>Ga0207033_1216_pt1 | contig 11230 bp, 5 predicted proteins | sample Alteio_BWMinCont_35_FD_153262 | JGI IMG/M metagenome (GOLD analysis project Ga0207033, IMG submission 153262) | Enriched cells from forest soil in Barre Woods Harvard Forest LTER site, Petersham, Massachusetts, United States -... | ecosystem: Environmental > Terrestrial > Soil > Temperate forest >... | reverse complement strand
TGCGCAGATCGATCACTTCGGCGCTGACCCCTTCTTTTTCCAGTTCGGCGGCGGCTCCCAGGGCCACTTTCATCATTTTATTGTAAGAGACGATCGTGACATCTTTTCCTTGTCTTTTTACATCGGCTTTGCCCAATTCGATATAATATTCCTCCTCGGGGACTTCCGATTTATCCCCATAGGTGGTCTCTCCTTCCATAAAGATCACTGGATCTTCTTCGTACCGGATCGCCTGTTTGAGCAGTCCTTTGGCATCGTATCCGTTACTGGGGGATACCACTTTAATACCGGGTATATTGGCATAATAGCTTTCGAAAGCGGTCGAGTGCTGAGCGCCTAATTGTCCGGCCGAGCCATTGGGCCCGCGGAAAACGATCGGGCAGCTGAGCTGTCCGCCGCTCATGGCCAGCATTTTGGAAGCCGTATTTAAGATCTGGTCCAGGGCCAGCACTGCGAAATTAAAGGTCATAAACTCCACGATGGGGCGAAGGCCATGCTGGGCTGCCCCTACTCCTACTGCGGCAAAACCAAGTTCTGAGATCGGGGTATCGATCACCCGTTTGGGGCCGAACTCGTCCAGCATCCCCTGGCTGACCTTATAGGCGCCATTGTATTCCGCTACTTCTTCTCCCATTAAAAAAACGCGGTCGTCCCGGCGCATTTCTTCATTCATAGCCTCGCGAAGAGCCTCCCGAAAAGCGATTTGTCTCATGCTTAATAGTTTATTCTTTTTCGAGTCTTTATTCGAGCCGCAAAAATATCCCTTGTCGGGGAGATTATCAAATCGTGTTCTCCTTCACGGCTATGGAATGATAAATAAATTATATATAACTTCACGGGCAAACACCAAAAAATGAAAAAGCTTCTTTTCGTCTCAGCCCTGCTGATCGTGCTCACCGCCGCCGGTTTTCGGACCGCGCCCGGTACGCTGACGTCCGACGAGCGCAAATTTGCCATCGATTACTACCAGAAGACCAAAGCCCGGCTGCTGGCCGATGTCAAGGGGCTTAGCGAAGCCCAGCTGAATTGGAAGGCCGATACAAGCCGGTGGTCCGTATACCAGTGCACGGAACATATCGCGCTTGCAGAGACCCTGATCTGGCAATGGATTCAAATGACGGAACATCAGGCAGCCACGCCGGACAAGCGGAGTGAGGAGAAGCATACCACGGAGGAAGTGATTGCGTTGACGACCGACCGGTCGCACAAGTTCCAGGCGCCGGAGATGCTGAGGCCCGGTACGCAGTTCCCCGGAGAGCAGGCGGCGGTAGATGCCTTTGTTCGCCGGCGGGATTCAACTATTGAATACCTCAGGATGACACAAGACGATCTCAAGGATCATTTTTTCGTACATCCGGCGTTCGGCACCATGGATATGTATCAGGCGCTGCTGTTTCTGGCCGCCCATTCCGCACGGCATACGGCACAGCTGGAAGAAGTGATGAATACGCCGGGATTCCCTAAGAATTAATTTTTTATGCAGCCTACCATTCTCAACCTCGAAAAGATCATTCACAATTATGTGCGGCGGCTGGCGACAATGCCGGAGCCCGTCTATGCGACGAAGCCACAGCCGGATAAATGGAGCAAAAAGGAGATCCTGGGTCACCTGGTGGATTCGGCCCAGAACAATATCCGCCGCTTCATCGTCGCGCAATATGAAGACAATCCTACGATCGGGTATGTGCAGGATGCCTGGGTGGCCTGTTCCAACTATCAGGGTTATCCGATTGATGACCTTGTCGCGCTTTGGACCCTGCTGAACCGGCACATCGTTGTTATCCTTCGGCAGATGAGCCCGGAGGCGGCGCAGCGGAAGTGCTCGATGGGCGGTCCGCCGCAGACGATGGAGTGGGTGGCGGCGGATTACTGCAATCATTTGCTGCATCACCTGCATCAGATTTTGGACCTTGAACCTATTGCCTATCCCTGATACGTGCAGCTAAGCTTCTTCAAAGGTGAGCATAAAGCTGGTGCCTTCTCCCAGTTGGGAGCTGACGTCGATGCCGGCGCGGTGGGATTGGAGGATATTCCAGGTTGCGGCCAGCCCCAATCCGAAACCATTGGTCTTGGAGGTGAAATAGGGCTCAAAGATGCGTGAAATGTTTTCCTCCGGAATGCCGTTGCCGTTGTCATTGATGCAAACCCGGTAATGTCCGGACTCTTTCCGGATGGCGACGGTGATCACGCCGGATTGGGAAGGGACGGCTTCCACTGCGTTTATGAGGATATTGAGCAGGGCGATCTTTAGCTTTTCCCGATCGGCCATGACAAAGGCCGGCTGGTCGGGATAGGCCCGTTCGAGCCGGATATTTTTCAACGAGATCCGGTCCGATGCAGCGGCAAGGGTGGAGTCCACAATATCCTGGAGTCCGGCCCGCTGGAGGGAGATCTCCGCCGGCCGGGAGAGATCCAGCAGCTCGGAGATGAGGCTATCGATACGCCCGCAATTGCGGGCGATAATGTCCAGGTATATATTGGCGTCTTCGCTGTTGAGCTCTGGCTTTAACTGTTCCACGGACAAATTGATATTCGTGAGCGGATTCCGAACCTCATGAGCCAGGGTCCGCAACAGAGTGGCCGTAGATCGCAGCTTTTCGATCTGGAAAGTAGCCCGTTCGATCCGTTTGAGGTTGGTGATATCGTGGATGATGCCCTGGATATAATTTTCCCCGGAAGAGTAAGCTTCCCGCGAAATGGACAGGATACAGTTCCGCCGCTCCCTGTTCCGGGTCAGCAGCTCCACCTCGAGGTCTTCCACGTCACCGATAAAAGTCAGCCGGTCTTTTAATTGGTCGGCGGCTTCCTTGCGGGCAAAAAGATTATAAAGACTGAACCGAAGGATTTCCTCCTTGCTGTATTTGAAGAGCTCGCAGGTAGCGTTGTTGACGTCCCGGAATACCAGGTCTTCGCCTGTCAGGAAGACGGCATCCTTGGACCGTTCGAACATGCTCCGGAATTTCCGTTCATTGACCCGCAGGGCCTTGTTATAAGCGCTCCTTTCGAGGGCATAACGGATGCAGCGTTCCAGTTTTTCGGTATTGATCTCGGATTTGACGAGAAAATCCACGGCTCCGATGGTCATGGCCTGGACGTCCACTTCCCGGTTGCCGATGCCGGTGAGCAGGATGAGAGGTTCATCGCAGTTCATCGCCCTGGCTTCCCGCAATAATTCCAGTCCTGTCCTTTCTCCCAACAGGTAGTCCACAAAATAGATGTCATAATTTGCATGGGCTATCCGACGTAATGCTTCGTCATAATCATAACACCAGTCGATCAGGAATACCTTCTCCGGGATATCTTTTATACAAGCCTCTATAATCAGAAAGTCGTCCTGGTCATCTTCTACGATTAAAATCCGTGTTGGCGAATTGGGCAGCATACCGCTAATGTATGAATAGATTCTTAACTTTCATTTTTCATCTGCAGCCCCGTCGGTTCGGAAACCGGCGTTTCATTTTTGATGACCTGCAACGGGAGCGAAACGATAAAAACGGCCCCTTCACCCGGCCGGCCAAGCGCCGAGATGAAGCCCCGGTGCATTTGAACGATCTTTTTGCAAAGAGCGAGCCCGATACCGGTGCCTTCATATTCCGCGCTGGAATGCAGGCGCCGGAACATATCGAAGATCTGTTCCGCATATTTCTGATCAAAGCCGATGCCATTGTCCTCGATATAGATCCTGCCATAACGCATTTCCGACTCCTTGCCATTTATTCCGGAGACGGCCGGTCCCTCTTCATAGCGGATCCGGATGCGGGGGATCTCGTGCTTTTTGGTATATTTTAAGGAATTGCTGATCAGGTTGGAGAAAAGCGGCCCCATCAGGACGGTGTTGGCGGGCAAAACGGGCAGCGGATCGACGGTGACCTCCGCATTTTTTTCCCGGATCGTCGCCTCCATTTCGGAGAGGGCGTCCCGGATGACGCCGTTCATATCTACCTGTTCGAAGGATTGTTTTTCCGCGGAGATCTTGGAAAAACGGAGGATATCGTTGATCAGTTCCTGCATCCGGCGGGAAACCTCCTGGATGCGGGAGAGATAGAGCCGTGCCTCACCCCCCCCTCCCAGCGTCCCTTCTCCGCCGGCCAGCAGGCGGTCGCTGAACATGCGGATCTTCCGGAGCGGCGCCTGGAGATCGTGGGAAGCCATAAAGGCGAAAAGGTCGAGGTCTTTGTTGGCCGTTTCGAGCCGCGCGATATTTTCCAGCAGCTGCCGGTTGAGTTCCGTGACCTTCAGCTCCGATGCGATCCGCTCGGAAATTTCCACCTCGAGGCTCTTATTGATAGCCACCAGTTTCTGTTCCTGGGCGATGAGGCGCTGGTTCTTCCGGTAGAGCTCGACGAAGACGCTCACTTTCGCGCGCAGCAGCTCCGGGTTGACGGGCTTATAGATATAATCCACGGCCCCGGCCCGATAGCCTCTGAAGAGGTTCTCTTCACCGTAGTTATTGGCTGTGATAAAGATGATGGGTATATGCCGTAGCCTGTCGCGTTCATAGATCAGTGAAGCCGTTTCGAATCCGTTTAGATTTGGCATCTGCACATCCATCAGGATCAACGCGAAATCAAAGTCTGTCAGCAGCAGCTTCAGGACCTGGCGGCCGGAGCTGGCCTTGACAAAACGGTATCCGTCAGGTTCCAGCACACTCTCCATCGATAAGAGGTTGTCTTCCCGGTCATCGACTAACATGATCTTAGGTTGCATGCATTGGATTTTGATTTTGAGGGGTATGGGTTATGCTTATTTGTAAAACCAGACCCGCATCAGGGACAATAACTGGTCGATTTTTAATGGTTTGGTAATATAATCGGAGGCGCCGGCCTCGATACATTTCTGCCGGTCGCCTTTCATGGCCTTGGCGGTCACGGCGATGATGGGCAGAGTATTGTTCTTATGCTCGCGCCGGATCTTCAGGGTGGTCTCATAACCGTCTATTTCCGGCATCATGATATCCATCAGCACCATATCTACTTTTTGTTTGTCATCGTTGATGATCTGAATGGCTTCCCTGCCGCTCTCTGCCGTTATAACGTTCATGTTATACCGTTCGAAAACGGTGGTCAGCGCGAAAAGGTTGCGCACATCGTCATCTACGACCAGCACATTCTTCCCGGTGAGGATATCGTCTTTCATCCGGATATTTTCGATGACCCTTCTTTTTTCCGGGGAGAGCTCGCGATGGTTGATGTGCAGATGGAGAACGGTCTCTTCCAGCAGGTGTTCCAGGGAGTTGACGCCTTTCAACAGGATCGTGTTGGAGTTCCGGTTGAGGTGGTTCAACTCTTTTTTGTCGAAGTCTTTGGCGGAATAGACGATCACGGGCGTCAGTTTGTTTTTATTTTCGCTGACCTGGCGGACGAGCTCGACGCCGGAGATATCGGGCATCGTGTAATCCAGGATGATACAATCGAAGTTCTTGATGTCATTATTCTCCAGGGCTTTTTTCCCCGTCGGGGCGATAGTGACCTCCATATTGTCGCTTTGCAGCATTTTGCTGATCTGCGAGGAATCCAGCTCGTTGTCTTCGACGACGAGAATTTTCCTCGCTCCTTTCCGGTTGAAGGAAACGATATCCTCGAAGAGCTCGCTAAGCGCCTCGTTCTCAAGGGGTTTGAGCAGGAAGCTGCGGGCGCCGCGTTTGAGGGCCAGCCATTTGTTCTCTTCCCCGGAAATAAGATGGATAGGGATATGCCGGTAATTCAGGTCATTGCGCAGCAGGTCGAGCACTTTCCAGCCGCTGGTGTCCGGCAATTTCACGTCCAGGGTGATGGAAATGGGTGTAAACCGGTTGACGAAGTCGAATACTTCGATATAATTGGTGGCCACGATGGCTTTTAGATCGTATTGGTGGGCTTTCTCGATGATGATCTTGCCGAAGCGGAGGTCGTCTTCCACAACGAGAACGATCTTGTCGCCTTGCTGGATATTGGTCCGGTCATCCCCCGCATCGTTGATCATTTCGCTGACGATCGTCATCTTCGGCGTGTCTATCCCGTCGCCGGTGACCCGCAGGGAATTGAGCAGGGTATCGATCTCCCCGCTGCTGGCGCCAAGCTGCAGCTGCTGGAAGGCGTTGAGGTTGTCAGAAGCTTCTTTCGAAATAAGACCGGTACTTTCCACCGGCACGAACAGGGTGAAGATGCTGCCGCGCTGAGGAACGCTCTCCAGTTCGATGGTGCCGCCGAGCAGTTCGGCCAGGCCGCGGCTGATGGAAAGGCCCAGGCCGGTACCGCCGTATTTACGGCTGGTGGAACCTTCGGCCTGCTGGAAGGCTTCGAAGATAATGTTTTGCTTTTCCGTCGGGATGCCGATACCGGTATCGCTGATGGCAAAGCCCACGACCTGCCGGGCGCCGTCCAGGCTGGGCGTACCCGGCTTCCAGTTGCGGTTGGCTTCGTAGATGCGGAGCTTTACCTCACCTTTTTCAGTGAACTTGAAGGAATTGGACAGCAGGTTCTTGAGGATCTGGTTCAGCCGCTGCAGATCGGTCTCCATGTTCTGCGGCAGTCGCGGGTCTGTCTCGATGGTGAAGCGCAGATGCCGGGCCTCGGAAATAGGCTTGAACGTCGTTTCTACGAAAGAAGCGATTTCGCTGAAGCGGACCGGCGAGATATTGGCCGAAATAAAGCCGGATTCGATCTTGGAAAGGTCGAGGATGTCGTTGATCAGCTGGATGAGGTCATCACCGCAGGAGTGAATGGTCTTGGCGTAGCGGATCTGTTTGTCCGACAGGTTGCCTTCGGCGTTCTCGTATAGCTGTTGGGCAAGGATCAGCAGGCTATTGAGCGGAGTGCGCAGCTCGTGGGACATATTGGCCAGAAACTCCGATTTGTATTTGGAAGTAAGGGTCAGCTGCTCGGCTTTTTCTTCCAGGGAGCGGCGGGCCTCTTCGACTTCCTTGTTCTTGGCCTCCACTTCGTTTTTTTGTTTAACCAGCAGCAGGGCCTTGTCCTGCAATTCGTCATTGGTCCGGCGCAGCTCTTCCTGCTGGATCTTCAATTCACCGGCCAGTGACTGCGACTGGGTCAGCAGTTCTTCTGTACGCGTATTGGCTTCGATGGTATTGAGCACAATACCGATACTCTCCGTCAACTGGCTCAGGAAGTCCAGGTGGGTTTCACTGAAGATATCGAGAGAAGCCAGCTCGATAACGGCTTTTACTTTGTTTTCGAACAATACGGGCAAAATGATAAGATTGGCCGGTTTGGCCCTGCCGAGGCCGGAGCTGATCTTTATGTAATTGCCCGGAACGTTGGACAGGATGATCCTTTCCTTTTCAAAGGCCACCTGTCCGACCAGACCCTCGCCGATGGAAAATTCGGTGGGGATATTTTTGTCGGACTTATACCCGTATGCCGCAAACATCCGCAGCTTGTCTTCGAGGGTTTCTTCATCCTGTTTGAGGATATAGAAGGCGCCATAGTGGGCGGTGACCACCTGGGCCAACTCCGAGAGGATACGCTGGGTAACCGTGTTGAGGTCTTTTTGTCCCTGCAGCATCTGCGTGAACTTTGCCAGGTTGGATTTGAGCCAGTCCTGTTCCTGGTTGCGGAGGGTGGTTTCTTTCAGGTTGGCGATCATCTGGTTGATCGTATCCTTGAGAGCTTCCACTTCTCCCTTTGCCTCTACGCGGATGGTACGGGTAAGGTCGCCTTTTGTTACCGCACTCGCTACTTCAGAAATCGAACGAACCTGAGTAGTAAGGTTTTGTGCTAGTTGATTCACATTTTCCGTGAGGTTCTTCCAGATCCCGGAAGCGCCGGGCACGCTGGCCTGGCCCCCCAGTCTTCCTTCGACGCCCACTTCACGGGCCACGGTGGTAACCTGGTCTGCAAAAAGGGCCAGGGTATCGATCATTTCATTGATGGTATCGGTCAGCTGTGCCACTTCGCCGCGGGAGACGATCGACAGCTTCTGTTTCAAATTACCGGTAGCCACGGCCGTTACCACCTTGGCGATACCACGTACCTGGTTGGTCAGGTTGGAGGCCATCATGTTGACTGAGTCGGTCAGGTCCTTCCAGGTACCGGCCACGCCCCTTACTTCGGCCTGGCCTCCCAGCTTGCCTTCCGTTCCTACTTCACGCGCCACGCGGGTCACTTCATAGGCGAAAGAGTTGAGCTGTTCCACCATCGTATTGATCGTATTCTTCAGATCGAGGATCTCTCCTTTTACATCGATAGCCACCGTCTTGGACAGGTCACCGCTGGCTACCGCCTTGGTCACTTCGGCGATATTACGCACCTGGGCGGTCAGGTTACCCGTCATGGAATTCACCGAGTCCGTGAGGTCCTTCCAGGTCCCGGCAACACCCGGCACGAAGGCCTGGCCGCCTAATTTACCATCGGTACCGACTTCACGCGCCACCCGGGTAACTTCGGAGGCGAAGGCGCGGAGCTGATCCACCATGGTGTTCAGCGTCTCCTTCAGCTGCAGGATTTCCCCGCGCACGTCCACCGTGATCTTTTTTGACATGTCGCCGTTGGCCACGGCGATGGCCACTTCGGCAATATTACGAACCTGGCCGGTCAGGTTGGAGGCCATCCCGTTGACCGAGTCGGTCAGGTCTTTCCAGGTACCGGCGACACCGGGTACGAAGGCCTGGCCGCCCAGTTTCCCTTCCGTCCCCACTTCACGGGCTACGCGGGTTACCTCAGAAGCGAAGCCGCGGAGCTGCTCGACCATCGTATTGATCGTATTTTTTAATTCCAGGATTTCCCCCTGTACGTCCACGGTGATCTTACGGGAAAGGTCACCGTTGGCTACTGCCGTCGTTACTTCGGCGATATTACGAACCTGGGCAGTGAGGTTACCGGCCATCTTGTTGACGGAGTCTGTAAGATCTTTCCAGGTCCCCCCTACCCCGGGAACGTCGGCTTGTCCGCCCAGCTTCCCTTCCGAGCCCACTTCACGCGCCACGCGGGTCACTTCTGACCCGAAGGAGTTTAGCTGGTCCACCATCGTATTGATCGTATTTTTCAGCTCGAGGATTTCCCCTTTTACGTCCACGGTGATCTTACGGGAAAGGTCGCCTTTCGCCACCGCCGTCGTTACTTCAGCGATATTACGCACCTGACCGGTGAGATTGGAAGCCATTCCGTTGACCGAATCGGTCAGGTCTTTCCATACGCCGCCGACCCCTTCTACCGCCGCCTGGCCGCCCAGCTTACCTTCCGAACCTACTTCACGCGCCACACGCGTTACTTCGGAAGAGAAAGAGTTTAGCTGGTCCACCATCGTATTGATCGTATTTTTCAGCTCGAGGATCTCCCCTCTTACGGCCACGTCGATCTTACGGGAAAGGTCACCCGTTGCCACGGCGGTCGTTACTTCGGCGATATTACGCACCTGGGCTGTCAGGTTTCCGGCCATGATATTGACGGAGTCGGTCAGGTCCTTCCAGGTACCGCCGACACCAGGTACGTCGGCCTGGCCGCCAAGTTTGCCTTCGGAGCCTACTTCCCGGGCCACGCGCGTCACTTCGGAGGAGAAGGAGTTTAGCTGATCCACCATCGTATTGATCGTGTTCTTCAGCTCGAGGATCTCGCCTTTTACGTCCACGGTGATCTTACGGGAAAGATCGCCCTTGGCCACGGCGGTTGTCACTTCGGCGATATTTCGCACCTGACCGGTGAGGTTGGAGGCCATGCCGTTGACCGAGTCGGTCAGATCCTTCCAGGTACCGGCGACACCTCTTACGTGGGCCTGGCCGCCCAGCTTTCCTTCCGTACCGACTTCCAGCGCCACGCGGGTCACTTCGGAAGAGAAGGAGTTTAGCTGGTCCACCATCGTATTGATCGTATTCTTCAGTTCGAGTATTTCTCCTTTTACGTCGACGGTGATCTTTTTTGACAGGTCACCCTTAGCCACGGCGGTCGTCACATCGGCGATATTACGTACCTGGGCGGTCAGGTTACCGGCCATGAGGTTCACCGAGTCGGTCAGATCCTTCCATACGCCGGCTACCCCTTTTACCTTGGCCTGGCCGCCAAGCTTTCCTTCGGAGCCCCCCTCTCTCGCCACGCGGGTCACTTCCATGGAGAAGAGGTTCAGCTGTTTCACCATGTCATTTACTTCGCGGGCGATGCGGGAAAATTCCCCCTGTAAGGCATGACCGCCGATCTCCAGCGGCATGTTTTGAGAGAGATTGCCTTTTGCCACGGAGCTGATCACGTGGGCGATTTCGATCGTCGGATGTACCAGGTCGGAGATAAGGGAGTTGAGCGAGCCAACACCGGTAGCCCAGGAGCCCTTGGCGTTGGGGACTTCGATCCGTTGGGTGAGCTTGCCTTGTTTGCCGATCGTATTTCCCGCTTTGGTAAACTCCCGCATCATTTCTTCATTCAGCGAGATGATCTCATTCAGCGTATCGAAGATCCTTCCCTTTACGCCCACTTCCCCGATCGGCATCCGGACAGTAAAATTACCATTGCGTACCTGTAGTAAAATCCGGAGAAGGTCCTTGTCATCCAACAAGGAAGAATCTTCGTAATTATACTCTTGGGCGGCATTGGTATGACCATTGGTGGCTGCCTTCTTACGGCTGGTTGGATTTTTGAGGACATGGCTATTGCCTGTGACGGCCGTTGTCTTCTTTCTGACCTCTTTGGAAAGTCCCATGGTGAACTTTTTCTTTAATAATTATTAGATATATTAGTGTGATTTTCTTAGAATTCCTTAACAGACAGTTAGCTACCGGCCGGATATAGCACAAGTCCCGCGCCATATATTTGGCAAGGTTCTAGTATAATCCATTTAGACGGAAAATTACCTGTCGGGGTTCTGTCCTGAAGGGCAGATCAAGTTAGTGAATTTGTCGGAAAATAATCATTTCAGCGCCAAAAGAGCAACAGCCTGGCTTACTACCGTAGAGAACAATAATATTTTATGAAAAGTAATTCGCGGCTTATTTTTATTGTGGATGACGATCCCGATGACAGACAGATCATATTGGATGCTTTCCTCGAAAAAAGTCCACAAATCGATTACGTCTTTATTGAAAACGCCGAAACCCTGCTCCAGATCCTGTATTCCAGCGATGCGGAATTCCCGGCTCTGATCCTGCTGGATCTGAATATGCCCGGGATGTTGGGCCTGCAGGCCCTCAAAGAGATCCGCAACAACAAGAAATTTAGCCAGATCCCCATCATTGTACTGACGACTTCGACCCTGCACCAGGATCGCAAGGCTTCGTACGAACTGGGGGCGTCCTGTTTCCTGAGAAAGC
>Ga0207033_1175_pt1 | contig 11260 bp, 11 predicted proteins | sample Alteio_BWMinCont_35_FD_153262 | JGI IMG/M metagenome (GOLD analysis project Ga0207033, IMG submission 153262) | Enriched cells from forest soil in Barre Woods Harvard Forest LTER site, Petersham, Massachusetts, United States -... | ecosystem: Environmental > Terrestrial > Soil > Temperate forest >... | reverse complement strand
ACAGCGCCACGGCGGCTTCCCCGGTGAAGTTCGGAAGTTCGGACGACCTGCCAGTCCCGGCATCAGCTGCGCCGGAAGGTTCAGGGTCTGAACGGTTTCCGGATCATCGCGCAATTTCAGATAGAGCAATCCGTTGACGGGATGCGGCACAGCCAATTGAGCGGCGGTGTAGTCGGCCGGCACCTGAATGGGATCGGTGAAATCCGAAGTGGCCGAAACCGACTCGACCAGGAACAGATTGCTGCCGTTCAGAATGCAGGCCTTGGTGGTGGTATGCGGGCAGTGCAGGTCTTTGAAGACGGGCAGCCGCACCAGCGTTCCCAGCGGCATCCAGTCGCCGGCGACGCCATCGGCTGAAACCGCGCGCGCCCGCAGCGGACCGAAGGCCGAGGGGCCGAAGCGCGTGAGAGGATCGACGGTGCCGAGCGCCGTGCGGGCGTCCTCAAGCATCAGGCTGCCGTCGGAGAGCGAGAGCATCGTCTTGAAGCTTCCGTCCGCCGCCGCTACTTCAATGTCCTGATTGCGGGGGAATTTTTGGGGGACCAGCGACTTGAGGAAGAAGACCAGCTTGCCGGTAATGGGCAGGTCGTCCGAACTTCCGAACTTCACCGGGGAAGCCGCCGTGGCGCTGTCGTCCTGTTCGCCCTTGCTGAGCAGCGTCACCTGCGGACGGGGCGGTTCCACGTGGACCGGGACCTTGAGCTCGCGCCCGTCCCGCAGATGCACCGTCGCCGAGTAATGCGAGTCCGTCTCCAGGTCGGCGGTGGGCGCATTGGTATCCATAACCAACTGGTCGGAGTCCTGAACGCGGGTCAACTTGCCCGGAGTCCAGGTAATGTCGCTCAACGTAGCCTTGGCCACTTCGTCCAGACGAGTGCCCTTGAGTGTCGCCGTCTTGTCGCCGGCGCTCAGCCAGAGCCGTTCCAGCGAAGCTGCCTCGGCGTACGCGTTCATGCTGAGGGTATCGGGCTTCTCCAGTCCATACTGGTGGATCTGGACCGTGAGCTGTCCGGGTGTGGCGTGTTTCATCGGCATCGCCACCTCCAGCTCATCCTGCTTGGGCGACTTCCACTTGAGCTTCAGCGGTTTGGCGTCGGCCAGGTCCACGTTCGACACGCAAACCGTGGTGTCGCCTTGAATGTGGAGGGTATCGTCGCGGCCGACGATCAAGGCCGATTCGTCATCTGTGGGCAGGGTCCACTTTTGCTCACCGGCAGAGGCCAGGTGGAAGCGCGGGCCCTCCCACTCGTCGAAGCCCCACTTGCCGTGCAGCACCGCAGTCAGTTCGCCGTTGGGCAAGGCCGGCATCGGTCCGGCGGGCACCAGCGCGCCCTTTGAGGAATCCGCCGTGACCGGCACATTGAATGCGCCTTTGGACGAATCAATATGCAACGTCAGGTCGTGCGCCAGATCGGTTCCAAAGACAAGCGGAGCGCCTTCGGCCTCAAAATCCAATCCTGGCTTTTGCACGCATTGAATTTCGGTGGTGCTGGCGGGGCGCAATGCGGGGGCTTTTGAGGGTCCTACCGGAGGCAGCGCGACAACCACCACCGACTTGGGATCGCGGAACGATGGCGGCACATTCAAACGAAGGTTCAGCGTGTCCTTCGTCGGCAGCGCCAGCGCGGGGATGTACTGAAAATGCGCCGTATGCAGCGACGAGAGAATCTTGGCGGTGTCCACGATTGCGCCGACATACGGGCTGAACTGCCCGGCGCCGCCCATCGACGAGTAACTGAGCTGGTTCATCAGGTCGCCGGTGGCGCCATTGGTGATCTGCGAAACCAGCGACTGGGCGTTGGCATCGTCGAGCACCATGCCATCGGTGTGCTGGGTCAGGCAGGGGGCCTGCTGGTCTGTGGGCTTATCAAAACATTGTTGATCGACTTTGATGCCCAGGGAGCGCGCCGAAAGCTCTGCCCGTTCCTTCAACTGCTTCTGGTCGGTCTGGCTGGTAATCTTCACATCGGCCAGGTAGGCATCCAGGCGCATGCGATCCCAGCTGGCGGCTTGCAGATCCTGGGTGGCGCGGACAAAGGCGCCGGGGCGGTCGTGGACCGCTTTGCGGAGGGTGCTGAAATCGCCGCCGGTTTCGGGCGCCAGAAAGATGATGGCCTGTTGCGCTTCCTGCGGTACGGTAACAAAAACGCCTTCTTCGCGAGCGGCCCGGGTCCACGTCTCAACCCGCGTAAACCAATCAAACGGCGGGGGATTGGTGGCTCCGCGCAGGAACGCCACCACCAGGACGAAATGAGCTGACTGGCTTTCCGGCAGGTCTGGGTGGATCCACAGGCGGTCGCCCGGCAGCAGGTTGGCCGCCTGGCTGATGGGGAGGGTAATGTCGCCCCGTTTGACGTGAACATCTACCTTAGGACCGGCAAGGTCAAAAGCCGGGCTATCCGCGTGCACCCGGCCGGACACACACAGAGCCCCCAAAAACAGCAACAGCGGCAAACAACGACGCATACTCTTATTGTACGAACAATGACAAGCGAAGCAAACGCGCTTCCGGCTGTATGCTCAGACGCAAAATTTGCTTTTTTCGGAAAATCGATTCATTCTGCAAACTTTCTGAACCGTTTTTCGCGTCTTCGATTACACTGGGTGGGTTGCAGTTTCATAACAATAAGTAGAGCCATTCTTTTTCTGGTAATGTTCAAAAAGCAATCGGAACTTTAATTTCGGTGATGAAATTCACCGGTGCCTTGATTTACACACCCCTGGGTGGGGAGAGTACCTGCGGGTCCGGCTCGTGGGAAGGCCGTCTCGTAGATTTTAGTACGCCGTGCGCCGAAGCTTGGTCGCCAGGCCATGGTCGGTCGCACCGCTATTCGGAAGAAGTTGCGGTAGACGGAGAAGAAAGTATGAAGTCCACAAAAGCTGCGCATGCCAGCATTGATGTAAGTAATATGAGTATCCCAGATGCGGAAGAGATTATCGAAGAGGCCCTGGGCGAGATGTCTTATTCTCAGGATCCCGGACTAGCGCGCGCGCTGCGGTTTCTGGCGCCTCCCGGATACCAGGTCATCGTAGAACTCTGCAGTGAAAACGGGCGAAGCAAGCGCCGTAACGCATCCGCCGAAAGCTGGTCTCCGGAAGAAGACGAGGTTCGCATCTACTTTGAGCGAATCGATGGCGACGAGCCGGCGCAGCGCAGTACGCGCAGCTCGATCCGCAACTCCGAGCGCCACGAGCATCGCTACGAAGAAGACGATGTGCACGAGTCCAGCCCGGCCGATCTCGATTCCCGGGTCAAGGAACTGTGCGGCGCTTTGGCGGAGGCCGAACGCGGTGGTCATGCGTTCATCGCTCTCAAGTGGTTCCGCGATTCCTTCCTGCCGCGCAAATCGTTCCGCTGGAATCAGAATCCCGAATCCCGCCAGGCGATCCTTGCTGAAGCCATCCAACGGGGCGTCGTGCTCACCAGCAAGATCGCCAATCCAAAAACGCCTGCCTATCCCACCACGACCATCCGCCTCAATCGCGCCGAGGCCGGTATTCCCGAAGAAGCCCAGCGCTTCCATCCCGTCGCGGTGAATGGCGAAACACTGACCGCAGTTCTTGAAGAGGAACGGGGGGTTCTGTGAGTTGCTATTTCCTCGAGGCTACAGCTTTCGCGAAATTGTTCGTCCGCGAGCCGGGCACCGACGCCTTGATCAAGCTGATGGAAACCGTCGAGGATAATCGCAAGCTCATTGCAGCCTCTACACCGCTTGAAGTCTATGCAGCGATCCGCCGCCGCGAACGCAACGGTGGCATCAGCGTGCAGGACGCAGCAGCCGCTCTCGAGATCCTTCGTCTCGAGTCGGCGCGCACTGTCCAGGAACCACTCAATCCCGCCGTGCTCGAGTGCGCCCGCCAGCTGCTCGACCGGCGGGCCTTGCGCTGGCCCGATGCATTGCAACTCGGCGCCGCGCTGGTAGCCCGCGATATGTTCCAGGGCACGGAGATCATCTTTGTCTCCGCATCGCAGCACCTGCTCGACGCGGCCAGGGCTGAGAACTTGCAAATCGTTAACCCCACGCTTACGCCGGTCGTGGAAGCCGAGCCGGTGAAGCAGGCCGAGCCGGTTTAATCCAAAGTTGACGTTCTTTGCCTGGTTCTCGAACCCGCTACCACAGCGGGTTCAGTCGTCTTGACTCAAAGACCGGCCGCGGACCGTCCGCATTCGACAGGAGCAGGCTCTTGAGGTACGGCGCGACGGCCGGGTCGTAGGTCACGGTAATCTGCCCTCCTCTGCCATCGAACCCGTTCATTCCGTCCTGGCCGTTGAGGCCATCGCGCCCGCGCGATCCCGGAGGCCAACCAGAGCCGGCATCTCCGCCGCGTCCACCGCGACCGCCTTTGCCGCCCTTTCCGCCCTGTCCACCGTCGCTCTTCACCGTCAGCGAGCCGCCATTCGGATCGACGAGATAAAAGATATCTTTCTTGCCAGAGGAGACTTCGGCTTCAATGAGAGTGGTAGCGCCGAAAGTGGGACTGCCCGGATGCGGCGCCAGCCAGACGTGCACGTCCGCTCCATCGCCGCCGCTTGAGCCGTTGTTGCCGCTGCCTCCATCGCCGCCGTCGGTGCCGTTGCCTCCTGCCACCCCATGCAGCGGATCAGTGTTGCCATCCGATCCGCGCATGCCATCGGTGCCGTTGGTGCCGCTGGTTCCATCCATGCCTTTGTAGCCGGAGAAATCGGCGTAATACTTCTGGTCGTAACGCAGGGGAACATCGACCTCGGCTTTCAGGTCGTTGTGGCTGGGGACAGTAACCACCACGTGTCCCGTTCTGCCGTCGCTCAGCCGCGGATCGCTGGGAAGGCTCAGGTTGCCGCTGCCGTCCGCGGAGACCACCGTCGAAGTCACGGTGAGGTCCTGCCACATGATCGCGCCCCCACCTGCGCCTTCGGTTTTCCACGTCTGGCCGCCCGTAGCGGTGAAGGTAACAATGAGCCGGTCTTTCTTTCCCGGCGCAACGCCTTTGGGGTCCCCCAGGCGTACATCCATCGAAGTAACGGGGAGTGTGGCGACATTCATCCGCATCCCCATCTTCACCTTCAACGCGGTGCACCCGGAGATTAAAAAAACCGGCACGAGCACCGGCCATATCACTTTTCCGAACCTGGATAACACCACCGCCGTCGTACTCATCGTGCGCAACCTACCGTTCCCGGGGAAGGTCATCTGCTCTAACCGATAAGACAGTAATTTGCCGGCAAAGTCGCGTGAGATTATTGGGCAGCGGGTGCCTGCCGCTGCCCGTGTTACTCCTTGCGAAACTCGTTGGCGCGCTCAAACTGCTCCCGCAGTTCCGGCGTACGCAGATTCTCGCGAATATGAGTGATCCGCTGTTCCAGTGCGAAGAGCGCTCGCTCAATGGCGGCTGTGTTGGTGTAGGCGATATCGCGCCACATCGAGTAGGGACTGGCTCCGAGGCGCGTCATCTCGCGCAGTGCGCGACCGCCCACATCGCGCAGTTCCGGTGCATCGCCCACCTCGTCCTCAAGCAGGGAACTGAGCGCCGTCGCGGCGAACTGCGGCAGATGGCTAACCCACGCGACCATCTCGTCATGCCGCGCCGGGTCAATGTCGATGACACGGGAGCCCATCCTCGTCACGAACTCCCTCCAGCTTTTGGCCAGCGCTGTTCCTGTGGACGACCGCTGCCACCCGGGATCATCGGTGAAGAGCCACACTGCGCCGCGAAACAGGTTCGCATCGCCAAGCTCCGCGCCGCCGCGCTCCTTGCCCGCCATGGGATGCCCAGGCAGAAACGCTGCGCGTTCCGGGGTGTTAAAGAGCCGCGCGGCCGCAGCGGCGATCTGCCCTTTGGTGCTGCCGACGTCGGTGACCAGGTGACTGCATCCGAGCACGCCGGCCAATTGCTCCATCAGGTCGAGCGTCGCGTAGATCGGCACGGAAAGGAGCGTGACGTCGCTCTGACGCGCCGCATCGATCGGATCGCCGGCGACCACATCGATAGCGCCCATCTTCAGCGCGGTCTGCGCGCCTTCGGTGGAGCGATTCCAGCCTGTAATTGAGCCGCGATATCCCGCCGCGCGCAGCGCCAGTCCCACTGAAGTGCCCAGCAGGCCGGTGCCGAGGATGGCGATGCGGTTGATCATCTTCCGCTCTTCTCCGATTTCAGACAAGGGTAGTAGGAGTCATTATTCACTGTGATCACTTTGAATGTGCCCTTTACCCAGAAATCAGGTGAATTGGGATCTGCCTTTTCTCCTGGCGGAATCAGGTCATCGAACCAGATCGCACCGTCCTTAACGGCGAACCCACGCGAATTGCCCCAGACATCTCGGTCAGTAGCTTTCGCGATTTCGCAGCGTACTCCCTCGTCAAAGACCTCATCGAAATGCTCCAACAACCTCGCGGGCGTCGAGATGTGTATCTTCTTGTGGTGAAGCGATGTTAGAAAGGGATACTCCATCATATTAGCTATGCCTGCTTGGTCGTTCCTGATCAAGAGATCTCGCAAATCGTGGAAAAATGCAATTGCGCGAGGGCAATCCGGACGACTCCCCACCGGACACGGGGATGTCTGCGACCGAGCCGCCGAAACTGAGATAATCACAAGTGACAGAAGTCCGCAGCACCGAAGTAGTCTCGTGTTGTCTCGGATCATCGACACCCCGGACTCCGCTACCTCAAAAACTTCTTCCGACCGCCCCCGCAATCAGCCTCAGTTCTCCCATCAACTTATCCAGCTGATCCGGATACAACGTCTGAGCCGCATCGCTCGCAGCCTTATCCGCATTGGGATGCACCTCGACGATGACCCCATCCGCGCCCGCAGCAACCGCTGCGCGGGCCATCGGAGCCACCATATCCCTGCGCCCTGTGCCATGCGACGGATCGCCGATGATCGGCAGGTGCGACAGCTTCTTCACCACCGGGATCGCGGAGATGTCCATGGTGTTGCGGGTCGCCGTCTCATAGGTTCGAATCCCGCGCTCGCATAGGATCACGTCGTAGTTGCCGCCGGTAAGAATGTACTCGCTGGCCAGCAGCATCTCTTCGATCGTGGCCGCGATGCCGCGCTTCAGCAGCACCGGCTTGCGGACCAAGCCAAGCTCGCGCAGCAGATTGAAGTTCTGCATATTGCGCGCGCCCACCTGGAACAGATCCACAAGCGGCAGCATGGCCTCGATCTGCGCAATCTCCATGACCTCGCTGACTACCAGCAGCCCGTGTGCCTCGGCGGCCTCGCGCATCAAAGCAAGCCCCGGAATCCCCATTCCCTGGAATGCGTAGGGTGAAGACCGCGGCTTGAATGCGCCGCCCCGCAGAAACGCGCCGCCCGCGCCCTTTACCCTGCGCGCGGTCTCGAAGATCTGCTCACGATCCTCGATCGAACAGGGCCCGGCCATCATCACTATCTGCCTGCCGCCCACGGTCACGCCGTTGCGAAATGTAACGATGGTGCCTTCTGGCCGCCACCCGCGCCCGGCCAGCTTGTAGGGCGAACTGATGCGATGCACGTGCATCACGCCCGGCATCACTTCAAACTTCGCCAGGTCGATGCTCGCCGTCGGGCCTACGCCCGCCAGGATGGTTTGCATCTGTCCCGTGGTGCGATGTACGCCGACGCCGGCCTCCACCATTGCGTCGATCACCGCATCAATCTGCTCTTCGGTTGCCTGCTCCAGCATTGCTACGATCATTCGTTCTTCCCTGTCTCGGGCGAAGTCGCCTCGTGTCCCCGCAGCCGCGCCATCTCCTGTGCATGCCGCTCCGATGCCAGTTCGTTGCGCTGCAAGGCGCGCATCACATCGATGATCCGCTCGTAGATGTGGGTCAGCTCGATGTCGGGCAGCGGGCCTGTGTTGGCCTCGCGCACGTTGGCGTAAATCACCTTCTCGCGGCCCGGCTCGTAGACCGGCAGCGATGTGGCCGCCTTCAGGTGTCCAATCATCTGCGCGGCCCGCGCCCGCTCGTTCAACAACTCCACAAGCTGTCGGTCCAGAACATCGATGCGTTTCCGCAGTTCTTCCAGCGTCATTCGAACCTCGTAAAACAGCTATTAGCTCTTAGCCTTTAGCTATTAGCCGATGTCTCCTAAGCCGGACGATGCTGATCGTGAATGCCAGCTTCAGCAAAATGCAGCTAAGAGCTAAAAGCTAAAAGCCGCATTTAAGAGCTAACAGCTAAGAGCTGAAGGCCTTTGATAAATCGAGCCACCTCGCCGGCCGCCGTCTCAGGAGTCGCACGTTCAATCAACTCCACAATCGCGCTGCCGATTACCGCTGCATCAGCAAACTCCGCCACCTGCGCCACGTGCTGCGCGGTCGAGATGCCGAACCCCACGGCCACCGGCAGCGTGGTCCATCGCTGGACGCGCGCCACCAGGGCCGCTGCGTCGTCGGTGATCGAACTCTGCTTGCCCGTGATGCCGGTGCGCGAGATTGCGTAGATAAACCCCTTGGAGTGCGAGGCGATCGCCTCCAGCCGCTCATCGGTGCTGGTGGGCGCGGCCAGAAACACAGGCGCCAGGCCTGTCCGTTCCATTTCGCGCAAATACTCTCCGGCCTCTTCCACAATCATGTCGGTCAGCAGCACGCCGTCGGCGCCCGCGGCCTTGGCATCATCGGCAAACCGAGTCAGCCCGTAGCGCAGCACCGGGTTCACATAAGTGAAGATGATCAGCCCGGCATCCGGCCGAGCCGCGCGAATCTCCCGCGCCACATTGAGCACATCGCCCAGCTTCGTTCCGCGCGCCAATGCCCGCTCGCTGGCCCGCTGGATCACCGGCCCATCGGCCAGGGGATCGCTGAACGGCACGCCCAGCTCGATCACGTCCGCCCCCGCGTCAATGGCTGCAATCGCGATGGCAGTCGTTGCATCGAGCGAGGGATCGCCTGCCGTGACGTACACCACCAGACCCGGTTTGTGTTCAAAGCGTATCGGCATCAGCGCGTTTAAGTCCTTAGTCCCTCAGACCAGCTTTAGTTCACGGGCCAATATGCCCATATCTTTATCGCCGCGTCCGGAGAGATTCACCACCAGTATTTCACGCGGGTTCATCGTCGGCGCCACGCGCATGGCTTCGGCGACCGCATGAGCGCTTTCGAGAGCAGGCAAGATCCCCTCGGTCCGCGCCAGCTTCACCACCGCGTTCAGCGCCGCCGCATCATCCTGCGACGTGTACTCCGCGCGTCCCGCATCATGCAGCGCCGCATGCTCGGGGCCGATCGACGCATAATCCAGCCCTGCCGAAACTGAATGTGTGTCCGCAATCTGCCCGTTCTCATCTTGAAGCACATAGGAGAACGTCCCCTGCAACACGCCCGGCACACCGCCTGCAAATCGCGCCGCGTGCTCGCCCAGAGCGGTTCCGCGCCCGCCGGCTTCCACGCCGATCAACCGTACCGCGCGTTCAGGAATGAACTCATAAAACGCGCCAATCGCATTCGAACCGCCGCCCACGCACGCGATCACCGCGTTTGGCAGCCGGCCTTCCTTCTCCAGGATCTGCTCCTTCATCTCGCGGCTGATGCAGCGCTGAAAGTCGCGGACCATCGTGGGATAGGGATGCGCCCCCAGGGCGCTGCCCAGGATGTAGTAAGTCGTGCGCACGTTGGTGACCCAGTCCCGCATCGCCTCGCTGATGGCGTCCTTCAGCGTCTTCGATCCCGACGAGACCCCGCGCACCTCCGCCCCCAGCAGACGCATGCGCAGCACGTTCAGCTCCTGCCGCGCCATGTCCACCTCGCCCATGTAGATCACGCATTCGAGGCCCAGCAGCGCGCAAGTCGTCGCCGTGGCCACCCCGTGTTGCCCAGCGCCGGTCTCGGCAATAATGCGTTTCTTTCCCATGCGCCTGGCCAGCAGCCCCTGGCCCAAGGCGTTATTGATCTTGTGCGCGCCGGTATGCAGCAGGTCTTCGCGCTTCAAATAGATCTTCGCGCCGCCCAGGTCCTGGGACAGTCGTTTGGCAAAGTAGAGCGGAGTCGGCCGTCCCGCGTAGTCCTTCAGCAGCGCATTCAGCTCCGCCTGGAACGCCGCATCGGACTTCGACAATTCGTACTCACGCTCCAGTTCGGTAAGCGCCGCCATCAGCGTCTCTGGCACATACCGCCCGCCGTAGATGCCGAACCGCCCCGGCCGCGACTCCGACGGTGCCGAGGGAAGAATGATCGATGCCATGATGAGGGCCTCCTGCGCATCCGCCCGATGAAAAGGGGATAACCCTTCAGTGTACTAGCGGCTTTCCCACCACCCGCCAAAACTCCTTCAACCTTTCCTCGATCGATCCCGCCTTCACCCGTACCAACTCATATCCCAACTCGCGATAGGTCTCCTCATGGATCCGCTCAAACCGCAGCGTCTCCTCAAATGTGATCCGCCGCGCCTCCGTCGGGGCCACGAATCCGAGGTTCTCCACAAAGAACACCCGCCGCGCGAAAGGGCGCTCTGTCTCGATCCGGCGCAGCTCCGCGGCGAGTTGCGCTGTCACCGCCAACCCCAGATATCGCGCCAGCGCCAGCGTGCACACCGCCGAGCGATCGTGAAACTGGATCGCCTCATCGATGCCCGCAGCCCGCATCAGCCGCTGCTTCTGCAGCTCCACAATCGCGTCAAGAAACGTAGCATCCCGCCAGGGCTCGGCCACCCCGCGCGCCTGCTCCAGCGCGATCACATCCGTAGCCGCCTCCTCCACCACGCCAAAGCCCAACACCTCCAGCGCGCGCAGAATCGCGGTCTTCCCCGCACCCGGCGCGCCGGTCAAAATGAACCTTCGCATCGCCTCGCACTCCAACTTGTCAGGACTTCGAGCTCATGCCCGCATACGAATGCATCAGGGGGCCCGTACTCTTAACGTGAATAGCCAATTAGCCGACTCGCTAACTTGCTAGCGGGCTTCACGCGCGTTGCGCACAAACGCCCTTACCTTCTCCGCGTCCTTGCGGCCAGGCGCTGCCTCCACGCCGCTCACCACATCCACGCCCCACGGCCGCAGCGTCGCAATCGCCTCCACCACATTCTCCGGCGTCAGTCCGCCCGCCAACACCAGCCGCGCGTCCTCGCGAAACACCGTTCGCCTCGCCTCGTTCCAATCAAACGCCACGCCGGTCCCGCCCACGGCCGTCGCCGTCCGCGAATCCACCAGCACCGCGTCCACGTTGGCGTCCGCCCCATACGCAGCAGCCATCCCCGCCGCATCCGCTCCAAAATGCACCACGCGCAAAATCCGCAGCCCCGCAAACTCCGCACGCAGCCGCGCCGGCACGTCTGCCCCGGCATCGGAGTGCAGTTGCACT
>Ga0207033_1215_pt1 | contig 11285 bp, 7 predicted proteins | sample Alteio_BWMinCont_35_FD_153262 | JGI IMG/M metagenome (GOLD analysis project Ga0207033, IMG submission 153262) | Enriched cells from forest soil in Barre Woods Harvard Forest LTER site, Petersham, Massachusetts, United States -... | ecosystem: Environmental > Terrestrial > Soil > Temperate forest >... | reverse complement strand
TCCGGCGTCAACGGGTCGAGGATCTTAAAGCGGATGGCCGGGTTTTCAACCGTATGCAGGGCATTGATCTCATTGACAAACACCTGTTTACTCTTTTTCTCCAGCATTTCGGTCAGGGCGTCCATTTCGAGAGGGGTGTCCAAAAGCGGGGGCAGCACCCGGGCTGCGTAGTCCAGGCGGGTCCGGACCATCAAGCGGAAATAACTGAGATTATCATCTTTAACCTTGTCGATATCTTCCAGGGTGAGCTTGCCTTTAACCAACTGATCCAGGAAGGGGAAGTAGAGCCGTCCGCTGCGGCTGGCCGCCAGCATGGCGACGGTACGCACAAGAGAATCCTTGCTGTTGCGGATATGCCAGGCCAAACCATTGCCTGTGGCGGCGAAATCATAGAGCTGGCCGATGTCATAATGACCGGCGACGATGATCAGGCTGTCTTCGAAAGGCAGGCCGCGGTGCAGGTTCAAATAGTTGAGGATCAAGCCCGGGTGCATTTCGCAATACCGGCGCGTCAGGAGCAGTCTGGAAGGCGCAACGCCCTGGTTAGCAGAAGGGTAGAGGAAGCAATCCACCAGGATATTTCCCACGGCGTAGGGGTGGCTGGCCACGACCGGCTCGAGGCTCTGTGTCCTTTCGTCCAGCTGCATTGCCTGGATAAAGGCCTGTACGAGGTCGGGCGCCATGGAAGCTGGGATCGCTTTCGACAAATATGCTTTTTCGAATCCTGTCAGAAGAGCTTCCAGCCCGCGTAAATATCGCTTCTTCCCATTGGTATTCAGTGTTGAATCGAATTCGATCTGCTGCTGCAGATCATCGACCTGCCGGCAGAGCGCATCGGTGATCTGGAGGTTGACCGTCTCGTCTTTGGTCAGGCGGATCACGCTATCGTCCTTGCCGCCGCCCAACAGGATCAGTCGTTGCTGTTCCTTATCCACTTTGTCATGCCAGATCATCCGGTCCTGGGCCACCTTATAGGGATAGGAATTTGGCTGCGCCAGGCTGGAAAGAGAAAGGCCCAGAAGTACTGCCACTGTAAAAGACCGCATCGCCGACCGTAGAATTGGACTCATGATATTATTCGGGAAGTCAAACAAAAATACGACCAAACAAGGCAGGAGGGCCAAAAAAATGTAATATTAGGGTCGGAATGGGAAAGGCGTTTGTGTTATTTATGTATTAACAAATTGTGAACAGGTCCAGTTAACTTTTCCACGATTCTTTATTTCCAGTAGGTTTGCGTAAATTTTTGTAATGGAATCCAAAGGCAAGAAGATACTGATAGCTGATGATGAGCCCGATATCCTGGAAATCATTCAATACAACCTGACAAAAGAAGGATACGAGGTGAGTACGGCCAAGGATGGGGACGAGGCGATCGGGAAGGCCAAGATCGTACGGCCGGACCTGATCATCCTGGATATCATGATGCCCAGAAAAAATGGAGTTGAAGTTTGTGAAATACTGAGATCGCAGCCCAGCTTTAAAGAAACGCTCATCCTTTTTTTGACGGCGTTGAGCGATGAAGGGTCACATATCCGGGGCCTGGAGACGGGCGCCGACGACTATGTTACGAAGCCCATCAGCCCGAAGGTGCTGATCAGCCGGGTAAATGCCCTTTTCCGCCGGGTGAACAAGGAACCTGAGGATAAGGTCCTGAAGGTGGAGAACCTGAGTATCGATCCTGCCAAATTCGAGGTTATGGTCGACGGCAAGGACGTCACGCTGGCAAAAAAGGAATTTGAGCTGTTATATCTGCTGGCTTCCAGACCGGGGCGGGTTTTTTTACGCAATGAGATCCTTAACCAGGTTTGGGGCAACGAGGTGATCGTCGGGGACAGGACGATCGATGTGCATATCCGCAAGATCCGCCAGAAACTTGGGCTGGATTGTATTACGACCGTAAAAGGAGTAGGTTATAAATTCAATCTTTGAACCTATAGCCGGCATTTTTTGTAATTTGTTTGTCAATGCCTTCTACCAAAAATTTATCTCCAAGACAATTATCCGCCCTTACCGCCGTCCTGCTGGCCCTACCGATTTCCGCAGGCATTTATTTGTTAACGGCCAACAAGATCGTGGGGGCCGCCTCGCTGATCATCATTTTTTCCGGCAGCTATGGGCTGATCCTTTTCACCCTGGAGAAATTTATCTACCGGAAGATCAAGCTGATCTACAAGCTGATCCATCAGACCAAAGCCACCAAAAAGGAAGAAGTCTATTTCAAATATATCCTGCCGCAGAAGAGTATCGACGAGGTTAGGGAAGACGTGGAGAAATGGGGGGAGAAGAGGAATGAAGAGATCGAGCTGCTGAAGAAGAATGAGGCCTACCGGAAGGAATTCCTGCAAAATCTTGCCCATGAGTTCAAGACACCCATTTTCGCCATCCAGGGCTATGTAGACACGCTGCTGAGCGGAGCGATGGAAGAAACGGTTATCCGGAAAAAATTCCTGGAAAGTACGGCCAAGAATGTGGAGCGGCTGGTGAACCTGATGAACGACCTGGATGAGATTTCGACCCTGGAGCGGGGGGAACAGTTGTTATACAAGCAGAATTTTATCGTCCAGGACCTGGTCCGGGAGGTCTTCGAATCCTTGTCCATCAAAACGCATAGCAAGAATATCCGGACGGCCATCAAGAAGGGTTGCGAATCTCCCATTACCGTTTTTGCCGACAAGGAAAAGATCCGGATGGTGCTGATCAACCTGGTTGAAAACGCGACGAAGTATGGCAAGGCCAGCGGCAGTATTGTCGCCAGCATATATAAGATCGACGAAAAGAATGTGCTGATAGAGATCAGCGACGACGGGATCGGCATCGAGGAAGAGCACCTGCTCCGGATATTCGAGCGATTTTACCGGACCGATGCCGCCCGAAGCCGGGATAAAGGCGGAACCGGCCTGGGGCTGGCCATCTGCAAGCATATTATAGAGGCCCATGGCCAGTCGGTCCATGTCAGGAGCAGGCCGGATGTGGGCACGACGATCGGGTTCACGCTGGAATCGAGGCGGGATTAACGATGGGTTGGGCCTTTAGGCGAAAGGTGGGTTGTTTTATTAGCCGGAGGAAGTTCGCATTTTTGCGAACTTTTCGGGTCGCCGGTGGGCGGGGTGCTCGGGGGGAGACCCGGATTGGAACACGCTGGCAGCCGGGTCTAAGCCCTGAACGCAGGCTGCAGGCGGAAAGTAAAAACTTAGTACCTTTGCGCCTTGGGCCGAATGGCCAATTCTAAAAAAAATCCAAAATAGTGACAACCACTACCCAAGTCTTTGATTATAGCAAATGGACAGCGCAGCTTCCTGAACTCAGCAAAAGATATCAGTCGGCAAAGCCCTATCCGCATATTGTGCTGGAAAATTTCCTGGACCCCGCCGTGCTGGAGGAATGTATTGCCGAGTTCAATAAGCTGAATGAGACCGATGGGTGGATCAACTACAAGCATTATAACGAAGATAAACGGGGATTGAACAAGATCGACCTGCTGCCTGAAACGATCAAAGGGACGATCAATGAACTGAATTCCCCCGCCTTTCTGGAATGGCTTAGCGTTATTACCGGCATTAAGAACCTGCAAAAGGACGATGGTCTCGAAGGGGGCGGTATTCACCAATCCACCCGCGGCGGCTTTCTGAATATCCATGCCGACTTCACCGTGCACCCCCACCATCGTAACTGGCAGCGGCGTGTCAACGTGCTGGTATACCTGAATGAGGACTGGAAAGAGGAATGGGGAGGCAAGCTGGAGCTATGGGATAGAAAAATGAAAGCCTGCGAGGAAAGCGTAACGCCTATCTTTAATCGTTGTGTTATTTTCAATACGGATGCCGATTCCTACCATGGCCATCCGCTGCCGATGACCTGTCCGGAGGGCACTTACCGCAGGTCGATCGCTCTCTATTATTATACTGTCGAAGAGAACCCTTATCGCCGGGCTACCTATTACCAGGCGAGGCCCGGGGATGGCAGCAACAAGCTGTTGGTGAAGCTGGACAATGCGCTTGTGTCGGCCTATACCTCGCTCAAAGGCAAGCTGGGCGCCAATGACAAGATGGTGAGCAGGATGCTGCGTTTTTTCTCGGGGAAGAAGAAATAGATAGCACCGAGGATCGGGGATTTTACCCTTTAAGATCATTCGTTCCGCAAACTTTTCACCGGGTTGGCCATCGCGGCTTTGATGGCCTGGAAGCTGACCGTGAGAAATGCGATCCCGACGGCCGACAAACCCGCCATCACAAATATCCACCAGCTGATCGGAGTTCTGTATTCAAAATCATCCAGCCAGCGATGCATGATATACCAGGCCAGGGGTGACGCGATCACGATGGCGATCAATACCAGCCCCAGGAAATCCTTTGACAGCAGCGCAACGATTCCCGGCACATTTGCTCCGAGAACTTTGCGGACGCCGATCTCGCGGGTACGCTGCGCGGCGGTGAAGATGGCCAGCCCCAACAACCCCAGACAGGAAATAAAGATAGCCAGGAAGGCAAAATAATTGGCCAGTTTGCTGACCAGCTGCTCGCTCCGGTACATATTGTTGTATTCCGCATCCGAAAACTGGTAGGTGAACGGAAAGGCGGGATTCAGCTCTTTGTATAGCTTTCCCAAAGCCGCTATCCCTTCCTTGTCTTTTCCTGCCCGCAGCCGGACCAACAGCGTCCCCGATTGGCGATCCTCGTTCATGCGGATGATCAGCGGTTCGATCGCCTGGTGCAGGGAAGCGAAGTGGAAATCCTGTAGGACGCCGCCTATCTTTACCGGGTGGCCGCCCCACATAACATACTTGCCGACAGGGTTGGTATACCCCATCCTTTTCACGGCCGTTTCGTTCACGATTACCCCTAAAGAATCGGTTGGAAATTCGCGGGAGAAGTCGCGTCCCTGAGCCATCGTTAGCTTCATGGTCTTTACAAAATCGTAGCCTACGTCCGATTGAACGAACGAAGTGACGAGATTGGGAGCTTCCCCTTGCCAACGGATACTTCCGGTATGGGTATAGAGCGCGGTCGGGGGCTGCCGGATCTTGGAGACCTGTTGAATAGCGGGCAGACTCTCGGCTTCCTGCTTGAACAGTTCATATTTATTTGCAAGCTCCCCTTCCAGCGGCATATACAGCAGGTTATCCCGGTCGAAACCCATGTTCGCCCGTTGGATATAGTCCATCTGTCGGTACATGACGATCATCCCTACAAGGAAGATAATAGAAAGCCCGAATTGAAAAACCACCAGCGTCTTTCGGAAAAATGTCGCTCCGCCACTAAACCGCAAAGCCCCTTTCAATACCCGCACGGGGTTCAGGGAAGACAGGAATATGGCGGGATAGCTGCCGGAAACAAAACCGGCCAACAACAGTAAGCCCAGCATGGTGGTCCAGAATAGCGGCTGACGGACCGGCAGCGAGAGCTGTTTACCTGTCAGATCATTGAACGCGGGTAGGAGGAGGGTCGTCAGCAGGACGGCGAGCCCGATCGCAAAAAAGGTGAGCAGCAAGGCTTCGCCCATGAATTGCGCCATCAACACCGGCCGGGCGGCCCCGATCACTTTCCGTACCCCCACTTCCTTGGCGCGGTTGGTAGAGCGGGCGGTGGCGAGGTTCATAAAGTTGATACAGGCGATCAGCAGGATAAAGACCGCAACCAGACTGAACAAGCGGACATATTCAATGCGACCGCCGTCGATCTGGCCATTTTTAAAGGTCGAGTGAAGATATTTGTCCGGGTAGGAAATCAAATCCAGTTCAACCCGGAACCCCTTTGATTTTTCCTGGTACCGGTAAATGAAATCTTTTATCTCCGCCCTTACTTTTATCAAATTGGCGTCGGGGCGAAGCTGGATAAAGGTGGGCGCATCGCTGTTGCCCCAGTTGTCTATCCAGTCAGCGTTCTCTTTTTTGAAGGCGATCCAGCTTCGCAAGAAATCGAATTGCTGGGAAGAGTTTGCGGGCAGATCTTCAAACACGGCCGATACCCGAAAATTGTCACTGTTTTCATACCGGATCGTCTTCCCCATCGCCGCCTCGGGGCTGCCAAAGAACAGATTGGCCATTTTTCGTGAAATGGCGACGCCTTCCAGCGTATTCAACGCCGTCTTCAGCGTTCCCTGGATCAGCGGATAGCTGAACATGGTAAAAAAATCGGCACCGGCAAAAGAGCCGCTCATTTTGGCGATCTTATTGCCCGCTTCGAACGTATTAGTGGTATTCCATTCGAGGCTGCTGGCATATTGCACTTCTGGGAACTGTTTCTTCAGTTCCTCTGCCATTAAGCCCTGGGTGGGAAAGTCGGCGTGTATCTTACCATCTAAAAAGTCGCGTTCATATACCTGGTAGAGCTGCGGGCCGTTGGCATGGAAGCCGTCGACGCTTCGTTCATCCTGTACCCATAGCATGATCAAAAGGCTGCAGGTCATGCCCAGGGCGAGACCCAAGATATTGATGCCCGAAAAAACCTTGTTGCGGACCATGTTGCGCCAGGCGACGAGAAAATAGTTTTTGATCATACGATGCCCTTGTTTATGTCATTGAATCAATGAAGTCTGCTTTACGATCACTCCGCGTGCAAACTGTTCACCGGATTGGCCCTGGCGGCTTTGACGGCCTGGAAGCTAACCGTCAGGAAGGCGATCAGCAGGGCCAGTCCGCCGGCCAGCGCAAAGATCCAAACACTCAGGGATATCCGATAGGCGAAATCCTCCAGCCATCGATGCATAGCATACCAGGCGATCGGCGATGCGATCACGACGGCGATCAACACCAGTTTCAGAAAACCGGTAGAGAGGAGGGAGACGATCCCCGCGACATTGGCACCCAATACCTTGCGGATGCCGATCTCTTTCTTCCGTTGTTCCGCGGTAAAGGCAGCCAGTCCGGTGAGTCCCAAACAGGAGATGAAGATGGCGATTATGGCAAAGCTGTTGAACAGGATGCCCAGGGTTTGCTCGGCCAGATAGGACTGCGCCAGCTGCTGATCGACGAAATGATATTCGAACGCATAAGCGGGGTTCAGTTTATTCCAGATAGTTTGGAGATCGGCGACTGCGGCCACCATATCCGCCGGAGGCACATTGATCACGACATCCTGCCGCAGCCATTCCTTCCCGGCGCCGGGATTATAAAGCAGGATCAGCGGATCGATGGCCGATTGTACGGGTTTGAAATTAAAGTCTTTGACGACCCCGATGATCCTGCCGTCGTAGTCCAACACCTTCAACGGCTTGCCGATGGCCGAAGCTACATTCCAGCCCAGGAGCTGCAAGGCCTTTTCATTGACGATATAGTTCAGCGTGTCGGTGGGAAAGGCGGGAGAAAATCCCCGTCCCGTCGCCAGCCGGATCTTAAAAAGATCCAGAAAATGTTCGTCGACGCCCATCACGGTAAACATCGGATGCGTATCCGGCGCCTTCCCCGTCCAGTGTACGCCGGCCGTGCCCATGCTAACGTTGACCGGCACCTCGGACAGCACCGAGTAACGGTTCAGGCGGGGATCGTTGCGGAGATTAGCCGTCAACGCGTCGAGCCGGCGCCCCAACTCCCCTTTGAGCGGAAGATATACCAGGTTCGTTTTATCGTACCCGAGATCCCTATTGCGGATAAACCGCAGCTGGTTATAGACAACCGTCGTCCCGATGATCAGGATCACGGCGATCACGAATTGGAATACGACGAGCCCGTTGCGAAAAAAGCCGCTGCGGCTGCTGGTCTTCGTCAGCATGGTCTTTAATACCAGGATGGGACGGAACGATGAAAGAAAAAAAGCCGGATAGCCCCCGGCAACCACACTTGTCAATAACAACACTCCCGTCAATCCGCCGATGAACCAGGCATTACCCAGCGGCAGGCTCAGCGAAGTACCGAACACCTTGTTGAAGGCGGGGAGGGCCAGCGCTACCAGCAACAGCCCCAGCAGCAAGGCCAGGAAGCTGACCAGGAAGGATTCGCCGAGGAACTGACCGATCAACTGGCCGCGCCGGGCGCCGACGACCTTGCGGACGCCTACCTCCCGGGCCCGCCGGGCCGAGCGGGCCGTTGCGAGGTTCATAAAGTTGATGCAGGCGATTAAAAGGATAAAAATGGCTACGATGGAGAAGATGCGCACATCGACGATATTGCCTTGCGGCCCGATATCATACAGCAGGGGGCGCGAGTACAAATGGATACGCGATAAAGGCTGCAGCTCGAATTTGGCTTCGAACGTCGGTTCCCCTTTATGGTTGATGACGCCGATCTGCCGGCCCATGTTCGCCAACGCGGCCGGAGAAGCATCGGTCTTGTCATCCAGCTGAATATAGGTATAGAAATCCAGGTCGTCGTAATGATGTTGAATGATCTCCTGATCGTAGCGGGCATCATAGGACATCGGCAACAGCATCTCGAACTGAAGATGAGAATTGGCGGGAAGGTCCTTCAACACGCCCGTCACAGTGAAGAGGACGGTATCGTTCATGCGGATGGTCCTGCCGACCACGTCTTCGGTACCAAAGTACCGCCGGGCCGTCTGTTGCGTCAGTAACAAGCCATTGGGCCGGACCAGGGCCGTCGCTGCATCGCCGCTGACCAGCGGGAAGGCGAACAGTTGAAGCAAGCTTGGATCGGCATACCAGGCCTTGTTCGTCTCGAAATGTTTGTCGCCCACCGAGAACAGCACCGGGTTGTTATAATCGGCCTTGATCCGCGCCGTATTCTTTATGCCAGGGATCTGCCGTTGAATATCCGCGGCCAGCGGGGCGCCGCTAAGCGGATAACTGCCGCCGATGGGGCTCGCGGTGATCCGGTAGATATGCGCGCCATTGGGATGAAAATTATCATAGCTCAGCTCCTGGTGTACCCAAAGCAGGATGAGTATACTGCAGGCCAGGCCCAGGGCCAGGCCGAGAATATTGATAGCAGAGAAGACCTTGTTCCGGACAAGGTTGCGAAAGGCGACTACCCAATAGTTCCTGAACATGCAAGAGGATTTGACCTTTGAGGGCCAAAAAGATGCCATTGTTAGATTATGGTAATAATCAATAGCTTATGGGATTGTCATTGGCTTCGAGTGTTCGGTTTCAACACAATCAGTGTGCATTTTTGGCGGGCCGTTGCGGCCGGTAAATGGTCAGCCCTTCAGACCATATTTATTCCCGTCTTCATCGAGGAAAGAGGCAAACTTGCCCCACGGCAGGGACATCAGTTCTTTTTCGAATGCGACCCCTTTCTGTTTCAGCCCCTTGCAGAACTCATCGATATTGTCGCACATGAAAACAATGGAGGGCTTCAGCTCCGCGAAATCCGGCATCAAACCTTTTGGATAAAGGACAAGCGCGCTTTCTGCACCCCGCGGAGCCACTTCCAGCCAGAAATTGCCATTCCCCATATCCTTTCGATCTTTTTCGACAAAGCCAACCTTCTCCGTCCAAAACTGCAACGCCTTTCCCTGATCCTCCACATAGACCCCAATCGTTCCGATTTTCGTGATCATAATAGATAATTTTTGATGGGTGAAGATACCGCGCCCCTCAGGGATTGTCTTGCAAAAAAACGACATCCGGCGGCTCCCCGGACATTTTCTCGTTCCACTTTCGGATCAGGGCCTTGAACTGAGCAGGCGTATAGCCAAACATCTCCCGAAAGTTATGGCTGAAATGAGCCTGATCGGCATATCCTGTTTCGTAGGTCAGACTTGCCAGGGAAATCCCGGCATCCCCTTCGATCAGCCGTTTGGCGTGATTGAAGCGCAGGATACGGGCAAACATCTTCGCGGATAGGCCTATTTCACCTATAAACAGGCGCTCCAGCCTGCGGGGATTGATTCGGAACTCCTCAGCCAGTACAGAGATCTTCACGATCCCCTTATTCGCCCGGATCTTCTGTGCGATGGCGGGAACGGGCGTTTCCTTTTCCGGCTTCTCCTCCAGCCGGCGGCAAAGCCAGTCGCCAAGGATCTCCAGGTGCGGCGTCACCTGCCCGGTAGCCGGCGGTCCCGGCAGGGGTGGATATCCGTCCAATACCTCCTCTGCCGGTAGGATAGCATTGATCAGTTCGGTCATTTTCTTTTTCGAGAAGGCGGCAAAGCCCCAGGGAAGAAAGCGGACGGCCACGAACCCTGTCAGGCCATCGGAATACAACAACAATTCCTTTTTGAATGGTCCGATAATAAAATTTTGAGGGAGTATGACCATGCCGTCATCCGACTTTCGGGAATACGGCCGTCCATAAGAAAAGATAAGCTCGATCTGCGTGTCCGCCCACAAATGCTCGTGGGAGTGAAAGCTATCGCGATAGTCGTGCTCCAGCGCCCAGAAACACTGTACGTGGGTGCGCAGTGCCGGCGGCGGGGGATATTCGCGATAAAACATTCGATCTATTTTTGCGGTTGGACAGGCGGCGCAGCAGCCGGCGCCGGAATATCTCTTTTCAGAAAGACAAACCCGTTCTTCCGGTAGAGCTCTTTCAGTTCCGGGTATTTGGCGGGGTCTTCCCAGTTCTGTACCCGGTCCACCTTGGTGACGAAATAGACCGGCCGGTCGATGGGGCCGGTCAGCAGCCATTGCTGGTCGTACGCGTTGGGATTGGTTGGTTTTTCTTTTTGGGTATAGAAAAGATCCCCATAGCTTTTAAAGCCCAGCGTATGTACATAGCAATTTTCTCCCTGCCGGGCGATAAAGAAGTCGATGTCGGCGCCCTGGCTATAGCGTTCTACTTTGGGAACGATGATGGCGGAAGCAAAGAAGACGACGATGGCGGTTCCGGCGAACAGAAATTGTGCCGCCCGGGTGAATGCCTGTCGTGACAGGCTTCGGATGCCAAGGATCAGCGCCACAACCAGCAGGATCCCGATCAACCCTTCAAAACCCGACCAGCGTACGTCAGCCTCCATATTGCCCCGGGCAAAGGTATCTTCCACATAGGGCGCGAGCCGTTTGACATTCAGGCCGATGACGGCCACGCCCAGGATCAGCAGGGAGATAAGGCCGCCGAGAATAGCCAGGAGGATACCGACATATTTTTTGTATAGCATTTCCCCCCGCTCCCATTTGTAAATGGAGTAGGCGGCCAGGAAGGTGACAGGGAACCAGGCCATGGAAGAATAGTGGATGATCCGGGACTGGACGATCGTAAACAATACCGTAATTACCCAAAAGAGGATGATCATCCATATCTTGAAATCCTTGTCATATCGACCGTTATATTTGGCTTTAAAGAACGCGGGGATGGCCAGGAGGGAAGCGGGGAAGCAACCCACCAGCAGAACGATATAGTGATACCCGAAAAAGCCGGCCTGGTCGGCATCGTGCGTCGTAAACAGGCG
>Ga0207033_1214_pt1 | contig 11305 bp, 14 predicted proteins | sample Alteio_BWMinCont_35_FD_153262 | JGI IMG/M metagenome (GOLD analysis project Ga0207033, IMG submission 153262) | Enriched cells from forest soil in Barre Woods Harvard Forest LTER site, Petersham, Massachusetts, United States -... | ecosystem: Environmental > Terrestrial > Soil > Temperate forest >... | reverse complement strand
AACCGGATGCGGCTAAAGCAGATAGGCTGTAATAATGATAGATTGTTTCGTTGACAGTCAAGCAACGCAGCGTATGGAAAGAATCAAGGGACATACTATTTTCCTCTTTGAGTGGTATCTTTTGGATGGATCCTTCATCGATTTGTAGGATCGGTCTTGCAAATTTTGGCATATCATGCTCTTATTCCATGATAAATTCCACGAGGAGAATGATGTCCATGCTTCCAACCAATGAGGTGGTTGTCTTATCACGCATACAATTTGGATTGACCGCGCTCTATCATTTTTTGTTTGTTCCGTTAACCTTGGGTTTGTCTACCCTCATTGCCACCATGGAAACAGTTTATTTTATTACCAATCGACCCATCTGGAAAACGATGGTGCAATATTGGGGCATTTTATTTGGCATCAATATGGCCATGGGCGTTGCAACTGGTGTCACATTAGAGTTTCAATTTGGCACCAATTGGTCTTATTACGCAAGCTATGTGGGCGATGTTTTTGGTGCACCGTTGGCCTTGGAAGGATTGATGGCCTTTTTTTTAGAGGCAACGTTTGTGGGCATCTTTTTTTTCGGGTGGGATCGCGTCTCGAAAGGCACACATTTAATTGTTACTTGGCTGTTAGCAGCAGGATCCAGTTTTTCCGCCCTATGGATCTTAGTTGCCAATGCGTGGATGCAGAGTCCTGTGGGTACCCATTTTAATATTCAAACCATGCGTATGGAATTGGATGATTTTTACAGTATTTTTTTTAATGATGTCGCACAGGCAAAGTTTGTTCATACGATTAGCGCAGGATATGTTACCGGTTCTGTATTTGTGTTAGCCATCAGTGCATTATTTCTCTTACAAGGACGCCATCGTGCCTTTGCCCAACGATCCATTGCCATTGCTGCGGCATTTGGATTAGCATCTGCCCTATGTGTTGTGGTATTGGGTGATGAAAGCGGCTATTTAACTGGTTTAAACCAAAAAATGAAAGTAGCTGTGATTGAAGGGATGTGGGACACCATGCCTGCGCCTGCATCTTTAACCATTATCGGCTTTCCAGACCAAGTGCAACATCAAACCAAATATGCAATCAAAATTCCTTACTTACTCGGCCTCATTGCGACCCGTTCTTGGCATAAGCCTGTGTATGGCATTTTGGATCTTGTAGATGAGGCAAAAATGCGCACCCACAGTGGTATCTTGGCATATCAAGCGCTGCATGCCTTACAAATACATCCTGAAGATCAAGCAATGGAAGACTTGTTTCATGCAAATGAAGAAAATATTGGGTACGCCTTGCTATTGAAACGTTATACATCTGATGTGGCACAAGCAACGCCACAACAAATCAACCAAGCTGCATGGGACACGGTGCCAAATGTGTTTGTGTTATTTTGGGTCTTTCGTGGCATGGTTGCTTGCGGGCTATTTTTTATTGGACTATTCACGCTTGCTTTTTATTTTTCAGCCAAACGTCGTTTATTACATCATCGTTGGTTTTTATGGTTGGCTTTTAGTAGCTTACCGTTACCATGGATTGCTGGAGATTTAGGCTGGATCGTCGCAGAATATGGACGTCAACCTTGGATTGTAGATGGCCTCTTGCCAACTTTCATGGGTGTCTCGTCAGTGACGACTACCAATTTATGGGTCTCTTTGGTTGGGTTTATATTCTTTTACACGGCTTTAGCCATCGTAGAAGTCTATTTAATGGTGAAATATATTCGATCAGGACCTTAAACCACCTATCTGGAGTACCGCACTTGATCCATACACTATTCCATACACTATGTAATATCGCATTTTTACGTTTTATTTGGTGGATTTTGCTTGGCGTGCTTTTGATGGGCTTTGCAGTCACGGATGGTTTTGATTTTGGCGTTGCCGCGTTATTGCCCTTCGTTGCACACTCTGAAATAGAACGTCGCACGATATTAAATACCATTGGCCCTTTTTGGGAAGGGAACCAAGTATGGATTATTTTGGGAGCAGGAACCATTTTAGCTGCTTGGCCCTTAGTTTATGCCACTGCATTTTCTTGTTTTTATTGGTTGATCTTCATGCTGCTGTTAACGATGGGCATCTCACGACCTGTCAGTTTTAAATATCGCAGCAAATTGCCCAATTTATTTTGGCGCCGATTTTGGGATCACGTGATTTTTCTTGGCGGGGTGATTCCCGGGCTATTGTTTGGCATTTTGATAGGCAATGTATTATGTGGCATTCCATTTTATCTTGATCCATCATTACGTGTTTTTTACACTGGAAATGTTGGCGATTTTTTCCATCCGTTTGCTTTGTTCTGTGGACTCACCAGTTTATCGATGTTAACCATGCATGGCAGCCTGTACCTCATGATGAAAACGGAGGGTGCGATTTATCAACGATCCTTAACAGCATCACGTTGGATGAGTATCGTTTTTATGCTCTGTTTTGTGTTGACTTGTTTATGGGCTGCGTATGCGCTCTCTGGCTATCAGATTATCGGCTTCATGGATCCTAAGGGAGTATCTAATCCACTGCATAAACACGTAATGGTTCAAATAGGCGCTTGGCGACACCATAATGTACTTTTTCCAGCGAACTGGCTCGCCCCATTGATAACCTGTGTTGGAGCAATGAGCGTCTGCTTTTTATCTTACCTCAAACAAAATCGTCTCGCTTTTTTATGTAGCGGACTCGCTATCATGAGCACCATTGCAAGCGTTGGTTTGAATATGTTTCCATTTATCCTGCCCTCATCAACACACCCAGCTTCTAGTTTGTTGGTTTGGGATGCATCCTCGTCAACCGGAACGTTGTTGCTGATGTTGATTGTCGCAGTTTTTTTCTTGCCTATCATTTTACTCTATACCAGTTGGGTCTATTATGTGCTGCGCGGCAAAGTCACAGGTGAAACGATTGCACAGAATAAACAGGCGTATTGAAAGCCTTGACCGCCGTTTTTCCGTCCAGTTGTCGTGCGCCGCCTCTATTTGCGTTGAAACTCTGCTAGCATATTACAAAATGCCGTACCTTGTTCAATGGCATCATCAAGTGCAATGTGTGTATGAGGCTTATTTTCAAACCAACGTGCTGGCCAGTGATGTTTGGAGGATTCCAAAAAAGGGGCTTGGTGCAGTCCCATTGTGAGACTACGTAAATCAATGGCTGAGAACCCAAAGGGATTTTTACCGGTAAACCGCTCTAAATAATACACCACAAAACTAAAATCGAAGGCAGTTGGATAGCCTACAAAAATAGGACGGCCAGGCAGTTCATTTAACCAATGAACATATTGCGTCATACCTTCTTCAGGCGGTACGCATTGTTGACGCGCCGTTTGCCATGCTTCGGGATATTTTTGCCACCAAGCCATGGTTATTTCATTTTCCTCCCCACCAGGCAATTCTTCCAGATTGACGCTAAAGGTATTCACTAAAGTTTTATCATCCAAAAATGCGGCTGATGCGCAACTTAAAATAGAATTTTTGCCAATTCGCGGCCCATTGGTTTCAATGTCTGTGCTGACGTAAATAAGTGGTTTATTCCTTGTCATGCTATGCAATACTTGTATTTAAAAAGTGGAATGATACGAGTATGTTATCCATTTTCGTTGGTCATTGTAAAATACTGATTAATAGCTTGCAGAGCTTGAACGACCTGCAAATATCATGATTGACGATCTACTGTGGTGGACGAATGCGCTTAAGGCGGCACACAGTCGATCGTGAAGCAACTACAAGTCCATGCCAAGCATTAAAATAACGCCATTCTCAAGCTATGACATACTATCTACAAAATAGAAATGTACCTCTCCAAACAAGGGTTCGTTTGATTTAACGCGTTACCATTGCTGGTATCGTTCCTTGTGCTACTACCAAAAAATGTTAAAGGATTTTCAGATAAATTTGGAAATACTTGAGGAAGGGAAGTATCCATTCCAGCAGTAAACTTTAAGCGCCGTTTGTAAAATGCATTGACCGTATAGACCTGGACTTCTTGACCATCCCTCGTAGCAAAGTATTTTTTGCCATCTTGACGTGGGTTGTGATCAAGTGTGACCTCAACTCCATCGAGAAACTTTAAGCGTTGCTTATAAAACGCGCTGACCGTATAGACCTGGACTTCTTGACCGTCCCGCATAGCAAAATATTTTCTGCCATCCTGCCGTGGATTGTGATCAGACGTGACATTCACCCCATCGGTAAACTTTAAGCGTTGCTTGCTAAGCATATCGGCCGTATAGACTTGAAATTCTTGACCATCTTTCGTAGCAAAGTATTTTCTGCCATCCTGCCGTGGGTTGTGATCAAACGTAACATTCGCCCCATCGGTAAACTTTAAGCGTTGCTTGCTAAGCGCATTGGCCGTATAGACTTGGAATGCTTGACCATCCCTCGTAGCAAAGTATTTTCTGCCATCTTGGCGTGGGTTGTGAGCAGACGTAACCTTCACCCCATCGAGAAACTTTAAGCGTTGCTTGCTAAGTATATCGGCCGTATAGACTTGGACTTCTTGACCATCCCTCGTAGCAAAGTATTTTTTGCCATCCTGACGTGGGTTGTGAGCAGACGTGACCATTACCCCATCGGTAAACTTTAAGCGTTGCTTGCTAAGCATATCGGCCGTATAGACCTGGACTTCTTGACCATCCCGCATAGCAAAGTATTTTCTGCCATCTTGGCGTGGGTTGTGAACAGACGTGACCTCCACCCCATCGGTAAACTTTAAGCGCCTATGGTTAAACGTACTGGAAGATTGATGATGATTACTTCTTTTATGCTTATTACAAACTGAATGGTTCAGTATCTCGCATTGTTGTGGAAGACAGTCATTGTCGTGCTGTTGAGCAAGGATAGAACAATCAAACAATTCTGGTAGGTCTAATAGTGTTGAAAAATAGTCATTATCGTACTGTTGAGTAAAGATAGAACAATCAAGCTCCTCTGGTAAGTCTGACAGAGTTGAAAAATAGTCAGTATTCTCTTCTGCGTGATGAAACATATCAATCCTTAATTTTTATGTTTTAAAGTTAGGATATTAGTAGAATCGTTGGCGTGATTATTTTTTTATACAACGTGCCCGAGCATATAGAATGGCGATTCTTTTGTCTAGATGCCAGTACAAATACTGCCAGTACAAATCGGTTGCGACGAAGCTCCACCATCTCATCGCGAATGGTTGCTGAATCTGTCATGCACGATGCCGTCAATATATTCAAGCTGTCAACATCTCGTTGAACTTGTTTTTGCCCATCCAGATGTCCAAAATCTCGCTCGTCAGCGTTAGCGCCACTATCGTGACCAAGGTCATACCATGCGTTATAATAAAAAGTTATAATAAAAAATAAGGTAACCATTCAGGGCAAGTAGATCAGCTGCTGGGGGTCTACTTGCCCTACTAGGGTTGGGGATGAGGGTGTTGATGATCTACAAGCTTTCAAGTAGATGTAATCTAATACGCTCTTTGTGTATTTGTAAAAACTTCATTATTCATAAAATTAAATTTTTTAGGAAAATCAATATGATGACCGTGCATATACGCAAGCAAGGTGGCGCAGCTATTATTACTATTCCAGCTAATATTCTAAGGACACTCAACATTAACGTGGGCACAGAACTAGAATTAGAAGTGACTGCGCAACAATTTGTTGCACGTCCAATACGCCATACAACACGTCAGCATTACACCTTGTCTGAGTTATTACAGGGTATCACAAAGGAAACAATGCGCACGATCAATAAAAAAACAAAATGGGCAAGAATTGGAAAGTCAGTAGGACGTGAATTGACATGACCAAACAACCGTCTCCTCAAAGAGGAGATATTTATTGGATCGACCCTAACCCGATTACTGGTCGAGAAATGAAAAACAAACATCGTTTTGTTATTATTTCTCCAAAAGAAATCAATGCGCTTGGTATTGCTATCACGATACCCATTACAAGCAGAGGGGATTTTGCTAGGAAAATGGGGTTAACCGTATCTATTACGGGGCATAATACAATAGGAGTGGTTGTATGTAACCAAATTCGCTCATTCGATATTGAAGCGGGTGCATTCCTAAAAAGTAGGTAAGTAATGATCCCCTCTCCCGGAGCGTTTTTTGCGAGGGGAGAGGGCTAGGGTGAGGGGTTATAATATTCAGATTCCCCTCTAAAGAAAATAATCTGTACATCATACCCCCTCACCCCTAGCCCCTCTCCCACAGAAAAGCACTGTGGGAGAGGGGAACGCATCACTTACCTACTTTTTTGGAATGCACCCTATTGAAGCGAGGGTCAAAGCGGGGACGGCAAAATATATTGAAACATTAGATATTGCTACGATGAATGAAATAATTGACCGTGTTATTAGTGTGATTGATCCTGCAGAAGAATAGTTACCCAGCGTCTCCTTCCTCCTCCTGTTGCGGTGTCCTTCCGGCAAGCTTGCGTAACTACGAATATATTCTCGTATATATTCGTAGTCACACAGACTTACCGGAAGGACACCAACATTCAGCCTGTTCTTATGGAAACATTTGTTGAGTCAGAGCGCTTTATGGGAACGTGTTATCGGGCTGCCAACTGGATTCATGTTGGTCAAACAAAAGGACGCGGAAAACGAGGGCCATCAGGTCTACAAAGTGTGCCGATTAAGGATATTTTTTTATATCCGTTAACACGAAATTTTAGAAAGGTCTTAAAAAGTTAACCCTGTCAATAACGGGGTTAACCGAATGTTTACCATTGTAAAGACCTTAGATATTGCACAGGTTGCCTACAACAACAAAAAACATTCAATGGGAACCATGAGTACATCATGATTGATTTTTAAGCTGTTTTTAGTGACCAATATTTTTTTATAATTGGTTTGACGCGCCATAAACTTGTAATCATCAGGTACGATTTTATTTTGGTACTTCACTTCTACCATACTGTCGTCAGTGACGAAATCAATTTCATGGCGATCTTTGTAATAAAAAACTTCATGATAATCATTGGCCAATTTCAAAAAAACCAAATTCTCAATCAATTGGGATGTCAGGCACGCATCGTTAAAATAGCTATAATCTTGGCTAGGTTTTCCTGTTAACCAAGCATCAATGGTTGCATAGATAAAAAGGTCATTAAAATAAATTTTTTTGTTCTTGCGATAATTGACTCGTTTTTGATGAAAATCAATATTATTAATTTGCGATAGTACATGGGCGTCGATAAAAAAATCGATATAATCATAAATAGTATTATGAGAACCAACCCCTGCATCTTCTACAAAAGCATGATACGACACATCACTACTTAAACTTCGTATACAACGTTCTAAAACACGCTTAGCAATATATTCTTTTTTGTCTGCTTTTGCTATTTCCGAGGTGATCCACGATCGATAAATCGTATAAATATCGGGATCAATAGCCTTGTTTAGATAATATTCATTGATGACCCTTGGAAATCCACCAGTTCTTAAATAAACTTTAAAATCAGCTTGGACATTGATTTGTTTTTTTAATTGAATAAAGTCCATTTCTAGAGATTGGGGGTTCATGGACAAGTTGCTCCCGGGATAAAGGAGCTGCGTAAATGATTTAAAACTAATTGGTTTAAAATGAAAATCAATGCCTTTACCGCGTCGACCAGGCAAGTATTCTCCTGTTTTTTTAATATTCACTGTATTCGACCCGGTTAAAACATACGTTAAATTTTTATCATGCCCATTGTCAATTAAGTATTTAATTGCTAAAAAACTATCTTTCACAGCAGTCATTTCGTCTAAAAATAGATACCGGCGTTTTGTCGAAGGGAAATGCACCAGGTATGTTTCAACCACATCAACGATGTCTTGTTTTCTATCAAGCAAATCACAATTAAAATATAAAAAATTCTCTTTGATTGCTTGTTGCATTGTTTTTTCTATGAACATTTTGAGATGGGTACTTTTCCCGATTTGCCTGGCTCCTGTCACAACATACACGCCATCTTCAAAATGGTATGAAAGAAATGTTTCTTCATGGTAAATCAATGGATAATGTTGTAATCGAACCAATTGGGGGTCTTGTTTGATTTGAGTATAATCTAGAAGCCATGGACTTTGTTTCGTGATCATTTCTAGGTAAGACATACATGGCCTCTTGATGCGAATGTCAATTATGTCATTATTATTGACTATATAATGATAAATTATGTCAATGCAAATAGCAACCGCACCAACACTGCCAGTACAAATCGGTTGCGATGAAGCTCCACCATCTCATCGCGAATGGTTGCTGAATCTGTCATGCACGATGCCGCCAATATATTCAAGCTGTCAACATCTCGTTGAACTTGTTTTTGCCCATCCAGATGCCAAAAATCTCGCTCGTCAGCGTTATCGCCACTATCGTGACCAAGGTCATACCATGTGCTTGTTGCGCCATTAAGATTATCTTAATAATATTCAATAATATATGCCCTATAATGATCTTGTTATCTGATGAAATACATTCATTTTGTTGAGATAAACATTTTCAAAGATCGATACGAGGAGCTAATCATGCAAAGAATATTAATTGACGATGATGATAAAGCTTATAAAGCAGCAGTGGATCGCGATGAAGAAGCAGTGGATCACGATGCAAAAGCAGTGAAAGCTCTGAAGGATGCTTTTGATGTGTATCAAAAACATTTGAACAAAGATTATTCTGAAGGAAATGTTCAGGGTATTATTGGCTCCCAACAATCAGACTGTGGCGTTAAATGATATTATCAACTCGTTCTCTGGGTATAAAAAACGATATGGGTCAGTCGAAAATTTTCCTTTAACCATACTTTTAACTCTGATTAACCATATAAAACACACCTATCCATCATTGCCACCGAACCAAAGTCTATCCGAGGCACAAGCTAAACTCACTGCTTTTCAAAAGTGCACAATAATCGAGTTTTTTGCAAACTCGAACAATTACTCAAACGAGATCAAAATAAAAATCTTTAAAAATCAAAAGAACCAGCAAGAATTGCAAGACGTATTAGGAAAAGATCGTGACCCTGTAGCCATATATGTCCTCAAAACAATGGGGAAAGTACTAATCTCTGTGATGACTTTGTTCACCGCACCAATGATATTCGGTTTGTTTAACACAGAAGGGGAAAGAATGCTGCAGCATGCGCGCGCTAACATGGAAAGACAACTTGCAAAAAAAGAAGCAGTAGAAGGAGAGGTTACAGACTGGAGTGAGAACGCTGTGCAAGTGCAAGGAAGGCGACGCTGATATCCAGTGGATGTCGTGCTATTTTGTGTAGGCAAGCCAAGGCTCATGAATGAGCAAGCAGCACCTACAAAACAGCACGACGCCCTCGTTTAGCTTTAAGTTTTCATGGAATCGAAAAATTCTTCGTTGATTTTTGTTCCTCTCATTTTATCAAGTAAAAATTCAATTGCGCCTTCTTCCATCGGTTGCAGCAATTTACGTAAAATCCAAATTTTATGTAATTCTTCTTTAGGCACAAATTTTTCATCACGACGCGTACCACTACGATTAATATTAATAGCTGGATAAACACGACGTTCTGCAATACGACGATCTAAGTGGATTTCCATATTGCCAGTGCCCTTAAACTCTTCGTAAATCACATCATCCATTTTTGAGCCAGTTTCTACCAATGCTGTTGCAATGATCGTTAGGCTCCCTCCTTCTTCAATGTTACGCGCTGCACCAAAAAAACGTTTTGGCCGTTGCAACGCATTGGCATCGACACCGCCTGTCAAGACTTTTCCTGAAGCAGGAACAACGGTGTTATAGGCACGAGCAAGACGCGTGACGGAGTCGAGCAGAATAACAACATCACGCTTATGTTCAACCAAACGTTTTGCTTTTTCAATCACCATTTCTGCAACTTGCACATGACGATTCGCTGGTTCATCAAACGTGCTTGCAATCACTTCGCCATGCACCGTGCGAGACATTTCTGTTACTTCTTCTGGTCGTTCATCAATCAACAACACAATGAGATAACATTCAGGATGATTATGCGCGATAGAATGGGCGATGTTTTGCAACATCATGGTTTTACCAGCTTTCGGTGGAGATACGATTAATCCACGTTGGCCTTTTCCAAAAGGAGCAATTAAATCAATGATACGCGCAGTAATATCTTCGGTACTACCATTGCCGCATTCCATAGTCAAACGTTCGTCTGCAAATAAAGGCGTTAAGTTTTCAAAGAGCACTTTATTCTTCGCATTTTCTGGGGACTCAAAATTGATTGCATCCACTTTCAATAAGGCGAAATAACGCTCTCCTTCTTTAGGTGGACGGATTTTACCGGAACTCGTGTCTCCTGTACGTAAATTAAAACGCCGGATCTGGCTAGGAGAAACATAAATATCATCAGGTCCTGCCAAATACGATCCTTCGGCGGAACGCAAAAATCCAAAACCATCTTGCAAAATCTCTAAAACCCCATCTCCGTAAATGTCTTCCCCTCGTTTTGCATGTTCTTTTAAAATGGCAAAAATAATGTCTTGCTTCCTGGATCGAGCCATATTTTCTAGCCCATACTGTCCAGACAATCCAATTAGTTCACCAGCACTTTTTTTCTTAAGCTCAGTCAAATTCATGTATATAAACCCTATATTTTTCTATAAATTGATAAAAATGATCAAGGACATTGGTTGATTTTTACTCTTTTAGCGGGCCTGAAAGAAGTGATTGGCACAAAGCAATGTTTTTTATAAACGCAAGGACATAGCTCCTGATAACCTCACTTTATTAAAAATAGAATAAACGTATTCTCTCAATATGATAGGGTCAACCTTGTGTTTTTAGCCCGCACGCATCACGCTTTTTGATAATGCAGGCTAAAAATACAAGGCTGACCCTGCAATATCGAGCGAATACAAATAAACAAATAGGTAAAATGGGTTATCTACATATTCAAAATATCACGAATGTATACCATTCTCAACTTTTTTCATGTAACCCTCTCCCAGATTCATGGATAGGAGAGGGAAAAACTTGGCTTAAACATGATCGTCTATAAATTTGATTAAATCAACTTTAGTCAAAGATCCAACATGCGTTCCTGCCATTTGGCCATTTTTGAAAAGAATCAACGTTGGGATGCCGCGTACGCCAAATTTGGGTGGTGTAGATGGATTAGAATCCACATTCAGTTTAGCAAAGGTTACTTGATCTACATAGTGCGCAGCAACTTCTTCAAATAAAGGCGCCAATGCTTTACATGGGCCGCACCATTCTGCCCAAAAATCAACCAAAACAGGTTGTGCTGACTCTAAAACGTCGCGTTCAAATGTATCGTCACTTACAACGTGAACAGGGTGGATCGGTTCGCTCATCATGATATCTCC
>Ga0207033_1213_pt1 | contig 11472 bp, 10 predicted proteins | sample Alteio_BWMinCont_35_FD_153262 | JGI IMG/M metagenome (GOLD analysis project Ga0207033, IMG submission 153262) | Enriched cells from forest soil in Barre Woods Harvard Forest LTER site, Petersham, Massachusetts, United States -... | ecosystem: Environmental > Terrestrial > Soil > Temperate forest >... | reverse complement strand
CATATTTAATGCCCACCTTATCTAAAATAGTTACAAATGCTTTTGTTATTTTTTGCGCACGCTGATCAAAACTGCCTGCACATCCTACCCAAAATAACACTTCCGGACTTTCTCCTTTTGCTGTCATTTCTGCCATTGTTGGTGCATGCATATCGGGATGTTTTTATGATAACAAATGTAATTATTTCAGGTTGTTATCCTAACTTATTTTTCACCCGTTAACTACGCATATACGACAATAATAAAGGGTGCTGACTAACCGTATGTATATCCCGCCACACACGATTTATTTCTGATTGAGGAACCGCCGCTGCAAGGCCGCAATAAGGATACAATTCGTCTACCAGCCTTCTTGCATTTGTAGCTAGCGTACGACTTGTCTGACTTAATGTTTGCAATTTTTCAGTTAACGTAGTATCATTCTGTAAATAAGCATCCCAGGATTGTTGTACTGCTCTATAAAAGTCTTGTCTTGCTTTTTTGAATTGCCTTTTTACCTCATCTAATTGCGAAACTCCTGTTGGTGTTAATTCCCGGGCATATCGATCATGTTCTTTTTCAGCGATCAACTTTTCGTACAGATCTAAAAAACGAAAAGCCATCCCTGAATTATTTACGGCCAATGTAGCTTCTGCAAAATGTAAAAAAGGGTATTGATAAATTGGCTGATCCAATACAGCGTGATCTTTATTGATTATAAAAGCTCTTTGTTCCGACACCTTTAATTCCTTTACTTCAAAGCTATTACTGGCTGTGGCTGCCATTCCTATGTATTCCCAACTTTTATGCAACGTCACTTTTTCTTTCGGCAATAAAAATGCTTTGATCATTTGTGTACCATCATTATTTTTTACGACGACACCATCCTTTTCAATAATACAATTGGCCGTAAATGCTGTAGCGTGAGTTGAGCCTGTGGCGTAGCTCCAGTTCCCTGTAATTTCATATCCCCCATCAATAACTTTTGCCGTGCCACATGTTTTACCGCTTCCTGCCAGACAAACTTTTTTATCGGCAAAAACTTCTTTTGCTGTTTCTTTATTGATGAAACCAACAAACCAGTTTGCTCCGCCACATAATGTTACTGTCCAACCAATACTTCCATCCGTCCAGGCCAATCCTTCTTCAATTTTTAATGCATCAGGAAGCGATAATTCTAAGCCGCCATATATTTTTGGTACAAACAATTTAAACCACCCTTGTTCGTAAATGATCGATAATTGTTGTGGATGCAAATTCTTCATTTGCTCTGCTTCTGCCACGTATTGACGCATTATTTCTACTAATTGTTTATCAATAAAAGTAGATGGGTGCGCAGTTGTTTTTATATGCATAAGATCTTTATTATCCGATAAAAGGTTCCAGACTATTGTTATCTAAAGGTTTGTCTTTAATAATTTTTCTCCATTCGATATATCCATATATAGCCACGACAAAAAGAAAAATAGTCAGCGCACTGTACAATGCTAAATGTTTATAAAACAATAACGGGATAGCAAAAATGTTAGATATGTTCAATAAGACCCAGTTTTCTATTTTGCGCTTTGCCAGTAACCACATGCCAACCCATGCTGTGGCACTAACCCATGCATCCATTAATGGAACAGTAGATGGTGTGTATCTTTTTAGCAAGATGGCAAGCAATATAAAACCACCCAAAGTAAATACAACTATTTGCCCCCATTCTTCGCGTGTGCAATAGGTGATCTCTACCGGAGGTGAATTTTTCTTTTTTATCCAATACCACCAACCATATACGCTCATCACAATGTAATACCCGCTTAGTAAACATTCTGCATATAAACCTGCTACAAATAATACATACATACCCAACACGGTTCCTATAATACCGGTTGGGTACAACCAAATTTTATTTGCTTTTGCAAATAGTACTTCTGCAACAGAAAACACGACGCTTATCCATACTATCCAACTTGTTTCTTGTATTTGCTGAACGAGCAAGGACCACCAATACTGTAATATCATAACAACTTAATTTAATAATACTGCCCAAAGTGTATAGCAAATTAGATATTCTAAATGCCTTGTAAGTATTATCCTCTATTCCTACGCCGGCATTATCCGGATCAGGTGGATGAAAGAACTACAGTTTTTGCCTGTGTCTTCCAATGGGTATAATCTCAGCCTTTCTTTCAGCAGGTAAATGTTAGAGTTATTTAACTATTTCTCTATCAATCCTGCAAGGCACCCCTTGAGCTTGTTATTGCAAATGTAGGATAAAATGACTCGTATCAAAGTAATAATTATGTCATAACATACCTTATAATTCAATACATATTCCCTTAATTAACCATACCTTCTTTATCTTTGCGCCTTAAAATTATTGTAACAAAATGGCATTGATAAAAAGCATATCCGGAATAAGAGGCACAATCGGCGGAAGAACAAATGAAAATTTAACTCCATTAGACATTGTAAAATTCACAGCAGCATTTGGAACTTTATTAATGCAGGAGAGTGATAAGAAAACAATTGTTGTGGGCAGAGATGGCCGCATTAGCGGAGCTATGGTTAAAAATTTAGTGATCAGTACTTTAAACGCATTAGGGTTAGATGTGATCGATTTGGATTACAGCACAACACCAACAGTAGAAATGGCTGTAGTGTTCGAAAATGCAGCTGGCGGTATTATACTAACGGCAAGCCATAACCCAAAAGAGTGGAACGCATTGAAATTATTAAACAGTAAAGGAGAATTTATTAATGGTGAAGAAGGTAAAAAAGTATTAGACATCGCTGCAAGAGAAGATTTCAGTTTTGTAAATGTTGATAAACTTGGGGTTACTACTACTGATACGGCTTCTTTACAAAAACATATTGATGCCATTTTAAAATACGAACTGGTTGATATCACTGCTATCAAAAAACAAAAATTTAAAATAGTTGTAGACGCTGTGAATAGTACCGGCGCTATTGCAGTGCCTGCTTTATTAAAAGCGTTGGGTGTAAAAGATATTGTTGTTATTAATAAAGAGGTGAACGGGAAGTTTGCACATAACCCAGAACCTTTGCCTGAACATTTAACAGGATTAAGCTCAGAAGTTACAAGAGAAAATGCATCGCTTGGTATTGCAGTTGATCCTGACGTTGATCGCTTGTGTTTTGTTTGTGAAGATGGCAGCATGTTTGGTGAAGAATATACATTGGTAGCTGTGGCAGATTATGTATTGAGCAAAAGAAAAGGGAACACAGTCTCTAACATGTCGTCAACGCGTGCATTAAAAGATGTGACCATTCAACATGGAGGAGAATATTTTCCAAGTGCTGTTGGCGAAGTAAATGTTGTTAACAAAATGAAAGCTGTAAATGCCGTAATTGGTGGCGAAGGAAACGGAGGCATTATTGTACCGGATCTTCATTACGGAAGAGATGCTTTAATTGGTATTGCATTATTCCTAACACATCTTGCTCACAGCAAAAAAACTATCAAACAGCTACGCAATACATACACGAACTACTATATGTCTAAAAATAAAATTGCTTTAGACGATGGAATTGAAGTGGCAGCAATTTTTGAAGGTATAAAAGAAAAATACAAAAACAACCCGATCAATACAGAGGATGGTTTAAAGATAGAATTTGAAACAGATTGGGTTCATTTACGCACCAGTAATACAGAGCCTATCATCCGAATTTATGCTGAAAGTAATTCTGAAACGATGGCCAATAATATTGCCAATAAATTGATACAGGATATTAAAGAACTAATGTAAAAGTTGAGGGTTTAGGTGTTTAGAGTTTAGTTGGATAATGCGAACTACTTACTTACTTCATTCTAAACAACTAAACTCTAAACACTAAACTCAATGGATAGAATATATTTTGATAACGCCGCCACTACATCACTTGATCCACAAGTGTTGGAAGCTATGATGCCTTACCTGACTGAAAAGTTTGGCAATGCATCATCAATTTATAGCTATGGCAGAGAATCAAGAACAGCAATAGAATTAGCAAGGAAAACAGTTGCTAAAATATTGAATGCGCATCCTGCAGAAATATTTTTTACAAGTGGCGGAACCGAAAGTAGCAACACTGTTATTAATGCTGCTGTAAGAGATCTTGGTTGTACGCATATCATAACATCTCCCATTGAGCATCATGCTACTTTACACACTGTTGAAAATTTACATAAACTTGGTTTAGTAAAATTATCTTTTGTGAAATTATTGCCGGGTGGACATATTGATCTAATAGATCTTGAACATCTACTTTCTACTAATAAAGAAAAAACACTGGTAACATTAATGCATGCCAATAATGAAATTGGCAATATGATCGATCTGAATGTAGTAGGTGACTTATGTAAAAAATACAATGCTATATTTCATAGTGATACAGTACAAACAGTTGGTCACTTCCCTTTCGATCTTAGAAATACACCTGTACATTTTATAACAGGGTCGGCACATAAATTTCACGGACCCAAAGGCATTGGGCTATTATACATCAATGAGAATGTAAAAATAAAACCATTTCTGCAAGGAGGGGCTCAGGAAAGAAATATGAGAGCCGGCACCGAAAATATTTACGGTATTGTTGGGCTAGCAAAAGCTTTAGAAATTGCAACTGCTAATTACGAAAAAGATAGTGCGTATATCAATTCGATAAAAAAGTATATGCACGATGAATTGACAAAGCATATTCCCGGCGTAACATTTAACGGAGATGTATTTGGAAAGAGTCTTTACGCTGTATTAAGCGTTTGCCTGCCTAAGACAGATAAATCAGAAATGCTTTTATTTAATATGGATATCAATCATATCTGCGCCAGCGGAGGAAGTGCCTGTACTTCTGGTGCCGATCAGGATTCTCATGTTATCAGAGCAATTAATAACGATCCGGAAAAAGTTACAGTTCGCTTTAGCTTCTCTAAACACAATACTACAAAAGAAGTTGATATTGTTGTTGCTAAATTAAAAGAGATCGTATAAAAAATCCCCTTACTATTTAGTTGACACAGCGTAGCAAATACAGACTACGGTAGTTTTAAAAACTACCGTAGTCTATGAACATAAGAAGATCACATTAAAATAAACATTCTTGTATAATAACAAAAAAGGTATCGCAAAACGCGATACCTTTTTTGTTATTATTATTTCAGTAACCTTACGGCTTTTTTACATCCTTATTATACTGCGTAGAATATAAAATTGGTTTATCACCAAAAATATCATGATTGAAATTCATATACTCTGTACCAAAAGTATAAGTAAGCTTATCTGTTCTATAAGGTTTGTCAGTGATCCATTCCGGTGTAACAAAACTTTTAGTTACTACTCCATTTCTTAATACAGCAACATTCACTGCGCCTGGTTGACTTTTAAACTTCGTAGAAGTAAGTCCTGCAGGCACATTCACCGTCTCTCCGTTTACTTTTAACTGACCTGGTTTAGGCAATATTGTAACTACATCAATTGAATCTTCTGTAGATGCATTAGCAGTTTTACCAATAGTAACAACCTGCACATTATAAGGATTCGGCGTTGCATTACTTTTGTATTTTTTAAAGAATGCTTCTGCTACATCACGGTCAGCATAAGGCGAAGGTTTCCCTTCCCAAACACTTTTATAGTATTGATTTAAAACAGAGAATCCATAGTTATGGTTTACTTCCGGTGCAAGGTGATGTCCTTCAGGGTAATCGTTCCATGTAATAATATTCATTACAGGTACATCTTGCTGAATTGCCAACTCCCAACATTGGCGAAATGTTTGAGATAAACCAGTTACCATATAATTCCTTTGTATACCATTAACACCTGCAGCCATCGCATCATTGAACCATAATATATGCCAATAAATAGCAGGATTTTCAGGTTGTAATATTTTGGAAGTGAAAAAGTCAGGGAATGCAGATCCTTCGAATGTTCTGTGTCTTTCTTTACATGCCGCAGCAAATTTTTCCGCTTCTCCAGGTGTTGAATAGGCTCCTGTCCACATCCAAACGGCAGGGAAATAATCCAAATAATTATTTATTTCAGTACTGGTTTTGGGATTATTAACTACGATAGCGCAAGCAAATTTTTCTCCTACTGCATTAGCTAACTTTCTGTAAGCACGGGCCCAATAAAATTGTTCAGGATACCCTTTCATATTATTCCAGGGAATGTCTGCCATTTGTTCTCCATACCATAAATACACCACTAATCTGCCATCCGGCGTTCTTAGCCAATGTTTATTATTTCTCCCGACTTTAGCCATTATACCGTTTATTCTTCTTGCATACGTTGCAATTTTAACATCTTCATGTATGCTTGTATCTCCATCCCCAGGATGAGATAAACATAAGGCGAATTTAAAATCAAGGTTTTTCTCATCAGCTACTTTAAAATAGGCTTCCACTATTCTATCCCAGCTACTATTGCCTAACTGATAATAAAACTGAAATCCGTCTATCCCACATCTCATCGCCGCACGCATTTCAAATTCTACAGATGCATCCAAAGATGAATCTTTTAAAAATCTATCAGACATTACATCTACCAATGTGTATCCTCCGATGGACTGCGATGGATTGTCGGGTGTATTCGGATAATAATCAGGGTTGGCACCATCTTCAAATTTTCTGTCTTTTGTCCTGATAATATGCGTCATACAATGCGCCAAAACCATCTTATGATCGGTCATAGGCAAACTGAATTCGGGTAAATTTCTTAGGGTATCCTGTGCCTTTAATTCTTGCAGCCCCATGCTACAAAACAGCAAAGAAAGAATAGCGATTAAAGTTGTTTGTCTAAACAACGTCTTTTCATTTTTATACATAGCAAGTAGATTATGTTTTTGCAAATATAGGAAGCTTTTTCAGTTTTTGAGGTACGTCATTTTTATCTTTAATCAGGGCACATAGAGCACTTTTAAACAATAAAGCTGATACAATCATCAAATAATTTCCATAAAGTTTGGCTATATATTTCTCATATCAAAAATAAAACTTACCTATTTTTGATACATGCAAATTCAGGAACTATATACCATCTTTCTTCAGCACCCATCCATACAAACAGATACCAGAAGTCTAAAACAGAGAGATATATTCTTTGCGTTAAAGGGGCCTACCTTCAATGGAAATAAGTTTGCCAGACAAGCAATAGAAGCCGGGGCCGCTTATGTTATTGTTGATGAAGAAACTGATCATCAGGATGAGAGGATAATTAAAACGGAGGATGTTTTACATACGCTTCAGCAACTGGCTAAATACCACAGACAACAATTCAACATCCCTTTTATTGCGATTACGGGTAGTAACGGAAAAACAACAACTAAAGAATTAGTGCATGAAGTATTATCGACTACTTATAAAACATACACAACCAAAGGCAACTTAAATAATCATATTGGTATACCGCTAACTATTTTATCCGTTAAAAAAGATGCCGAGATAGCTGTGATAGAAATGGGTGCCAATCATCAAAAAGAAATTGAAGGTTATTGCGATTATTGTATGCCTACACATGGTATTATTACAAATATTGGGAAAGCTCATCTGGAAGGGTTTGGTGGAGAAGAAGGCGTAAAAAAAGGCAAAGGCGAATTATTTGATTATCTACGTGCACATGATGGCACTGTTTTTATCATGAATGATTATGATCATTTAAAAGAAATAAGCAAAGGTATTAATGAAGTAATAACATACGGCACCGCTGAAGCAGATATTGTAGGGTCCATTAATAAGAATAATGAATTTTTAGAGGTATCCATAAAAAAAGGACCATCTATAAAAACCAATTTAGTTGGCGAATATAATTTGCCAAATGTTTTGGTGGCAGTAACAGTTGGCAGATATTTTAAAGTTCCGGATGAAAAAATAAAAAGTGCTTTAGAAAATTATATTCCTTCCAACAGCCGCTCACAATTAATAGAAAAGGGCAGCAACAAAATAATTCTGGATGCTTACAATGCAAACCCAACAAGCATGAAGGCTGCCATAGAAAATTTTGCAAAAATGACCGGTAACAAAAAAGTATTATTACTTGGTGGTATGGCTGAGTTAGGGAATGAAAGTCTTAAAGAACATGAAAGCATTATTGAGTTAATCAATAAATTCAAATGGAACGCTGTTGTTCTGGTTGGTGGAGATTATAATAAGATAGCTAACAATTTCATCTATTTCAATAATTCATCAGAAGCAAAAGATTGGCTGCAACGACAAAATTTTACTGATACAATATTGTTGGTAAAAGGATCACGCAGTATGCAAATGGAAAAAGTATTGGAATAATTGTAAATGATAAATGATTCACTATAATCCATTGCTCTTCAGCTAAAATAATTATATTATGGTTATATATAAAGGGACACATCTATCAACTGCTGAGGTTTTGACTGAATACTTTTCGAATGAAACAGAAGCCGATACGTTTGCGCAACAAAACAAAGACACCTACCCAGTCTGGACAATTATACCATTACATGGCTTAAGTAATTTAATTACCGAAACGGAAAATAATGAAGAAGAGTTTGATGAATTAGATAATATAAGATTAGATGACGAAAAATAGAAAAAGCATTCAATAGTTCATTCGCTGATTGTCATTTACCATTTACAATTAACCATTTACCACTACTTACCTTCCATTGCGAGAAAAGCCATCATACCCATTCCTATTTCAATAGCACTTTCGTCAATATTAAAAGTAGGTGTATGTACACCGATCGAAATCCCTTTGGCTTTATTACCCGCACCCAATCTAAAAAAACAACCGGGGATTTTATGAGAGTAATAGGCGAAATCTTCCGCGCCCATTCTTAATTCTGTTTCTTCTACATTTTCTGCACCAAGATATTGTTCCCCTTTTTTTACGGGCTGCTGCACTCAATGCTTCATTATTTAAAACAAACGGGTATCCCACATCAATTTTAATATCGATTTCGCCACCCATACTATGCACTAAGTCTGTTGCTAATTTTGTTATTAGCTCATGTGCTTTAAAACGCCATTCTTCATTCATTGCTCTAAAAGTACCCATCAGCTTTACTTCTGAAGGAATAACATTTGTTGTATGACCTCCCTGTACCGATGTTATCGATAATACAGATGGATTAAAAGGATTGTTATTTCTGCTGATGATCTGTTGTAGCGCCACAATTAAATGTGATGCTATCAAAATAGTATCTGCAGTATTTTGTGGTGCAGCTGCATGCCCGCCTTTGCCTTTAATTGTAATATATAATTCATCCGCACTTGCCATCACCATACCACCTCTAAAACTTAGTTTTCCAACTTCTAAAGTTGGATGCACGTGCAACGCATAAATACTTTCCGGTGCAGGATTTTCTAATACCCCTTCTTTAATTAATATGCTGGCGCCTCCCGGATTTTTTTCTTCGCCGGGTTGAAAAATTAATTTTACTGTTCCTTCCCACTCATCTTTTAATTCATTCAATATTTTCGCAGCGCCTAATAAACAAGTTGTATGCACGTCATGTCCGCAAGCGTGCATTACACCCGGGTTAGTAGATTTATACTCAACATTATTTTCTTCCGTAATTGGCAATGCATCCATATCACCACGGAGCGCTACTACTCTTTTTGTTGGATTTTTTCCTTTTATTAAACCGATAACACCTGTAGTTGCTTTTACTTCAAAAGGGATATTGAGTTCAGTCAGTTTTTGCTGAATGAATTTCGATGTTTCAAATTCTTGATAACTTAATTCAGGATGAGCATGCAGGTGGTGACGAATTGCTATGAATTCATCTGCGTATTTTTTTGACAGTTTTTTTACCTGCTGTAATAATGTTTCGCTCACTAAATTGTTTTATTAAAATAAGAAGTAACTGTGTTGTATAAATACCAAGATCTATTGATTCGCCGGCGTTACTTCAATAATTTCCGGCACTACATAAATATTGCCCTGCACCAATTTTGATTGAAGTAATTCATCCTTATATCTATTCGCATCGCTCTCATTAGCGAAATCGCCGAATTTCAGTTTAATATATGGCGGCTGAAAACTCATATACACTTTTTGATCGGGATAATGTTGCAATAATTTGGAACGCAGGCTCATAGCAAGATTCCTGTTATTGGTATTTAGTACCATCAACCGATATCCTCTTGTCGATTTTGATGCAGTGGCATTATAATTTGCTTCATTCTTAGCCAATACATCAAGTCTTGGATCTTTATTAACCGTTAAAGTTCCTTCAACAACAGCTGTATCTGCCTTAACCACATCCTGTGCATGAGCAGACATTGATAGTATTATCGCGATAAATGATAAAAGACTTTTCATCCTTATTGTTTTATTTTATTGAGCAGCTTCGTTTACAATTTGAATACTGCTGCTACATCCAATGCGTGTAGCTCCCGCATTGATTAGTTGTTTAGCAAAAGTAAATGATTTTATTCCTCCGCTTGCTTTGATCTGAATATTCTTGTCTAAATGACCGCGCATTAGTTCCACAGCATGCACCGATGCTCCTTTTTCCGCATACCCGGTAGAGGTTTTCATAAAATCAACTCCTGCGGCGGCGTAAACCGTGCAGCATTTAATAATTTCATCATCCGTTAAAATACCACTTTCTATAATAATTTTTACTACTTTATTTTTGTTTTTTATGATCGGCATCATGGTGTTTATTTCATTCGCCAAAAATTGCCAGTCGTTATTTTTTATTGCACTGATATTAATTACAATATCCAATTCATCTGCGCCATCAATAATAGCCAATACAAGTTCTGCTACTTTCGCCTCAACGGCAGAATAACCAAATGGAAAGCCAATAACTGTTGCCACTTTTACATTACTGCCTTTTATCAATTCGGCCGCTTTTTTTACAAATAAAGGCGGCACACAGACTGCAGCAAATTTATATTGCAGTGCTTCTGCGCAAAGCTTTTCAATATCTGCAACAGTTGTTGTTGGTTTAAGAACAGTATGATCTATGTATGAAGCTATTTGCATTGAGTAAAATTACAATAATTCAGTTTAAGAAATTATACGAAAAGTTATGATCACAAGGAATAATTACTCTTGTTCTTCCTCATCTTCATCTTCGCTTTCTTCGGTTTCCTCCTCCGTTTCTTCTACATAATCATCCTCATCATTGCTATTAGCGAATTCGGCAAACCAATCATTACTTTCAATTAATTCCGCGGGCGTACCTTCAGCCGCAACAACGCCATTGTCCAACACAATTACATGATCCGCATCTTTTACCATTGAATAACGATGCGCAATAATGATCACCGTATTTTCTTTACGAATTTCATCCACTGTTTTCTTCACCTCAGCTTCAGTAGCAAAATCTAAATTAGCAGTTGCTTCATCCATGATAAGAATGTACGGCTTAGATATTAATACTCTTGCAATTTGAACACGCTGTCTTTCTCCAACAGATAATCCAAATCCACTCTCTCCTACTGTTGTTTGCAATCCGTCAGGCAATCTTTGTAAAGTAGTTTGCATACCTGCGGCATTTGCCGCAACGTTCACTTCTTCTATT
>Ga0207033_1207_pt1 | contig 11497 bp, 2 predicted proteins | sample Alteio_BWMinCont_35_FD_153262 | JGI IMG/M metagenome (GOLD analysis project Ga0207033, IMG submission 153262) | Enriched cells from forest soil in Barre Woods Harvard Forest LTER site, Petersham, Massachusetts, United States -... | ecosystem: Environmental > Terrestrial > Soil > Temperate forest >... | reverse complement strand
GTATCTAAAACGGGGGGTATTATGTACTGGACAGGGGCCGGTGCAACATTTTCATCACTTGGTCCCGGAATTTTTCCTGTAACTGAATTCCAGTTTGCAGGGTTATCCCAATAGGGGGTTGCACCGGCCCCTGTCCAGTACATAATACCCCCCGTTTTAGATACAGTGATCCCCCAAGATTTTACCGTTACTTTATCCTGGGCGGTTATCACTATAACTATGAGCGTAGTTCCGGTAGTATTAAGCGGTATCGGGCTGGACGTAGCGCCGTCGGCAACCGTAAGACCGTTTATCGTAATGGTGGCGTTGGGATCTACGGTAGTGGGTGTAATTGTTAGTGATGTTGCATACGGGCTTACGGTAGCTGTAGCATTTGAACTATATGGACCTGTTGTCGATGAAAATGTTGCACCGGGGCTTGTTGTTGTGGGCCATACCAGGGTTGCATTATTACATCCGTTTTTGTAAATTATTATGTAATAAGTTTGTGTTGTCACTCCATCAGGTGCTGTTACCGTAATGTTGACGGTAGTAGTAGCAGGCGCAGGTAACGGATTGAGTGTTATGGCAAATGGATTTCCGCTGCCTGTAGTAGTAACCGGGGATGTAACCCCGTTAATTGTAACAGAAGCTGTAAATGTAGCGCTGGGATCAGAAGTTGTAGCTGTTATATTAAGCGAGGTGGTAGCAGGATCTACAGAGTCAGCAGATGTATCAAGTATGCCTGTTGAAACAAGTATACCATTACTTGCCAATTGTGAACTTAGGTTTGCATTATTTGATCCGCTTCTGTTAACTATAACAGTAAATGTATTTGTGGTAAGTCCATCCTGGGAAGTAATAACTACGCTAATGTTGGTAGGGGTCCCGATTGCATTGAGCGTTATGGAGCCTGATGCCGTACCGCTTGCAACAGCAACCCCGTTTACGGTAATTGAGGCCGTGGTAGGATCCATAGCTGTAGGAGTCAGGGTTATCGAGGTGGTTGCGCTGGGTACCGAGGTAGTATAAGTAAAATTAGGTGCTGTTCCTGATTTAGTAAATGTAGTATTAGTACTTGCAGCCAGTGTATTTAAGTTTGCATTGTTTGATCCGTTCCTCGAAACGATAATGGTATATGTTTTTGTGACAGAGCCATCCTGTGATTTTACGACCGTAGTAATAGTAGTAGTACTGCCAACCGGGTTAAGCGTGATGGGGCTTGAGGGTGTACCGCTGGTAGCGGTAACCCCGTTAACGGTAAATGAAGCGTTTGGGTCGGTAAGCGTAGCGGTTTCAGTAATAGTAGTAAGGGCAGGATCAATGTCGGTCGTATAATTAGTACCCGATGCATTAATCAGCAAAGAATTTGAACTTAAAACTATTGTTGATAACGTTGCCACGGAGGCGCCGTTCCTTGAAACCGTAATAGTATATGATTCAGTTGTAACTCCATCCTGGGCGGTGGCTACAACATTAATCACGGTAACTGTCCCGACAGCGTTAAGTGTTATAGAACCGGACGGCGAACCGCTGGCTACGGTAACCCCTTGCACTTTAACGGTTGCATTTGGATCTGTAGTAGTCGGCGTTACTGTTAGCGAGGAGACAGAAGGGTTGACGGCCGCGGTATAATTAAAATTACTTGAACCGGTAGAGGCAATCAGATTGGTATTTGTACTTAATGACACAGAACTTAAGGTTGCAATATTTGATCCTGTTCTTGAAACTGTGATTGAATAAGTTTGTGTGGTAACACCATCCTGTGCCGTAACCAGTATACTTATTACTGTAGGCGTACCAATGGCATTTAGTGTAATGGCGCCTGATGCCGTGCCGCTTGTAACGGCAACCCCGTTAACAGTAACTGATTGTGCAGTAGGATCAGCGGTAGTGGGTGTTACAGTAAGCGAAGTAACGGTTGGCGCAACACTTGTTGTATAGTTAAAATTACTTGGTCCTGATGATGCAACCAACGTATTACCGGTACTAACTGTCAGCGCGCCTAAATAAGCATTATTTGAACCGGTCTCATAAACTATTATGGAATAAGTGAGCTGTGTAACCCCATTCGAAGCGGTAACAACCATATTAATAGTAGTTGACACTATCCCATTAAGCGTTATGGGGGCTGACTGTGCGCCATAAGGAACAGTTGTCCCGTTTACTGTAACCGTAGCGGAAGGATCATTAGTAGTTGGTTCTATAGTAAGTGTAGCGGTACCCGGGCTTACGGAGGTAGTATAATTATAGTCACTGGAACCCGTTGAATAAACTAAAGTAGTTGCGGTGCTTAATACAATTGATTTTAAAGTTGCGTCTGTTCCAATTACCGGTACAGCAATGGTTTTAGCCATGGTATTTTTAAAACCGGCTATTAAAACCAACCATAAACAATAACGTAAAAGTGTTTTCACAGTGTTCAAATTAAATAGGCGGTATTTGCCCAATGCGATTATAACTTATCAAAAATAATACCCAGTGTAAATGTATGCTAAACTGACGGGGTAATTTATGGAAATTTATAAATAATCAGGCTATTACGATTATATTAAAATCGTGATTACCAGGTTAAATATGATTATTCACAGCTGAATTGATTAATTATACAATATCATATTTATATAATGATTTTTTTACAAAAAAATACGGGTTATTTGAAATTAATATCAAAATATAACATCGAAAATTATTCCGTGGTTAAATGACCACCTTGTGAGAAAATTAATTCTCACAAAAAAATTTAGTATAAATTAAATATTTGCTTTTTAAGCTTCCAAATTAAAGGCTGCCCACGCTATTAATTGTCGCGGAATTTTGTTTTTTCCCAATCACAGTAATGCTTAAAAAGGCCATTCCGCTATAATCATGCTGGTTTATTTATAAAGCAAAATCAACCTGGTAAGATATAAGCTTGCAGCATGCTGCCTGATTTGTCAATTACCCACAGGTAACTAAGCGGCTTCGGGAAAGAGCATGGGAAAGCATCATTGCATAAATCTCCCCATTAATTCACTTCCACGTCACTGCACACCGGGTAATGGTCGGACATTGTTTTGTGGATAATCTGATAATTTAAAACATGAAATTGCCTGCTAAGCAAAATAAAATCTATCTGGAAGCTTGCAAAACCCCCATCAAAAGTTTTTGCAATGCCTGTCCCTTTTTCCCTAAAGGCGTTTTTCATTCCAATTGCCAATTGGTTGAAGGCGTAAGAACTTGGCGTATCGTTAAAATCCCCCATAAAAACATATGGATAAGGACATTTAGCAGCATGCTGACGGATAATATCTACTTGTTTTCCCCTTGCGACAAAAGCTTCTTTTAATTTTGAAAATATTTTTTCAAATCCAGCCAAATTCATTGCACTCCCGTGGCTCAATAAAAAATAATCATCGTGGTTCAATTTTAGTGAATTTAAATGAAAGTCATATACCCTTATTGTGTGTGATTTATATTGAATATCGATATAAATAGCCTGATTTTCACGAACTTCATTGGAGAGTCCTACAACGCCCCTGTGAATAATTGGGTATTTAGAAAACAATGCCAGGCCGGTAGAATCGTAATCAGTTTTTAAAAATGGTTCAAAGTAATACTGGTTGGTATTAAGAACCTTCTGCAGGGAATCACCAAATTTGAAACGGAAACTACTTTTGTAATATTCTTCAAACCCTACTACATCCGGTTGATTTTGCCCAATTAATTTAAGTATAGCTTCACCGGACGAAAAATTTCTTGGAGTATCCAGAGTGAGGAAATTATGGACATTATAGGCCATTAATTTTAAGCGGAGAGCTGATGAAACCGACCCGGCATTTGAAGAAATATTAAACCCGATGCTATTTAATAAAATATTAAACCCCGCTAAAATGCTGACAGCTGAAATAAAAAAATATTTTTTCAGCCGGATAGCCCAATAAATACAAAAAACTAAATTTATAATTAATAAAATCGGGTAAATCAAACCTAAAAATGCCAGGGGCCAAAACTTTTGCGGACTAACAACTGCTGACAGGTAGCTACACAATAAAAGAAGAGCAAAAAAAATATTTGAATAAAAAATGAATTTTTCGAGTTTCAAAAACAGACTTTTAAACCTCATAAATTATGATTGTAAAATTTAACTTTAATATAAAATACCCGGATATCATTTTTGATATTCGTCAATATATTGTCTGATAAGAACATTTGGAGAAAACTCCTGCTCAATGATGGCTCTGCTATTCTGTCGGATAAAACTTAATTTTTCTTTATCGTGATAGGCTTCATTCAATGTTTTAGCTATATTTTCAACTTCAAGAGTGCAAACCCACCCCAATTTTTTTTCTTCAACGAATTTAGAAAGACCAACGTCTTCAGAGATCAGAACGGCCGTCCCCATGTGCAGTGCCTCAATTACCACATTGGCAAAATTTTCATTTAGTGATACCAGTACAAAAAGGTCGGAATTCTCTAACAAGCTGAATTTTTCTTTACGGCCTACCCAGCCAAGCCATTCTATTTTTGAGGCAATATTCAATCTTACCGCAAGATTTTTAAGTTTATCAACGTATGATTCTTCCCCGCTTCCGCCTATTTTAAGTTTTAAATTAATATCAAGTCGACTAATTGCTTCAAACAGTTTTTCCAATCCCTTCTTTGGATGAATTCGTGATAAAAAAACAACGGTAAAATCATTATTCACGTTCTGCTGGATTTCATCGTCGGGCAATGAAATTATATTGGGAAGAACAAACCCCTCCCAGCCTGGAATTAATTCTTTGCATTCCTGGTATTCAGCAAAAACCGTAGCATGTAAACGACATTGCGCCAGTAATTTACGGCCTATGAGCTTGTGAAGTATCTTTTTGGGGATACTTTTCCCGGAATTAAAAATGTATTCACAAAGCATTCCCCTCGGAGAAACTATAACCCTGGCTTTACTGGATAAAGAGATATATGCTGATACTAAGATTAAAATATTCCACCATGACTGCAAATGGATAACGTCATAATTTTTAGCAGTTTTACGGAGTTTCGCCCATAAAGCGGGACTGACGTTTGTGGGGTCACCGGTAAGTCGTTTAAAATAGGTAACGTTTACACCATCAACAATTATTACTTTTCCCGGAACAACATCCAATTCATCTTTACCATTGGCGGTGCTGGTATAAACATCAACTTCGTGCCCATTAGCTGCTAACCCCTCGCATAAACGTGATACAGATTCCGTTGGCCCGCCATAAATATAGGCCGGCTTGTAAGAAGGCGTAATATGAAGTATTTTCATTCTTATTTTTGATAGTAAATATGTACTTTTTAAAAAGTTGTATTTGTTATTTATATAGTTGCTTAAAATATGAAATTAGAACTTTTCTGATGTTAGAAGAAAAAACGTCAAAAAATTAAATAAGGTAACCATACACATTCTTTGGGTAACCTATTCCTGATAAATACAATTGAAAGTATTTACAATTAGTTGCATTATATCACCCGGCAACATCCTATCATGTCAGGATGTCAATTCACGGATTATACTAAAAATAAGTTTTAAGCGGGAATTCCAATTTTTTGTAGTTGGGATATATTAATTAAATCACCTGGGGTTTTCATTCCTGCCAATATTGATAATATTTAACTGCCTTTGCAATATTTCAACAAAATCCCTTGCATATTTCGGAACAAAAATTGTCGAATGATCGCCTTCAATGTCATAGATTTTAACAGATTTTGCATGTTTTAGCCATGCATTTTTCCTTTCGCTACTTATATGTACCCGTTTGTTATATAATATTCTTTTATTCCGATCAATAAAATAATACTTCTCTTTTGCATAAAACACTAATATTTCACCATCATAATATTTCGTACGGTAATTGTTTGATGCTGTTTTGAATATTTTAGAAACTTCGTTAAACGACTCCATTTTTACGGTTCCTGGTGTGGGTTTTTTATTAAAACCCAACAAAGGCTTTATTTTTTCAGTTTTGTACACGAAAGACTGTTTGGGATGTTTTAATAATAAAAACATTTCAAATTTTATTTTCAGGGAAATTCTTGAAAAAGAATTTTTTATAATATCGGGAATATGATAATAATTATTAATTGTGGCAGGTACAATCTCTTCGTTCTCTCTTGGATAGGCATCAAACATTCCAAGCATAACTATCTCTTTACCCATGCTTTTTAATTGAAGGGCCATTTCAAAGGCAATATTTCCGCCAAAGCAATGTCCGGATAATGCATATGGCCCATTTGGATTTAGCTTTAAAATTTCACTTATATACATCGCGGCAATGCCCTCCGTCGTGTTTGGAAACCCTTCCAGGCCATCGGTATCTACAGGTTGTTGAAACCCATATACCGGTTGTTCCGGATCCAGCATCTTTACAAAATTGACAATTTTTAATATTGTCCCGCCTGTTCCACAAATTATATAAAGCGGTATTTTATTACCTGTAACCTTCACGGGGATCAACAACGGTGAAGCTATTTTCTTTTTAGATTCCAACTGCCCGATAAGCCCCGCTACAGTTGGATAAACAAATAAATCATTAATTTGCAGTTCCACGCCAAATACTTTCCAAATCGACGAGATCAGCCTTACCCCTAACAACGAATGGCCCCCCAGTTCAAAAAAATCATCCATTATCCCTACCTGGTCTACCTCCAGCACGTCCGCCCATACTTGTGCAAGCATTGCTTCACGCTCATTACGCGGCGCTACATAGCCCCCATCATGCAATGTCCCTCCTGGGTCCGGCAATGCCCTCCTGTCGATCTTTCCGTTTGGCGCCAGGGGCAGACTCTCCATCTCCACCAAATGCGCCGGTATCATATAATCAGGAACTTGCCCTTTTAAGTAATCGTGTATCCCCGTTCGGTCAAATTCCCCTGCCGGTACTACATAACCTACTAATTGTTTATTACCCTGCTTATCATCCAGTGATAATACCACCGCCTGGGCTACTAAATCACATTCTTCAAGTATCCGGCTTACTCCGCCGGGTTCTACACGGTAACCGCGGATCTTCACCTGGTCATCAACCCTGCCTATAAACACGATGTTCCCGTCTTCAAGGTATTGAACCAGGTCTCCAGTCTGGTACATCCTGTCACCATCAGCCCCGTAAGGGTCTTTTATAAACTTCTCTGACGTCAAATCCGGACGATTAAGGTAACCACGCGCTATGCCTGCGCCTGATATATATAATTGTCCGGGTACGCCTACCGGGCATAACATTCCCTCCCCGCTTAATACGTACACACTTGTATTTGAGAAAGGACGCCCGATCGGAACTATCCCGCCGTTGTAGCCTTCGGGGGTCAATTCATACACCAACTTGCCTATTGTAGTCTCTGTCGGCCCGTAATGGTTTAATACACGGCACTCAGTGCCATAACGCCTGATTCGCGATACTGATTCCACAGGAAAGTTCTCCCCGCCGAAAATCAGCAAGCGTTCAGGTACAAGTGGCGGCCCATCCTCCGGCGACACTGCTTTCCAGTGTGAGGGCACGATCTTTAAGCAATCAATCTTATGTTCCTTGAAATATTCATGCAGCGCCTCAATATGGCTTACCCTTTCACGAGTGAATATGTGCAGCGTACCGCCAAACAGCAGTGAACTGTATAATGCTGTATTGCCAAGGTCTGCCGCTATCGAAGATACCAAAGCAAAGCTCCGGCATTTGCTGATGCCGGTACGCGCATCAAGTCCATATACATAATCCACCAGGTTACCATGACTCACTTCAACCCCTTTTGGCCTGCCTGTCGAGCCCGATGTATAGATCACATACGCCAAATGTTCTGGCCGTAATGAGCGGTTTGGGTTCGATATAGGAGTTAACCCTGGTTTGTTCAAACTATTCAATTCTATTATTTTCAGGTAACCTGCTGATAACGAACTTAACTGGCTGGTAAATTCCCCGCTGCTCACTGCCACTAACGCGCCCGTATCTTCCAGCATATAGCTGATACGCTCACCCGGAAAATCTGGATCTATCGGGACATAAGCGGCACCGGCTTTTAATATTCCCAATATACCGGTTAGCATATCTATGCCGCGGCCTGTGTAAAGCGGTACCAGTGTATCTTCTTTTACGCCGAGTTGCTGTAGTTCGTGCGCGAGCCGGTTCGCACGCTCATTCAAATTTTTATAGCTTATACTTTCTCCTTCAAATACCACTGCTTCCCTGTCAGAAAACTGCTGCGCCTGGATCTCAAACAGATCCGCTATTGTCGCATCTGCGGGGTATGAGCTGGCGCTATGTCCAAAGTCAAGCATTTGCCGGCGCTCAGTTCCGCTCAGTATTTCTAATTGGCCTACAGCCTTTTCCGGCGTCCTTACCACCGAAGCCAGCAATTCTCCGAAATTAGACGCCATACGCCTAATCCGCCCTGGACTGTACAGATCAGTATTGTATTGTACCTCTCCATGGAGGCCATCCTTTGTTTCTTCTATAAAAAATGTCAGGTCAAACTTGGTTGTTGTTTTTTCCAACCCCTGCTCTGACAACAGAAATTCTGCAAGCTTCAACTCGGGTACTTCCGGCGTGTTAACCAGCACCAGCATCACCTGGAACAAGGGGCTAAGCCCTGGTACACGCTCTTTTACCATTGTTTCTACCACTTTTTCAAAGGGTACTTCCTGGTGGGCGTAGGCCTCCAGTGTTGTCTTCTTTACTTCGCCCAGCAGCTCTGTGAATGTCATTTCACCTTTTACACTACTACGCAGGGCAAGCGTGTTTACAAAGAACCCGATCAGGCCTTCCAGTTCCTGCTGGTTCCTACCGGCTACTGACGTCCCTACGCAGATATCTTCCTGCCCGCTGTAGCGGTAAAGCAATACTTTAAACGCCGCCAGCAAAGTCATATACAGCGTCGCTCCGTGCTCCTGGCTTACCATCCTTAGCTGCGCCGTTATGGCTCCATCTATGCTGAAACTTTCGGCAGCCCCCCGAGACCCCTGGACCTGCCGACGGCTGTAATCTGCAGGCAGTTGGAGCGTGGCTACGCCTGCCAGTTTCTCTTTCCAGTAACCCAGCTTCTTCTCCAGCAGTTCCCCCTGCATATAGTTCCGCTGCCAGATCGCATAATCCGCATACTGGATATTTAATACAGGCAGGCCTGCCGCACGGTTTTCTACATAGGAGGTATATAGTTCTGCTACTTCCCTAACCAGTATAGACCGCGACCACGCGTCAGAGGCGATATGGTGCATCGTTACCACGAGGATATGGTTCTGTCCGTCCAGTTTTATCAGATCTGCACGCAGCATGTAATCTGCCGACAAGTCGAAAGGTTTATTTATCAACCCTGCTATATATTTCGATAATTCTGCTGTATCTTCTTTATACGCGACATCTTCTGCTATGCCTAATGTCCACTTATCCGCCGCCATGATTTGCTGGTACCCGCGCCCCTCGTGTTCTTTAATTACTGTCCTGAGTACTTCATGACGGCTTGTGATTGACCGCAGTGTCTTTTCTAATACTTCCTGCTGTAATGCCCCTTTTAAACGCAGCACGGCTGGGGTATGGTACTGTATGCTGCCCTCTAATTTGTCGATAAACCATAAACGTTCCTGGCTGAACGATAACGGGATATGTTCCGGGCGCACTGCCGCCGTTACCGGGGGCAACAGTTCGCCCCTTAACTCTTCTGTCAGCCGTACCGCAAGCTTTGCTACCGTGGGGTAAGCGAATACATCGGCTATCGGCAGCTCTACCACAAATGCCTTCCGTATCACCGATACCAGCCGTATTGCTAACAGCGAATGGCCACCGATCCCGAAAAAATCATCGTTTATCCCTACTTCCTCCACTTCCAGCACTTCCTGCCAGATCTCCGCCAGCTTTGCTTCTGTTTCATTACGTGGCGCCGTATAGCCTGTTTCTGCTTGCGCCCCTTCCGGGTCGGGCAGTGCCTTGCGGTCGATCTTCCCGTTCGCTGTCAGCGGGAGGCTTTCGAGTTCTACCAAATGCGCCGGGATCATGTAATCCGGCAGCTGCCCTTTCAGGTAGGCCTGGATCGCTTGTTTGTCGAATTCTCCCTGCGGTACGATATACCCCACCAGCTGTTTGTTCCCCTGCTTGTCCTCCCTGGTCAGTACTACCGCCTGTTTTACCTGTTCGCTTTGCTCCAGTATCCTGCCTACTTCTCCCGGTTCTACGCGGTAGCCACGGATCTTTACCTGGTCATCTACACGTCCTATAAATTCTATGTTCCCGTCTGCCCGGTATTGTACCCGGTCCCCCGTGCCGTACATCTTTTCCCCTGCTGCGCCATTTGGGTTTTGTATAAACTTCTCTGCCGTTAGTTCCGGCTGGTTAAGGTAACCCCGGGCTACGCCCTGTCCTGCTATATACAGCTGCCCCGGTACCCCGATAGGGCACAGAGATAATTCTTTGCTTAGTACGTATGTCTTTGTATTGGAAAATGGTTTGCCGATCGGGATGATGCTGCCTTCATGGTTTGTCCCCTCTATTTCATATACCAGCTTCCCTACCGTGGTCTCGGTCGGACCGTAGTGATTGAATATACGACACGACTGGCTGTAATTGCGTATCCTTTCTACTGACTCCGGTGGCAATGCCTCTCCCCCGAAGATCAGCATCCGCCTGGGCAGCAGTGGGGAGTTGTCCTCGGGCGACAGCGCCTTCCAGTGCGAGGGCACGATTTTCAGGCAATCGATCCGGTGTGTTTCGAAATATTCGTGAAGCTCCTCGATATGGCTTACCGTTTCACGTGTAAACACATGCAGTGTCCCCCCCAGCAGCAGTGAACTGTATAATACCGTATTGCCCAGATCGGTCGCTATCGTCGATACCAGCGCATAGCTCTTACATTGGCTGATCCCTGTTCTTGTTTCCAGCCCGTATACATAATCCACCAGGTTGCCATGGCTCACCTCTACCCCTTTGGGTTTCCCTGTAGAACCCGAGGTATAGATCACATACGCCAGGTGTTCCGGCTTTAAGCTGCGTATGGGGTTGGTGGTTGTTCCGGTTTTATCAAGGCTATCTATTCCTATTATTTCTATATAGCCTCCTGACAGCTTTTGCAGTTGCCCGGTGTATTCCCCGCTGCTTACCGCTACCTGTGCCCCGGTGTCTTCCAGCATATAGCTGATACGGTCTTCCGGGAACTCTGTATCTATAGGTACATACGCCCCCCCTGCTTTCAGGATACCCAGGATACCTGTCAGCATGTCTATCCCTCTTTGGGTATACAGCGGCACCAGCGTGTCTTGTTTTACCCCAAGCCTTTGCAGCTCATGCGCCAGCCGGTTCGCCCGCTCGTTCAGTTCTTTATAGCTGACCGCTTCCCCTGCAAATACCACCGCTTCCCGTTCCGGGTGCTTTGCTGCCTGCGCCTCGAACAAATCTGCTACGGTTGCTTCTTTTGGATAAGGGCTCTCGCTTATTCCAAATTGCTGCAGCTCCTTCTTTTCTTCTTTACTAAGGAGTTCTAATTTGCCTACCGCCGCCTGCGGCGTCTTTACTATAGATTGTAATAGCTGACTGAAATG
>Ga0207033_1212_pt1 | contig 11498 bp, 8 predicted proteins | sample Alteio_BWMinCont_35_FD_153262 | JGI IMG/M metagenome (GOLD analysis project Ga0207033, IMG submission 153262) | Enriched cells from forest soil in Barre Woods Harvard Forest LTER site, Petersham, Massachusetts, United States -... | ecosystem: Environmental > Terrestrial > Soil > Temperate forest >... | reverse complement strand
GGCGGAGGACGACCAGAAGGCGCGCGAGTGGCCGGGCGGAGTTGAAGATCCGAGAATAGTTGAGCGCGAGGACGGGACCTTCATGCTGACCTATACGCAGTGGAATCGCGAAACGTACTCGGTGGGGATTGCGAGCTCGAAGGACCTGGAGCATTGGACCAAGCACGGACCGGCATTCTTTACCGCGGCGGGCGGGAAGTACGCGTCGCTGAAATACAAGTCGGCCGGGATTGTGACGACGTTCGACGCGACGAAGGGAAGGCTGATGGTCGCGAAGATCCGCGGCAAGTACTGGATGTACTGGGGCGAGGGTGCCATTCACCTGGCGACATCGGATGATCTGATCGCGTGGACGCCGGTTGAGGATGCAAAGGGAGAGCCGGTTGAGTTACTGAAGCCGCGCGCCGGACACTTCGACAGCACATTTCCGGAGACGGGTCCGCCGCCGGTGCTGACGCAGAAGGGCATCGTGGTTCTCTACAACGGCAAGAACGCCGAGACTGGCGGCGATCCGAAGCTGGGGCCCAGCGCGTATGCGGCGGGAGAGGCGTTGTTCGATGCGAAGGACCCGGCGCACAGGATTGCGCAGACGGACGAACCGGTGCTGAAACCGGAACTGCCGTATGAGAAGACCGGCCAATATGCCGCTGGGACGACGTTTGCCGAAGGACTGGTGGCGTTTCACGGTCGGTGGTTTTTGTACTACGGCTGCGCGGACTCGCTGGTGGCCGTTGCAACCGCACCTTGGTCGATGCCGAACGCGGATGTGTCGCGCGGGTACTATCTTCATCCCAATGACACGGTGGTGATGTACGGCGACAGCATCACGGAGCAGAACTACTACAACCAGTGGGTGGAGCTGTACACGGTGACGCGGTTTCCCCTCATGCGCGTGCACTTCTTCGGTGCGGGCGTGGGCGGCGATCGCGTGACCGGTGGTGGTGGGGGACCGATCGACGTGCGACTGACACGCGATGTGTTTGCGGAAAAGCCGACGGTGGTGAGCATCATGCTGGGAATGAATGATGGCAGCTATCGCCCGATGACGCCTGAAATCGAGACAGCTTACACAAAAGGCTACGCGCACATTCTCGACTCGATTCGCGAGCATGCGCCGGGGGCGCGGGTCACGCTGCTGGGGCCGTCGCCGTATGACGATGTGACCGGGCCGCCGGGCTTTCCGGGCGGGTATAACGCGTCGATGGTGGCGTTGGCGTTGATCGATAATCGGTTGGCGCAGCAGCACAGCGCAACGTTTGTTGACCTCAATGCGCCGGTGGTGGAGGCGCTTGGGAAAGCTCAGGCGGCGGATCCGGCAGTAGCCAAGCTGCTGATCCCCGATCGTGTGCATCCGGACCAGGTGGTGCATTGGGTGATGGCGGAGGCGCTGCTGAAGGGATGGAATGCGCCGGCGCTGGTGTCGAGCGTGACGATTGATGCAAAGGGCGGTCACGCAATGGAGAGCGAGAACGCGACCGTGAGCGATTGGCAGCAGGTTGGCGACGCGCTGCGCTGGTCGGAGCTAGAAAACGGATTGCCGCTGCCGCTGATATCGAGCCACGCGGGGACTGCTCTGCTGCTGCGGATCACCGACATCGAGCAGGCATTGAACCAGGAGCCGCTACGCGTGACCGGGCTTGCGCCGGGGCAGTACACGCTGAGCATCGATGGGCAGCGGACCGGCACCTTCTCAGCGGAGGACCTGGACCGCGGCATCAACCTGGCCGAGTACAACACGCCCATGCGGCAGCAGGCGCAGCGCGTGAGCTGGATGGTGCGGGATCGCGACGAGACGCACTACATTCATCTGCGTATGAGGGTGCGCAACGCCGATACCGGTGTTGAAGATGGTGCGGACCGCATGCAGGCCTTCGAGGATTCGCTGGAAGACTCGATCTATGCGGAGGCCGCGCCGGTGCCGCATCATTTCGAACTGAAGCCTGCGCCTCCGCCTGTGCCACAGAGTGCAACGGGGGGCGCACAATAGAGATATGAAGCTTGATGCGAGCTCGGTGCTCGACAGCTCCGCGGATCTTTATCGCATAGCCACGCATGCGAGCGGGCCGGCGGGATCGCTGCCGATTACGGCGGAGATGCTGCTGAACGCGCCGTCGGGGAACTTGTTTGGACTGACGCAGAATGCGGGGATGGGCTGGGAGCCGGCGCGGCTGCTCGATCCGGAGTTTCTGATTCTGAGCACGCACGGCGGGCTTCGCGCGTCAGATGGCTCGCCCATTGCGCTGGGTTTTCACAGCGGTCATTGGGAGGTTGGCCTGCTGGTGGAGGCGGCGGCGCGCGAGTTGAAGCAGCTGCATGCGGTGCCGTTTGCGGGGGCGTGCACCGATCCATGCGACGGGCGCACGCAGGGCACGACGGGCATGATGGATTCGCTGCCGTACCGCAATGATGCGGCGACGGTGCTGCGGCGCCTGATGCGATCGTTGCCGACACGCAAAGGCGTGCTGGGCATCGCGACCTGCGACAAGGGGCTTCCGGCGATGATGATGGCGCTGGCGTCTGCGGGGCCGTTGCCGGCGGTGTTGGTGCCTGGGGGCGTGACGCTACTGCCTGAAGACGGCGAAGACGCAGGCAAGGTACAGACGATCGGGGCGCGCTTCGCGCAGCAGCAGATCACGCTGGAATATGCCGCGGAGGTGGGATGCCGCGCGTGTGCATCGCCGGGAGGAGGGTGTCAGTTTCTTGGGACCGCTGCTACGTCGCAAGTGATTGGAGAGGCGCTGGGGTTGTCGCTGCCGCACACGGCGCTGGCGCCATCGGGGCATCCGATATGGCTCGATGCGGCAAGGCGTTCGGCGCGGGCGCTGTTGCGACTGCATTCGATGCAGCTTGGCGCGGCCGACGTCCTCACGGATGCGGCGGTGCGCAATGCGATGGTGCTGCACGCGGCGTTTGGCGGATCAACGAACCTGCTGCTGCATCTTCCGGCGATTGCGTTCTCCGCGGGGCTGCGGCGCCCGACCGTGGATGACTGGGCGGCGGTCAATCGAGCGGTGCCGCGACTGGTGGATGCGCTGCCTAACGGGCCGCGCGGTTTTGCGACGGTGCAGGTTTTTCTGGCCGGAGGCGTGCCCGAGGCGATGTTGGAGTTGAGCGCGGCCGGGCTGCTGGACACGTCGGCGAAGACGGTGAGCGGCGAGACGCTGGCTGCCTGCCTGGAGTGGTGGCGGCACAGCGAGCGGCGCGCGGCGCTGCGTCGCGAGTTGCAGGAGCAGGATGGCATCGATCCGGGCGACGTGATCATGACGCGCGATCGTGCGCGGGCTCGCGGGCTGGCACCGACGGTCTGCTTTCCGGTCATCAAGAGCACGGCGATCGATGCGTCGCTCATCGACGAAGGGAATGTTTATCGACATCGGGGGCCAGCGAAAGTCTTCATCACGGAAGAGGCGGCGATCAAGGCGATCAAGGCGGGAGAGGTGGCGCACGGCGATGTGGTGGTGCTGATCTGCGGCGGTCCGAAGGGCGCTGGCATGCAGGAGATTTATCAGGTCACATCGGCGTTGAAGCAGCTGCCGCACTGCAAACACGTTGCGGTTATCACGGATGCGCGGTTTAGCGGCGTTTCCACGGGAGCGTGTGTGGGACACGTGTCGCCGGAGGCTCTGGCAGGCGGTCCGGTGGGCAAGGTGCGTGACGGCGATCAGATTGAGATTGTCATCAATCGCGAGCGGTTGACGGGGTCGGTGGACCTTGTGGGCGACACGAACGGTTTATTTGGCGCGGAGGAGGGCTCAAGTCGCTTGGCGAAGCGGGCGGCGCGCGAAGACCTCAGGCCCCATCCCGCATTGCCGGACGATACGCGCATCTGGGCGGCGCTGGTGCAGGCGAGCGGCGGCGTTTGGGGCGGGTGCGTTTACGATCCGGATCGGATTGTTGCAGCGCTGCGTGCAGGCGAAGCGACGAACTAGCAGAGCGTCCGGACGATTAGTGCATTGCAGTCCCGCCTTTGCCACAGGAAGAAGTCAACGGGGCAGGGGCATTTGTTGTAAGTCGGCGCAAAAAACAGAAAACTCTGGCTCTAGCGCGCCTTGTAAAACGGCCAGACGATGAGCGCGGCGAAGGCGATGGCGATCAGGAGGCCCAGGGCTACCAGGCTATAGACAAGCACCAGGTTCGGCCCTCGCGATTCTTCCTGATCTTCTTCGTTTGTGATTCGATTCTGCTTACTCATACTTCAAGGATTCCACGGGATCCATCTGCGCGGCGCGGGTGGCCGGGACGGTTCCGAAGACCACCCCGACGGCAACCGCGGCACCCAGCGCAATGACGATGGACAGGTACGAGAACGGCAGGGGATAGTCAGTGAAGAAGCGTACCGACAGCGGCAGCATCAACCCCAAAATGGTTCCCACGACGCCGCCGGTCAGCGAGATGATGATGGCTTCGGCGAGAAACTGCAGCTTGATCTCGCGATACGTAGCGCCGAGCGCTTTACGAATGCCAATTTCGCGTATTCTTGAGCGCACCGTTGCCAGCATGATGTTCATGATGCCCACGCCCCCGACGGCCAGGGTCACAGTGGCAACCAGGACCAGAACCGCGGTCAGAATGTTGGAGACGGTAGCAGCCATGCTGAGCACTTCGCGCAGGTCGGTGGTGGTGTAGACCGAGTTGGGGCGGTGGCGGGCCTTGATGATGCGTTTGATCTCCTGGGTAGCGGTGCCCACCTCGTTCATGTTCCGCATGGAGAAATAGATCAGCTTCAGGTTGTCGGACCCGGAGAACACGCGCGCCACTGAGAAGGGAATCAGGATGGTCTCGTCGGCGATCTCCGATTCCCCAAAATCGCTTACGCTCTGCCTGAAGACCCCGACTACCTTGAACGGAAGTCCCTTGATCTCGAATTCTCGCCCAACCGCGGCGTCAACGCTGCCATAACGTAGTTTTGCGAACGTCTCAGTGACGACGGCGGCATACGAGTGGCCCTCTTCGTCGAGTTCGTCGATAAATCGTCCATAGGGCACCAGCAGATTGCGGACGTTTTTGTACTCGGGGCTGACGCCAAGAACCAGTGTGTCCTTGACCACGCCGCCGCCGAAGCCGATGCGTTCGTGCATTTCAAGGATTGGGGAGGAGTAAGCGACCCCGGGCAGCTGGGCATCGACGACTTTTTCGTCGTCGCGGGTCAGGTAGTCGTTGTAAATCACGTTTTCAGTGCCCGCAGCCCCGGCGCCGGCGTATTCCAGCGCGATCTCATTGGTGCCGATCTTCTGGATCTCGCTGAGGATGAACTGCTTGCCGGTCATGCCGATGGTGACCACCAGGATGACAGAGGCGGTGCCGATGACCATGCCAAGCGCTGTGAGCGCAAAACGGAGTTTGCTGGCGCGGAAACTGTCCAGGGCGATTTTCAGGATTTCGCTCAGCACCATGGTGCGTCGCGCGCTCAAAAGCGTTTCCTGAAACGATGCCTGGGGACTGACTTGGACTGGATTCATGGTTTCGCGCAGGTCTTTCCTATAAAAGCAGATGCTGCGGCGCTCCCGATGGCTTCTGGAAAAACAGGAAGACGCCTCTTATCTATGCTATTGGACTCGACTGCCGGCAGGGTAGCTGCGAGGGGTGCTCAGGCGGCCTCTTCTGAGTCACCTTCCGGGCCATGATCGGACGGGTCGGCCACGGCGCTATCGGTGTGATCGCGGAACCAGGGGAGGGTCAGGCGTAGCCCTTCAGCGAGAGAGACCTTTGGCTGCCAGCCGAGCAATTGCCGAGCCTTGGAGATATCGGGGCGGCGTTGCTTGGGGTCGTCTTCAGGGAGGGGCTCGAATACAAGCTTGCTCGAGGAACCGGTTACGGCAAGCACTTCGTGGGCGCATTCGAGGATTGTGAATTCCTCGGGATTGCCGATGTTCACCGGGGTATGTTCGTCCGACTGCATGAGGCGGAGCTGACCCTCGATCTGGTCGGTGACGTAGCAGAAGCTGCGGGTCTGGCTGCCGTCGCCATAGACCGTCAGATCTTCGCCGTCGAGGGCTTGGCGAAGGAAATTGGAGACAACGCGACCATCGTTGGCTTGCAGACGAGGCCCGTAGGTATTGAAGATGCGCACCAAACGCGTGTCCACCCGCTCGTAGCGGTGATAAGCCATGACCAGGGCTTCAGCAAAGCGCTTGGACTCGTCATAGACGGAGCGTGGGCCAATGGGATTCACGTTGCCCCAGTAGGTTTCAGACTGGGGATGCTCGAGGGGATCGCCGTAGCACTCTGAGGTGGAGCAGTGCAGAAAGCGGGCGCCGCAATTCTTGGCGATCTCCAGGATATTACGTACCCCGAGCGAGCCGACCATCAGCGTCTCAATGCCGTAGGTTGCATAGTCAGACGGGCTGGCAGGGCTTGCCATGTTGAAGATCAGGTCGACCTTACCGGGATCGAAGGTATGCGTGATGTCCTGCTCGGCGAACGCGAAACGGGGCTCATTGGAAAGGTGTTCAAAATTGCGATAGTTGCCTGTCAGCAGGTTGTCGACACCGAGGACATGGTGACCTTCCCCGAGAAGAGCGTCCACCATATGTGAGCCGAGGAATCCAGCCGACCCTGTAACTAGCGCGCGCATCTATATGCCCTCCTGGTGGGCTGGTGAAGTGTAGGCGATGCACGCAGGATTTGAATGCCCTGGTGCACCGGCTGCCAAATGACGATTTCGCCATTTTGGGGATCGGCAGGGGTCCGCGCGTCGTAGACGAGGCGAAAGACCGACAGCGCCTCAGCGCTCTTGGGCCGGCGAGTGTTCAACGTCTTCGCTAAGGCGGACAGGAGCTTCCATCCCAATTATTGCATTTGACTCGTCACCTATTCTGTCTCGATTGTCAACTATCGGACATGAATTTCGCCGCAGTCAACCTTGACGCCAGCCGATTTCCATCTGCCGCAAGGATATGTATGACTTCTTTCGCCCCGTACCTTTCGCCCCGTACCTCTCATTTCCGGTGCAAGTGGGGACCTGGACGGGGAGTCGAAAGGCGGCCCCCGATGGGGTGCGGTTGCATTGCATGGGTCGCGGCTTGCATCTAGACTTGGATCAGTGCGGAAGTGGTGAAATGGCAAACACACTAGCCTTAGGAGCTAGCGCCGAAAGGCTTGGGGGTTCAAGTCCCCCCTTCCGCACCAGGCGCAGGCCGGCTCTGTGATCCCTACCAGGGCTGCTTTCACTGCGCGACCCGGATGCCCGGCGGGATAATCTGGGAGTCATGAATCCAAATGCACAACCTCAATTGAACGTGGCGCAGTCGCCGGACTATCGCGAGACCTACGCGAATAGTGTGCAGGTCCGGGTTAGCATGTGGGACTTTCAACTGGTGTTCGGGCTGGCATCGAGCGAGTCGCCCGACCAGGTGACGATCAAAAACCACGCCGCAGTCTACCTGAGCCCCCAACAGGCCAAGGCGCTGTGGAACGTTCTGGGGCAGAACGTGGCGCAATACGAGCAGGCGTTTGGGACACTCAACCTTGAGCCGCAGACGATGACTTTTCCTCAAGGCCCGATCCATTGAACCTGCTGTTCCGGTGAAGTTGCTACCGCTTGATGCCGATGAAGACCATGGGGGCATGCATGGCGGATCGTGCAGAACTGGTAGAAGCCGCTCTTGAGGTCTATCGCGAGGGGCTGGCTGTGCTGGATGAGGAAGAGCGGGTCGTCTTCTGGAATCGGGCCGCGGAGACCATAACCGGATATCCCGTCGCGCGTGTGCTGGGGAAGATGTTGCCCGGCCCGCTCGAGGCTTTGTCGCAGTGTCCTGTGGCGGACGCCGACGTCCGGTTTGCCCATCGCGGACCTCTTGTTCATGCGCAACATCTTCGCGGGTTCGATTTGCCGTTGGCGACGCGGCGGATCGTATTGCGCGACGGGCTTGGCGAACGGATCGGGTCGGCCGCAGTTTTCCATTGTTTGGAGCAAAGCGCGGCATTGGCGCAGCCTGGGGAGGGCGACGTAGCCGAACCAACGGAGGGCCAGACGGATCTTCGCGAGCGGCTGGAGGAGGAGTACGAGCGCTGGCGGGATGGTGGGGAACGCCTGGCAATCCTGTGGATCAAAGCCGACCAGGGCCTTGAACTGCGCAGGACGCACGGGGCGCGGGCGTGGGAAGCGATGCTCGATGCTGTCGAGCGTACCCTGGCCAATGCACTGTTGTCTGGCGAAGAACTCGGCAGCTGGAGCGGAGACGAGTTCGTTTTGGTGACTCGCCCTGGTCCCGGCGACATTTTGGCAAAGCGGGCGCAGGCGCTCGCGGGCCTGGCGCGGACGACGGATTTCCGCTGGTGGGGCGACAGAATCTCGATCACGGTGAGTGTCGGCGGGGCAGCGGTTCAAGATGGCGAGCCGTTGCCGGAGTTGCTCAAACGCGCGCGACAGGCCATGGAAGACAGCGCCTATTCCGGTGGAAATCACGTGACCGTCGCGACGGGGAGGCGGGCATGATCGCCATCCTGGGAATACTGATTGTCTTCCTCGCGGTCATTGGCGGTTTCTTGATGGAGAAAGGGCACATAGCGGTGCTGATTCAGCCCGCGGAGTTGCTGATCATTGCCGGAGCCGCAAGCGGGACGCTGCTGGTGGCCAATCCCATGCACATCTTGAAGGGAATTGCCGGGGGCGTTGTCGGAGTCATCAAGGGGTCGAAGGTGGGCAAGACGCGCTACCTCGATACTTTGCGGATGCTCTACCAGTTTCTGAACAAGGTACGCAAGGAAGGGCTGCTCAGCGTGGAGAACGATGTAGAAAAGCCTGAGGCAAGTCCGCTCTTCAAGAACTATCCGGAGTTTCTTAATGACCACGCGGCGCGGGACTTTGTGTGTGACACGCTGCGCATGGCGATCACCGGGGGTGTTGAGCCCTACGACATGGACCAGATGATGGAGCTCGACATGGAAGTGCATCACCACGACGCGACGCAGCCGGTGAGCGCGCTTTCCACAACGGCAGACGCGCTTCCGGGACTGGGGATCGTAGCGGCGGTGCTGGGGGTTGTGATTACGATGGGCGCACTGGGAGGGCCGCCGGAGGAGATTGGGCACAAAGTTGCCGCGGCGCTTGTGGGGACGTTTCTTGGAATTCTTTTGTGCTACGGCGTGGCCGGACCGCTCAGCTCAAATATGGCGAAGACCGCCGAGGAGCATAACAGTTATCTGCACGTCCTGAGGGTGTTGCTGGTTTCGTTCCTGAAGGGGGCGGCCCCCATCATCGCGGTCGAGATGGCGCGGCGCGCCATTCCCGCGCACGTGCGGCCCAGCTTCAATGAGATGGAGAAAAGCTGCAAAGGACAAGCCGACCAGGCCGCGTCGACCCCGGCCGCGGCCTAGGTTCGACGGGCAAGGAAAGAAAAGATGACAACTGCCGCCAACAAAGCGCGACCAATCATCGTCGTAAAGAAGAAGGTGCAGCACGGGGGCCATCATGGAGGCGCCTGGAAGGTGGCCTATGCCGATTTCGTAACGGCGATGATGGCGCTGTTTATCGTGCTGTGGCTGATGGGTGCCAGCGACAAGATCAAGAAAGCAGTGGCGGGATACTTCAACGATCCCAAAGGCACTGCGAACCTGCTGGGGACCACCATGGCCGGCGATGGTGTTTCCGTAACGCAAGACGAGGCGATGAAGCGCCTGAAGCAAAAACTGGAGGACCAGATCCAGCAAAAGAAGGAATTGGAGAAGCTTTCGAAGCAGATTGAGATCACGATAACCGCTGAGGGATTACGCATCGAACTGTTGGAAGGCAAGAACGGAACATTTTACGAGAGTGGAAGCGCACGGCTCAGCGGCAGTGGGCAGGTACTGCTTTCGATGTTGGCAGGGGAATTGGACAAGCTGCCGAACAAGTTGCTGATCGAGGGGCATACTGATGCGGCGCCTTATTCCAATGACCTTGCGTACAGCAACTGGGAGCTTTCGGCGGACAGGGCCAACGCGGCGCGACGTTTACTCCAGCAAGACGGCGTGCGTACCGACCAGGTGAGCCAGGTGCGCGGCTATGCCGATCAGATGCTGCGCGTGAAATCGAATCCATTCGACCCGGGGAACCGCCGCATTTCGATCCTGGTGAAGAACGAAGGAGGAGTCGGCGCAAAAATCGCCGAACCCGGAAGAGTCGAGACCCAGAAGGTGAGTGTACCGGCGACGACTGCAAAGGCGCCGGCAAACCACTGATCGATTTGACAAGAAAACGGCCGAAAGAGCAGCGCTACACCGGCCATTTTCGGGATCGAGAAGTTTAGAAGTCGTAACGCAGGCTGAACTGCATGCGGCGCGGAACGCTGATTGTGGAGCCGGCCACGCCCAGGTTTCCGCCGGTCAGACCGCCGCCAATGGAGGCAGGATCGAAGCGCACGGTATTGGTGACGTTGTAAGTCTCCCAGGCGAATTTCAGAGAGCCGAACTCGCGAATCGCCCAGCTTTTGGTGACGCCGGAGTCCACGTCGAAGATGCCGTCGCCTCGGAATGGATTGCGCGTGCCGGCTTCTCCCGGGTAGGAGAAGCGGACGTTGCCGTTGGGGCCGGAAGCGCCGGCAAGGGCATATCCGCCGTTGGAGACGTCGTTGTTGATTGCGTCGGGCCTGTCGAAGAACTGCGGATTGCCATTCTGGTCGAAGTGGCGGCGCAATTTGACCGGGCCAATCGGTACGCCGAAGCTTTCGATCTGCCAGTCAGTGGACCATCCTGGATCGAAAAGGCTGAATGGCAAGCCGGAGGTCCACCGCTGGATCCCCGACCACTGCCATCCGCCGATCACCGCATCTACGAAATGGTTCGAGCTGCCGCCGAGAGCCTTTCCACGCCCGAAAGGTAGCGAGTAAACCCAGTCACCGGTGATCAGATGGCGCGTGTCGAAGTCGGAGGATCCGCGCTCCTGATACGGTTTCCAAGTGTTGGTGAGTTCGCTGAAGGCGCCGGTATTCGTGCTGAAGCCGCCAAATTCCGTGCTACGCTCCGTGTCGGACCCCCAGTCGATGGAGTGCGACCAGGTATAGCTGAAGTCGAGCGTGAGGCCGTGGCTGGTGGGGTGGCGCAGAATGAACTGGCCAGCATCGTAGTAACTCATGCCGACAGTGGAGAGCGCATAGAGCGAGGAGAACTGGTCCTGCCAGAAGTGCGACTGCCAGTTCGCCGGGCAGCCATAGGAGCAGTAAAAGTCGATGTCGGACAGAGCGGTGGTGGCGCCAAGCTGACCGCGGTAAGGCGCCCACTCATTGGCGTAAATGTTCTGGGTCGCTGTCGTGCCGGGACCCACGCCGGCCATGAACGGGAACACATTCTCGAAGTACGGGATGGTCTGGACGTTGGCCCATTTTGAGGGATCGCCGTTGTTCTGGTCGACGGCGTGCGAAAGCTGCGCTCCGGCTGTGAAGTAATCGCCTCCGCCGGCAGGATCCTTGTAGTTCACGGGCTCGGCGATGTCGAGTTGTTGCAGCAGGTGACGTCCGAGCCGGCCGACATACGCCATTTCAAACGACCAGCCGTGCGCAACCTCTCGCTGGAACGAGAGG
>Ga0207033_1210_pt1 | contig 11621 bp, 9 predicted proteins | sample Alteio_BWMinCont_35_FD_153262 | JGI IMG/M metagenome (GOLD analysis project Ga0207033, IMG submission 153262) | Enriched cells from forest soil in Barre Woods Harvard Forest LTER site, Petersham, Massachusetts, United States -... | ecosystem: Environmental > Terrestrial > Soil > Temperate forest >... | reverse complement strand
GGCTCTGGTGATCCAGGGGATGATGGCGCGGATCTGGGCGCTGCGAACGCTGGACCTGGCGGCTCCGGCGGCGGCATTTGGGTACGGCATCGGGCGGATCGGGTGCTTTCTCTCCGGCGACGGCTGCTACGGTGTGGAGACCAAGTTGCCGTGGGGCATGAGCTTTCCGCACGGGATCGACCCGATCAATGTGCCTGTGCATCCCACGCCGCTCTATGAGCTTGCGGGCGGTCTGCTGATTGGGACGTGGCTGTGGATGCGAGGCGGCAAAACGCGGCCCACGGGAGCGATTCTGGGCGAGTACCTGGTGCTGAGTGGGTTAGCTCGCTTTCTGGTTGAATTCTTGCGTCGTAACCCCAAGGTGTTGTGGGGGTTGTCGAATGCGCAGCTGGCCAGCGCCGGGTCAGTGGTGATGGGGGCGCTGCTGCTGTTTTGGGTGAGTACGCGGCGGACGGTGGAGCAGACGTCGCTGGCGGTGGAGAAGACGGCCTAGGAAAGGCAGTAATGAAGTGAAATGAGTGATCGAGTGATCAAGAAGCGGCCGCGGATCTGCGGCCGTTTTGTTTTGGGTGGATGAATTGACGAGTGTGACGTGATAGCCGAACGGTGATCATTCGGCTTCATCAATTGATCCCTATTTCACTTCATCACTTGCCATCGGCTAAAGGCGCTTCAGGAACGCTAACGCTTCTTTCAGCTGCGGGAACTGGCGCTCTTCGGCTTTGAACGCGGCGGAGTGAACGCAGCGGCGGGTACCGTTCATCCTGACGGGGTGCTTGAGGTGGAGCATCTCGTGGTAGAGGAGGTATTCGATGGCATAGCGCGGGCTTGAGGGGCGATCGAAGACGCGGCTCACGACAATGGTGTTGTGCGCGGCGTCGTAATGGCCCAGTGAACGCTTGGCCATGTGCTCGCTCCAGGTAAGTTCGGGCCGGCCCAGCAGGCCTCCAAAGAAGCGCAGGTTGAGGGCGTCGAAGACCTCGTCCAGGTGGTAGTAGCGGCCCTCCGGACCGAAGTATCGCTTGGTGCCTCGGGCGCTGCGGATGAGCTCAGTCTGACGCGCCACGGAGGCGCTGGAGGCAAAGCGCTTGTAACGATGGTTGTGTACCGGTTCGATGGGCTTCTTGTAGAGCTTGGCAAGCAGGATGTGCGCGATGGCGCGGATGACCGGCTCGGGCGCGCCTTCGAGGATGTCCGAGAGCGATACGTGAATGTGCCCGTCGCGCAGGCGGATCGTGGTGTTCAATGAAACGAAGCGCCGGAAGCGAATAGAAATAGCCGGAATCGGCGCCCGCGGACGCAACGCTCGATACTCTTGCTGAAAAAGAGGGATAAATTCGGAAGCCACCAAAGTGGAGCTTAGCACGGAGCGCAGGCACGGGGCGGTGATGCGCGCGCCTTTCGCGGCGATCTGATTTGCGTGCCATGGCGCCCGGCAATTGCGAGCGGCAACAGCCATGAGAATGGGCGATCAGTTCGGGCCGGAGTCTGGCTTGGCCGGAGCGGGCGCCGGCTTGGACGGTGCCGAGTCCGGCTTCTCGGGCGCGGCGGCGGGTGGCACATCCGGTCCGGCGCCGGCTCTTGGCTCGGCGCGCTCCTGGCCTTTTTCTTCCTTGTGCTCGTTGAAGTAGGCGGTCTGCTCGTCAAGCATGCGTTTGGCATCGGCGGCCATGTCTTCACCGGCTTCAATGGCTTCTTTGCGAGCTTCATCGAAAGAAGGCTCGCCGGCGAGGGTGCGCAGAATGTTCTGCCAGCGCGGCGCGGCTTCATTGAGCTTTTTCAGTGAAATGCGGATGTCTGCTTTGCGCTCGGTGAACTGATCGAGGTTCGATCCCAATTCGTCGGTCAGCGCAGTAAAGTCGAGCAGCTCGTCGTCGATTCGCTTGGCGCGCGCTGCAGACTGCTTGCGGTTGGTGAGGGCCTTGATGGTGTCGGCGTGCTCGTTCAAGAACTGGGTGTAGAGCTCAATACGCTGATCGGGATAGATTCCGGCCTCGCGGATTTTGTCGATCTGGGCTTCGGTGAGTGGCTGGCGCTGCTCCTTTTGCGCCGTCACGGTCGACACGAGCACGCATGAGATGAGGACGGGGAAGAGGAAGCGGGAAAACGACATTGTGGGGCCCTCGACGGGGACAATTGGAACACAATTGAGGGGCCACGGACTAGGGACCAGGGAGACGCCAGGGAGCAGACGCGGTCGTGTGGGCGGGGAAAATGCGTGCGCTCGGGCATGCATCTTTGGGCGATGGGAAGACGGGGGCGCGGTTACTTTCGGAAGACCTGGAGCATGGCTTCGTCTTGCGCTCGATTAAGCTGCGCGAGTGTCTGCTCGACCAACGGGCGGTCGTCGAAGCTGCCCGCATGCAGCAACTCGGAAAGACGGAATGCCGTGTGGCGCAGGAGAATCTGCGCATCCTTGAGCCGCTTGTCGTTGCCGGCGAGGGCCATATGAATCTTGTGGGTGAATTCCCCGGCGCGCTTCAGCAGACCAGTCGCTTTCTCTACGTCGCCGGCTGCGGCCTGGCGTGCGCTGAGCTCCACCATCTGGTGAACAAGCTGCGCGTACAGGAAGCACTGTTCCTTGGGTTGAGCTGTAAGTGCGCGCTGCTCAAGGGCGTCCAGCATCTGTTGATCGGGGATTTTATCGTCGATCGAGGAAGCAAGCGCGGGTATAGAGAGTGCGCTGAATAGAACTAAAACCGCGGGGAATATACGCATAACGAACCTCCGCAAATGCGGTATACGCGTAAGTTTCCAGCTCCCTGCATGAAAAACGACCATGTGGTGGTGCGATTTCTGGACCGTTATTGTCCGAATCTCGCAGCCTCGAGGGAATCGGAAACGAAGTGCACTCTTGGGCCGAGAATATAGGAGCTTTGAAGAGAATATGCAAGCAAAATGTAACCAGATTGTCTCTTTTTCAGCTCTTCAATGACGCGGCAGTGTGTGGGTAGCGATGTGATTTGTATCTTCGCCCGATTATTGCTTCTTTTCAAGTAGTAAAAGTCGCTGTCGAGCTTGCCACTCCTGATCCGGGAACTTTCCGGCGGCCGCCTCCAGGAACTGATGGTAATACCGAATGGCCGCTACCCGGTCGTGCAACGTATCGTAAGATGTGGCCCAGAGAAAGTATGTAGAGGCATTATCTGGAAGCAGCTTTGACCGCACAGTAAGGGCATGAAGTGCTACGGAAGGCTGGCTGGTCTTCGAGGCTGCGAAGGCAAGCCCACTCCAGGCGTCGGCGTCGGACGGCACCAGCTGGGTGGCCTTCTGAAAAGCGGGGAATGCTTCCTGGAATCGCTGTTGCCGAATCAGATTCTGCCCGTGCGCGATGAGGAGTGCGGAATCGTTAGGATGCGCGGCGAGCAGGGCGGCGTAGTAGTGGTCGGAGCCCGTGTCATCTCCGGCTTCGGCCAGCACCTCAGCAAGCATTCGCGTCACATTCTCATCGTCGGGATGCGCGTCGTGCAGCTTTTGCAGAAGCGGAAGCGCTTCGCCTTTGTCCTGCGCGGCCAGCACCGTGGCAAGCTGCGCGGTCAAGGTGGGGTCGTCCGGGGATTGCTGGAGCGCGGTTCGCAGGACGGTCTCGGCATCGGGGTATTTTCGTTGCGCAATGAGGACGTGGGCAAGTCCGGCGTTGGCTTCAGGATTCTTGGCGTCTTTGACGAGGACGCGGCGGTAGGCAGTTTCGGCCGCTTCAGGCTGGTTTGAGGCTTCGGCCAGTTCCGCGGCAAGCAGGGTATCGCGCGGCGTTTCCGGGGTGAGTTTAAGGGCCTCAAGCAGGTCGGAGGAAGCCTGGGCCGGATCGGTCTTGCGATCGATCTGCGCCAGGGCGCGCCACGCACGGGCTTTGAGTGCCGGTCCGGATTCGCCGGGATCGAGCTGGGTGGCTGCCGCCAATTCCGGGCGAGCCTCGTCCAGCTTGCCGCGGCGTGCGAGTAGAAGTCCCAGCGAAAGGCGCGATTCGAAGCTGTTCGGGTCGGCTTTGACGGCGCGGCGATAGAAGCCGGCAGCGTCGTCGGTTTTGTCCTGCGCGTCGGCGATGTAGCCTGCGTCAAAGAGGGCGCGTGCGTCGTCGGGATGGCTGTTGAGCCAGGCTCCGAGTTTGGCTTCGGCGGCTTTCCAGTCGGTCTTGGCGATCAGACCCTCGGCTTCCGCCACTTCCGGGGAAGGTGGTTGTTGCGCCGGTCCCTTGGCGGGCGCTGATTGGGCTTGATCCGGCCCGGATTGGGAGGACGACTCGCTGCTTTGCCCGGCGGGCGGCACGGTTTGGCCGCGAAGCCCTGCCGTTGCCCACGCCAGCAGCAGAAACATCACCGAAAATCGCAAGGAAACCTTCACAGTCCAGTTTAAGGCTTGACTGTGTCTTAGACGTCGACACGCGGCGGGGGCTAGTTCGACTTGCGGGTGCAAGAAGTCGAGCCGGTCAGAAGCGCCAGACGACACCAGTGGAGATGCGGGCGAAGAAGTTCGGCAGACCGGGGATGCGATAGGGAACGAGACCGGTGGCCAAAGGTCCCCGGAGCGCGATGTTTTCGTAGATGGCGCCGGCGCCGGCGCGCAGGGCGAAGCGGCGCGACAGGGGCGTGTCAAGCCCGCCGCCGAAAAGGCTGGCGAAGGACGCGGTTTCGCCCGGGGACTGGTTGGTGCCCCAGTTGCGGTTCATGCCGACGTCGCCGGCAAGGCCTTCGACGAAGATGGTCTCGCGGCCCACGCGGTGGCGGAACTGGCCTCCACCCATGATGAACATGGGGTTTTGCGGCGCGCCCAGGTTTGTTCCGCGATAGCTGAAGGTCTCGGCTTTGAAGCGAAGTCCGTGCCAGTCGCCCAGGGAAATCGATGCGTCCCAGCCACTGAGCGGTTGACGGGAGCCGGGCACGCCATTGAAGGAGTTGGAGAGGAAGGTATAGCCGGCATAGATCTCGTGGTGCGAGGGAGGTGCGGCCTCCTGCGCGCGGAGGAGGGCCGGGAGGCAGGGGATCAGCAGAGTAAGAAGAATCAGGGTGAGGACACTTCGATAGCGATGCACGATTTCATCGTAATGGGTCGAGAAGGGAAGGCGCGCCTAAGGGACAAGGACCGGGCAGACACCCGGAATTGCCGGCTGCTGGTTAGAGCGTACTTTGGGACCGGACCTGTAAAGCTTTGTGATCGCGTGCGCAGTGGGGTGTGTGTTAATCTCCCGGGCGAGATGCCAAACGAACAGGATGTTGAGAAGACGCCGACGCCGGATATGCCGCAGTTTGCCACTGCCGAGTACGCCCATGTTCCGGGTACGGAGCGGTGCCGGATCTGCAATAACGTGGTCTTCGATAACTACTATCGAGTGAATAACCAGATGGCCTGCGCGAAGTGCGCGGGCGAGGCGCGGGAGGGGCAGCCATCGGACAGCCATGCGGCATTTGCACGGGCGCTGTTGCTGGGTGGCGGGGCGGCTTTGCTGGGGCTGATTCTCTACGCCGCGTTCACGATCACAACCAGCTTCTACTTCGGTTACATCGCACTCGGTGTTGGATGGCTCGTGGCCAAGGCCATGTTGAAGGGCTCGAACGGCATTGGCGGGAAGAGATATCAGATTGCCGCGGTGTTGCTGACATATGGAGCAATATCGGTGGCGGCGGTGCCAATTGGAATCGGCAGCGTACTCAAACACAACAAGGAAAAAGTCGTGCAGCAGAAGCAGGCTGACGAGACAGCAACCAACGATTCCGCAACGGAGCCGGATGCAACGCAACCGTCCCAGCCGCGCTCCGGCATGGGCGGACTTCTGATCCAACTCCTGCTATGGGGTCTGGCCTCTCCATTCCTGGAACTACGGGACCCCGTTCATGGTCTCATCGGCCTCGTGATCCTGTTCGTTGGCCTGCGCATCGCCTACCAGATGACGGCGGCGCGTCCGCTTGAGGTGGACGGGCCGTATCGCGTGGCGGCATCCTAGGAAAATTCCCTTGTCGACCATACCGGAACCGATTGTTCGGAAGTGTCCGCAATGCGGGCACGACCTGAACCTGGGCGCATTGGCGTGCCCTGAGTGCCATGCGCTGATCCACGCCACACAACTGAGCGCATTAGCGCAATTGGCGCGCCAGCTGGAAGAGAAGCGCGAGTTCGCACAGGCGCGGGAGTTATGGCAGCAGTCGCTGGCGCTGCTGCCTCCAGACTCAAAGCAGGCCGACTGGGTGCGCGATCGTTTACGCGCGACCGAGGCGCAGGCCAACACGGCGAGTGAGGCAAAGCCGGATCACACGTGGGCGCGAAGGCTTGGCCCGCTGGCGCCGATCGCCATCCTGCTGGCCAAGAGCAAGGGGCTGCTGCTGGCCCTATTCAAGCTGAAGTTCCTGTTGAGCTTCTTCTCGTTTATCGGGATCTACGTGATGATGTTCGGCTGGCGCTTCGGGGCTGGATTTGCCGCGTCGATCCTGATTCACGAGATGGGGCACTTCGTCGACATCAAGCGGCGAGGGCTGCCCGCCGAGATGCCGGTGTTTCTGCCGGGGCTCGGGGCGTATGTCCGCTGGAACGCGCTGGGCGTGACGCGCCGGCAGATTGCAGAGATCAGCCTGGCCGGCCCTCTGGCGGGATGGATGGCGGCTATCGCCTGCTACTGGATCTTTCTGCAGACGCACGACCCGGTGTGGGTGGCACTGGGGCGCACCGGAGCCTGGCTGAATGTGTTGAACCTGATCCCGGTATGGACGCTCGACGGCAGCCAGGCGATGCGGGCGCTGGGCATGGTGGAGCGGCTGGGTGCCCTGGCTGTCGCGTTGGCACTGTGGTCATACACCGGAGAGTGGGTCTTCTTTTTTGTCGTGCTTGGGGTTGGTTGGCGGCTTTTCACCAAAGACAAGCCCGAGCACGAAGATTGGCGGACGTGGCTCTACTTTGTGGCTGTGCTGGCAGCGTTGGGCGTGACATTGCATTCACTTCCGGACGTGACTTCGCACGGCAACATTCCGACGATATTTCCAATGAGATGACGTTGCAAAAAGAGCGGGGGATTGGCCGGCGGAGCCTCGCTTTGAGTTGAATGCATGCTCTTGTCACGCCGAATGTTAAATCTCGCTCACCCTCAAAGCGCTCTTCGAATTTCTGCATTCGAAACCGTGCATTTCGGCGCCATTTTACGAGCCTGCAGGATCACACGTAATCATGTCGAAACCTCGGCGAGAATTCACGGACCAGTAACTTTGCCGTAACCCAACCGCACATCAGGAAACCTATAGTTCTGGCGGGATAGAGAGTTTCCGGGTCCCCTCTCGCGAACGGATTCTCTGTCTGCAAACGCGACAAGCTGGGGCGCTCGCATCCGTGCTCTCGGATGCGCCGGGATTCTTGCGTCTCAAAACCCGCCAACGAATTTTCTTTTTCCCAGTGTGGAGGCGAATTTCAAAATGAATTTGAAGAAAGCAGCTGTATTGCTCGGATTGGCCGCAATGGCTTCGGGCGTTGCCGTGGCCCAGGAAGACGACAATAATGGCCGGATTCCCGCACTCGATCACGTGATTGTGATCATGATGGAGAACCACTACATTGGCCAGGTTCTCGGACAAACCAACACCCCGTTCACGAACAGCTATGCCGCGTCGGCCAACCTTGCGAAGAACTATTGGGCAGTTGGCCACCCGAGCCTGACGAACTATCTGGAGATCGTAGGCGGCTCCAACTTCGGCATCGTCAACGATAATCCGCCGGATTGGCACAACACCAACTGCGTCTCCACGCTGAAGGTGTTCGTTGACGAATCCACCACGCCGGCGATTACGTGCCCCATTGCCGGCTCGGGGATGGATGCTGCGACGCCTGCGGTGGACACCACCAATGAAGGAACCGCGACCGAACCCATCTACAACATCCCGTTCGCGCCTGCCAAGACTGTGGGCGTGACCATTGCGAATCAGCTTGTGGAGCATGGCATGAGCTGGAAGTCGTATCAGGAAGACCTGCCGCCTTACGGAGCCGATGGCGTGAATGCCAGTGACGGACTTGTCTCCACGACGACGCAATCTGAGCCTGGTATGCCACAGCTCTACGCAGTGAAGCATAATCCGTTTGCGTACTTTGCCGACGTGCAAGCGGGTACAACTTCGGGGCTTAGCCTGAAGCAGGTTGTCGATTTCCACCAGCTGTATGCCGACCTGGGCAGCGGCAATGTTCCGAATCTGGCGTTCATCGCTCCGAACCAGTGCCATGACCAGCATGGCCGTGGATCGAGCGAGATGGGCACGGGCTGCTCGGTGGACGCAAACGCGATTGCGCAGGGTGATGCGGGGCTGAGTGTTCTGATTGCGGCCATCCATAACTCGCCGGTGTGGAAGGAAGGCCGCACCGCCATCGTTACCGTGTGGGACGAGAACGACTACAGCTCGCTTCCCAACAACGTGGTGGCGATTGTGGACACCAACTATGGGCCGCACGGCAAGACCAGCAGCGTGATGTACAACCATTTCTCGCTGCTCAAGAGCATTGAAGCCGGCTTTGGACTTTCCCACATCAATCACGCTGCCGATCACAACGTGAAGGTGATGTCCGACCTGTTCGCAGCCAACTAGTTCGTTCTTTCGCACGAAGGCCGCAAGGGCTGCAGACAGCTCAACCGGCCTTTGGCGCGAGGAGAGCTGAGGCACCACCCCTTCAACAGTTCGATTTGAAGCTCGCCCGAAGGCGCGAGGGACGAGATTATCCGCCGCGCGTTCCGCACTCCGGACCGGCTCGTTGCGAAGATCATGAGCCGGTCGCCAATCAGAGTTTGAAAATCCCCAGGAGGATCAAGATGTACAATCGTTTCCCGATTCTTGCTCTCGCGGCCGCATGTCTTGCCGCGGGCGCGTATGCCCAGGGCAATGGCCAAATCAAGCACATCATGCTGATCAGCATCGACGGGATGCATGCCGTGGACTTCCAGAACTGCGTTCACGGAGTCGCGGGTGTCAACGATGGCAGGCCGTATTGCCCGAATCTCGCCAAACTGAATAGGAACGGCGTGAGCTACGTCAACGCCAGCACCTCGAAGACATCCGACTCATTTCCGGGATTGATGACGATCGTGACCGGCGCCACGCCGCGTACGATGGGTATTTACTACGACGTGGCGTACGATCGCTCGCTCGATGGTCCTGCCGTTGCAACCTGGTATGGCAACGGCCCAGGCACCTGCACTCCGGGGGGCAAGCCAACCGGGTTCACCACTGAGTATGAAGAAGCCATCGACATCGATTACACCAAGCTGAACGGCGGCGCGCCCGGTGCGAGCCTGATTGATGGCACCGAAGCCTCGTTGGATACCACCAGGATGGATCGCGATCCCGCCCGCGGCTGCGCTCCGGTGTTGCCAACGGACTTTGTTCGTGTCAACAGCATCTTCGGCTTGATTCATGCGGCCGGCGGCTACGTCGCGTGGTCTGACAAGCACCCCTCCTACTCGTCGGTTGCCGGCCATGGCGGCGCGCTCGACGATTTCTATGGGCCCGAGATCAACTCTCTTGTGGTTGCGCTGCCGGGCGTCAAGACGCCCGATGGTGTGGATTGCTCATCGATTCCGGATCCGGCCGCCGACCTGACTGCCTGGACCAACAGCTTTGCCAACATCAAGTGCTACGACACCCTGAAGGTGAATGCCGTCGTCAACTGGATCAACGGTAAAAAGCACCTGGGCGGTCCGGCGCCACAGACGCCGACCATCTTTGGCATGAACTTCCAGGCCGTCAGCGTCGGACAGAAGTACATTGAGAACGGCCTCAAGGGCGGCTACCTGGATGCGGCGGCAACGCCGACCGCGAGCCTCGTCAGCGACATCGTGTTCGCGGACGACTCCATCGGCGAGATGATCCGGGCACTCAACGGCCGCGGTCTTCTCGACTCGACCCTGATCATTATCACCGCGAAGCACGGCCAGTCGCCGATCGATCCCAACCAATACAAGGCGGTTCCGGGAAAGACGAGCGCCGGCCTGTCGCCCGCCACCATCATCTCCAATCAACTCCACGCCGCGATGCCGGCCTCCGAGGACCCCAACGGCACCGGCGTCGGCGCTACCGAAGACGACGTCTCGCTGCTCTGGCTGACTAATCCTTCTTTCACCGAGGATGCTGTATCGCTGCTCGAAGCCAACCGCACCACCTGGGGCGGCGGCCAGATTTACTACGGTCCGACCCTTGCCCTCAACTACAACGACCCGAACAAGGATCCCCGCACCCCGGACATCATTGTCACCCCCACGCCGGGTGTGACGTACACCGGCAGCAATACCAAGCAGATGGAGCACGGCGGCTTCGCACATGACGACACTAACGTCATGCTGTTGCTCTCGAACCCGGCCATCAAGTCCCGCACCATCTTCACTGAAGTGGGAACCTTGCAGATCGCGCCGACGGTATTGACCGTTCTCGGCATGGATCCCGGCAAGCTCGACGGGGTTCGCCTGGAGGGCACCTCGGCGCTCCCCGATCTGAGCTTCGAGGATCAGTAAAAGATCACAGTCAAAAGAACGAAGTGAGAGAATGGCAACGATGCGCGGGCGGCTTCAGCTGCTCGCGCGATTTTTTTGTGCAGTTGTTTTCCGATTGTTACTTGAACATCGCCTTCACGTTCGCGCGGATCACCGGGCTCGTTGTCGTGCCCGTTACGGTGAGAGGAATCCCATGATTCGCATTCGACGTCGTGGTCGTTTGCTTCGATCCCTTGTTCAGGAATCCGCCGATGAGCCCCTGCACCTGGCTCCTCGCGGTATTCACCGCCTGGTTGGCCAGCGCCCCGACGGCATTGTTCGACGAGAGCGTCGCGAGCATGTTGAAGTTCAGCTCACCCGACGGCGAAACCGTGCCGGATCCCGTGGCCGTTCCAATTTGCGGGATGTTCGCATCAATGTTGCTGATCCTGGTGACCTGCGGCGTTGAATCGATGCTTGCGGCCAGCTTTTGAATGTCAGTGCCGCCGCCTGTGCCGCCAAACGGGTTCAGCCCCTGGATCTTGCTTCCAAGATCAAATCCCGCAAGCTTGGTGTTATCGACCTCGACGGGACCAGCGAGGCTGGTCTCGGTGGCGGGCCCGGTGATGTTGATGTTGGCGGTGAGTGTGCCGCCTTTGAGCGACGATCCTGCCGGGATCTTCACCCCCACAGCCGGTAATAGCTGTTCCACGCCCTCCACCGGAAGATTGGGAGCGGCAAGGTGCAGATCGAGCACGATTGCCTGTGGCGTCATTCGATAGGTGCCGGTCACGTGCGCGGCCACGGAGCCGGTGTGCACCGCAATGTCGGCCACGCGCCCGCTGCGTGCGACAAGGTCGCTCGTGATCTTGTAGTCGATATCCACTGGCTGAGGGGCAGGGGAGCCGGCGCGCGAAAGCTGCAGCCGCGTTCCCTTGAGCTTGCCGTTGCTGTTTAACTGGGTGCCGTTCGAGTCGACCTGCGCATCAATGTCAACCACCCCGGAGACGCCTTTGCTGGCTTCTATAACGCCGGTGGCAACTGGATCAAGTTGCGCGATGTGCAGCGTGGCATGAACCGGCGTCTGCGAGGCGTCCTTCTCCGGAATGGGACCGGCGGTGCCGTTCAGCTTCAGCGTTCCTTTGGCCGGAAGGTCGGCAGAGAGATCGAAGGGAAAATTGTTGTTGAAGCCGAACTG
>Ga0207033_1209_pt1 | contig 11631 bp, 7 predicted proteins | sample Alteio_BWMinCont_35_FD_153262 | JGI IMG/M metagenome (GOLD analysis project Ga0207033, IMG submission 153262) | Enriched cells from forest soil in Barre Woods Harvard Forest LTER site, Petersham, Massachusetts, United States -... | ecosystem: Environmental > Terrestrial > Soil > Temperate forest >... | reverse complement strand
TTAAGGCATGTACCGCCGCATAGCAACCCATAAAGTTAACCGAAGTTCGGAATGCCGTAAGCGGTATCCCTAACGCTGCAATCAGTTCCAGATCCAGACCCGGCGCACTCATGCCCGTACAGCTTACCGTGATAAGATGAGTGACCCCGGCAGGCTCCAACCTCCCTTCCAGACAGCGGCGGATGGATTTTATCGACAAAGGCGCAGCCCATTGTCTGTACGTTTCCATTCTTTTTTCCAGGGAGGGAAAAGGCTCCAGGTTTTCTGTCGGCGGATAGAATTCCCATTCCGCGGCCGGCCGGCTATAATCCGGGATAACCGAATATCTCGAGCCGATAGCACTTTGATGATAAAGGAATTTTAACTTTCTGTTTGCTTGATTCTCCAACGCATAAATTCGTTGCATGAAGGGGAGAATATCTTCCTGAAGGTGCTTATAGGCCGGAACCGCTGTTCCTATAGAAATGATCTTGCTCAAAATAATGTGCTTGGTTTGTATACATATTCTATTGCTGCAAAGATGGGACCAGGCGCCCTACCATCCCCCTATGACCAGCACGGAAATAAACCCAAGATTGGCACAGATCGAGCCCAGGAGGTTCATTCGGATCGTATTGGCATAGTTGGCCTGAGCAGGGTCCTTCCATACTTTGACAGCCCATATCAGAAAATAAACGACTACCGGCAGCATGCAGGTTGCCAGCACATAAAATTCTGTTAGCTGGAAGGTGAGAAGGAAATAGTAGGCAAGTACCAGGAGTGCGAGCGTATACAGGACGCCTGCGAAAATAAAGCTGCCCCTGTATCCCAGGACCAGGCTCAGCGTCCTGACCCCGTCCCGCCTGTCAGCTTCATGCTGATATAGCTGGGTCAGCGGATAAAATCCCCCCAGCAGCATGGAGGAGGCCAGCATCGCTTCTACCGGCGCCCGCAGGCTGACAGACCCCGCAGCGGCAGGATGACTGCCATGGTATACGAGAAAAAAGACCAGCGCACCCTGACAGCTGACAACAGTCAGCCAGCCGGCAAAAGGATATTTTTTCAGCCGGATACCCCGGTAACTGTATGCCCTCGATGCCAGGATATAAACGACCAGCCCGGCGGCAAAATATAGCCCCAAAAAAAGACCCAGCAACACCGCCAGCCCATCCATCCACATCGTCACGATGAATAGCTGCCGCGTAGGGGGAAGGGGATGTTCTACCCCGCCGATGGGACCGGTATCCCGGTCCATATAGCTGTTATAGCCATTGCTGGCCGGATAGACCAGTACATGCAGAATGAAAAAGATCAGCAAAGCCCGGCCCCAGTCCCGCGGAATAACCTGGCTGAGGGCAAACCAGTATACCGGCATCAGGAAAATCGAAAAGGGCAGTCTTAACAGCTGCCATGTCGAACGTTGAATTCGGTTCATATTGTTCTTGCTTCAACCAACCCACCGGTCGCCCGCCGGCCAAAAGTCAGCTGTTCATATACGATCTTGCACCAGATCACGATGGCCATTACCGCCTTTATCCCATAAGGGCGGATAAAACCGTTGCGGACAGCCGCCGGCACCAGGTCGGATACCGACATCGAAATCAGCAGAAAGGAAAGGATCAGCAACACCCGGTTCAGCGGATCAGGATTTTGCGAAAAATACCAGATCCCAATCCCCGCCATAACGATGATAAAAGTAGGCGACTCCGCCTTGTGATTAAAGATCACCATCCAGATCAGCGCAGACGCCAGGTACAACAACCGATAGTGCAGATCCTGATATTGCCGCCAGCGGATAAGCGGCAGTAAAAAGACAAGAATACCGGCTATCGTGACCCCGTTCTTTACCGAAGCCAGATGCCACCAGCTTTCCAGCAATCCCATCACCGACAGCCCGATCGAAGCCGAACGGTCGTTCAGCAGTAAATGAAGCCAGCTCCGGTACAGGAAAACCAGCTGATGCCCATTGACCACCGACAGCGGAAGAAGAGCAAAAAACAGCATCCAGAAGAGCGACCAGCCCATCAGCTTCAGCTTACCCGGATAAAACAAATAGAAGAGGAAAGCCAGGGCGCCATAAATTTTAATATAGAACGAGAAAACAATGCAAAGGGTTGAAAGAAAATAATTGCGGCGCTCCGCCAGCGCAAAACCAAGAACGGTAAGCCCTGCCATCAATCCGTTGCTTTGCGTATTTTGTATGGATAGCAACATCTCCAGCAGGCAAAACAATAATATCCAGCTCTTCTTTTCGTCATTTATTCCCGGCAACAACCGGATGCCGGCAAAAAGACACAGCGAATTGATCAGGTTCCATAACAATAACCCGATCGTATCCGGCATCCAGGACAGCAACCCGAAACAAAGCGCGAACCCCGGACTGTATTTATACAGATCCCAATGGTCGTCGGGAAATAGCTGGTAGATATCCCTTCCCTGTATTAAATGATAAAAGGAAAATTTAAAGATCCGGAAATTATTGTAGTCGATATAGGGCCGCCCGCCCGGGACATAGATCTTTGGACCGGCCAGCAGCCCCTGCGCTGCTGCAATAACGGATATCCCCACATATGCAAAAAGTACGATCGAAAGACTTTTGGATTGCCAGGTGCGAAGAAGATCGGCTTTGGTCAGGTTCATAGTATCGTAATGTGAATGCAGTTTTTAATTATTATACGCGGCCATACCGGCACAGTCGCAATCTTTTTCTACCGGCGCCTGCAGGAGACCGGCAAAATACCGGTAATACCCGATCCTGTCTTCCCGATCCTCCCGGATGGCCGCGAGCCGGCTATTACATTCGACATTGCCATTGATGATATTGATCGTCATACCAAACCCCGGCCGTCTTCCCAGGCGGCGATCTTTCGCATCCGGTTGCCATTGCCCGGTCATCACGGCATGACAGGAAGGCTCGGTATCTTCCGCCCTCATCCAGAACCAAATGGCTGTCCGGAAGGCAATCACCCCATCATGACTCACCAACTCCGGATGCGCCAGCAGCGGCAATCCAAGGTCTGCTCCGGCCTGTCCGTAATTATAAGGGTAGCTCAGCTGTATCGGCCCCCTGCCATAATACGTCTTTCCCGGCAGCGCCCGGTATGGACCGCCGTCGCCCGTATTGTATTGCTTGCAGTGACCATCCTGGCAACCCAGCTCTTCTGTATAAAACAGTCCCCAGGTATAAGCCCCGCCGGGTGCTCCCGCGCCGCCACCAGTCGTCTCATGTGCTATCTCGGCAAAAAATGCTGCCAGTTCACGCCGGCGTATGACGGCATCCCCTTCCCCGGCAAACAACGGGTAGCCCGCAGCTGCCTTGATAAAGGCTTCATAACTGTATAAGGGGTGATGATGCGGAAACCAGCTTTCATACTGAGCTTTGGTGACCAGCGAAAAAAGACCTGCCTCCACCGCCCGGCCCGACGATCGCCCGAACAGCGAAGGCAGTCCTATCGCTAACAGCAAAAAATAAAATCGCATTGCCCAAATTAGGCAAATTCTACCATTTTTCGTCTCCCTCACTCCGGTTGACCCGGAAAGGGAATGCGGTATCTTCAGACGAATTTTTTTCATGCTTCGGCTCCGGACGCTTTACTTCCTCATGACGTTTCACTTCCTCATTTCGCCTGACCTCCGGCCTTTTGACCTCCAGCCGCTTGATTTCCGGCTGCCCGGCTCCTGCGGGCGCAGGCCGTCTTTCTCTTGCGGGCATCGGCTGCCCCGGCCGCTCCCTGCGCTGTTGACCCGCCCCATTGCCCGAACCGCTGTTATTGCGGCCCCGGCTTCCGTTTCCAGACCCCGACTGCTCCCGGCGCCCATTGCCGGAACCGCCGGACTCCCGGCGTCCATTTCCCGATCCATTCCTGCCGCCGGCAGGAGAGGAAACAACTACGGGTGCCCGGTAGGAGAGGCCCCCCTGCATGACATGCGGATGGTCTTCCACCACCGGTATTGCCCGGGCAATCAATTTCTGAATATCCTGAAGGAACTCTTTTTCTTCCTGGTCACAAAAAGACAACGCGATGCCGCTGGCGCCGGCCCTGCCGGTCCTGCCGATACGATGTACATAGGTCTCCGGCACATTCGGCAACTCGAAGTTGATGACATGCGTCAGCTCGTCTATATCGATGCCCCTGGCGGCGATGTCGGTTGCCACCAGTATCCGGGTATGCCTGCTTTTAAAATTCTCCAGGGCACGCTGCCGGGCATTTTGTGATTTGTTGCCGTGGATGGCTTCCGCCCGGATCCCCGCCCTTACCAGGCCCTGGGCAACTTTATCGGCGCCATGCTTGGTCCGCGTAAAAACCAGCGCCGTAGGAATGGTGCTGTCTTTCAGAATATGCAGCAACAAAGACCGCTTGTCCTTCTTTTCTACGAAATACAGCGATTGCTGTACCGTCTCCGCCGTGGTGGATTCAGGGGTGACCTCCACCTTCAGGGGGTTGACGAGAATGGTGTTCGCCAGTTTCTGGATCTCCGGGGGCATCGTAGCCGAAAAAAACAAGGAGTGCTTTTTTGGCGGCAGCTTCGTCAGCACCTTCCGGATATCGTGAATAAAGCCCATGTCCAGCATCCTGTCCGCTTCATCCAGTACAAAATACCGGATATGCTGCAGGTTGACATAACGCTGGTCGATCAGGTCGAGCAGCCTGCCCGGCGTAGCGACCAGGATGTCCACCCCCCGCTGCAAAGCCTGCACCTGCGAATGCTGCGGCACGCCGCCGAAAATAACGGTATGCTTCATCCCCGTAAATTTGCCGTAAGCGCCAAAACTTTCATCGATCTGAATAGCCAGCTCACGGGTAGGAGTAATGACCAGAGCCCGGATAGGGCGGGGGCCCCCGGGACGGGTCTCTTCCTTAAGACCCGCAGTATCTTCACATAATAATTGCAATAACGGAAGCGCAAAAGCGGCTGTCTTGCCCGTGCCGGTCTGCGCACAGCCTAAGAGATCTTTTCGGTCAAGGATGATCGGTATAGCCTGTTCCTGGATAGGCGTAGGGATGGTATATCCCTCATTATCCAAAGCCTTTAACAAAGGCTCAATGAGATTGAGATGTTTGAATGACAAAATAATAACTATTTAAATTGTAAAATGCCGATCTACACAGCAATATCCTTCAGGAGTTATAACAGAAGGTTGTCACGAAAGTGGATAGAAAGGAGTATAACGGGTGCAAAGGTAGTGTTTTTCGGCCAGCTAAAAAAAAGATGATTTTTTATAAATTTTGTGGTCTTTTTAGGCCGCACTTAAAAAAATCTCCCTATATTTGTTCTCGTTAACGGTTTCGAAGATACCAACCCCCTGGTTAAGGCTTTTAAATGGTTGGACCGGTGACCGGATCGGTAGGTTATGCAAGCTTGCCGCCGTCCGGGCCGAATTATTAGTAGCACGGATCGGCTATAATAACTTTTTATATCAAGTTTTTAAGTTTGGTTGGAACAGCAAGGACACAGTTCTTACGGGCACCCTGTTTCTACAGGCGCGCCCAATAGGATAAGGTTTAAAGAGCCGCCTCATTTCTATGAGACGGCTTTATTTTTTTGGCCCCCACACTCTTTTTGCCCCCACACTCAGAAAAAACTAATGTAAAACTGCCCCTCTATCTCATAATAATAGGAATGTTCCTGCCGGGAAAACCGGATCGGAGCCCCCAATTCCTTTAATACTTTGAGATATTCATAAAGACTTCGCTCGGAAATACCCATCTTTCGGGCAAATTCAGGAGGAGACCCTGTTTTTTTTCTTCTGATAAATTGGTCGAGCTGCTGGAGAAGGTTAAGGTATTGTTTCATAACAGTAAAATTAATTACTACGTCAACAGGCCCTACCCAATAAATAAGGTCAGTAAAAATACAGGAATTCGCTATCCCACCCACACCGGAGTGCAGAAATATCGACAGTGTAAGAGATAATACTGATTTCCCCGCAGTATCAGATCATCATCCGGAGCGGTTCCTCCAAAAGACTTTTTACCGTTTGCAGGAAGGCAGACCCCGTCGCCCCGTCCACCACCCGGTGATCACAGCTCAGCGTCAGCTTCATCACATTCCCCGGCACCACCGCGCCATTCTTTACAACAGGCACCTGTTGAATAGCGCTGACCGCCAAAATACAGGAATTGGGCTGGTTGATGATCGCCGTGAATTCGTCCACGCCAAACATACCCATATTGGAAATAGTGAAAGTGCTTCCTTCCCACTCAGCCGGCTGTAACTTCCTGCTCTTGGCCCGCGCCGCCAGATCCTTTACTTCGGCCGCAATCTGCGCTAACCCCTTTGTATCCGCAAACCTCACCACCGGCACCACCAACCCATCCTCGATGGCTACAGCCACCCCGATGCTCACGTGATGATTTACCCGGATCTGGTCATTCCCCAGCCAGCTGCTATTGACCGCCGGATGCTGCTTCAACGCAACAGCCACCGCCTTCAGCACGAAATCATTAAAGGAGATCTTTACAGGAGCGACTTCATTGATCCTGGCCCTGCTTTCCACCGCCTTGTCCATGTCGATCGACATCGTGACATAAAAATGCGGGGCCGAAAATTTACTTTCCGCAAGACGTCTCGCTATCGCCTTGCGCATCTGCGAAACGGGAATATCTTCATAGCTCACCTGTCCTGCCGCTGCGGCAGGTGCCACAGGCCTGCCCCCGGGTGCAGGTTGCGAAGCCCCGCCGGTGGCCGCCGTTCCGGGAGTATAACTGTCTACATCCTTTTTGATGATCCGGCCATTGTCGCCGCTGCCGGCTATCTTTCTGATATCGATGCCCTTTTCCGCTGCCAGCTTCTTAGCCAGCGGAGAGGCTTTGATCCGGCCATCGGCGCTGACAGACAGCTCGCTATGCGCCACTTCGCCTGCCGTCGCCTGCCCTCCCGTCCCCACCGTTGCGGAGGCCTGCGCCGCAGCTGCCGCCGGTTGCGATGCCCCTGCCGCCACCGGAGCCGCTACCCCTTTGTTTTTCGAAGCGGCAACGATTTTTTCCAGCTGTACTTTCTTCTCATCGCCGATCACGGCCAGCAGGTCGTTAACAGCGATCTTCTCTCCTTTCTGCGCACCGATATACAATAATTTCCCTTCCTTATAACTTTCCAGTTCCATCGTCGCCTTATCCGTCTCGATATCCGCCAGGATATCCCCCTTTTTCACCGAATCCCCAACCTTCTTATGCCAATCTGCAATCACCCCCTCCGTCATCGTATCGCTCAGCCGGGGCATCAGGATAACTTCCTCCTGTTTGGATAAATCCAGGCCCGCGGGTGCGCCCGATCCCGCAGAAGCCGCAACCGGTGCAGCTGCCGGAGCCGCCGTTTTGGACCCCGCTGATGCCGGCGGGGACGCCGCTCCTCCTCCGCCCCCCTTTAGCAGGGCTGCAATATCTTCGCCGGGAGTGCCGATAATAGCCAGCAGATCATTGACCTGTATCTTGCCGCCTTTGTCCGTCCCCGTATATAATAAAGTGCCGTCTTTATAGCTTTCCAGGTCCATCGTCGCTTTGTCCGTTTCCACTTCCGCCAGCAGATCGCCTTTTTTGACGGAATCGCCTACCTTCTTGTGCCAGGCAGCGATCACTCCTTCCGTCATCGTATCGCTCAACCGGGGCATTAAAATAACTTCAGCCATAACGCATTGTCTTGTTTGGATAGAATAGTTGAAAAATCTTCGGGGCCGAAGGCCGGCTCCGTAAATCGAGCGGTGAAATTAAGACAAAAAGCGGAATCACACCACTTTTACGTTCCCTGTCCGCTTCAGCACACCCCAGTGCTGCAGCTCGCCTTTCAACGCCCGCCGCACCGCCCTGAACAATACCAGCCAGGTCAGCCATCGCCAGATCAGCCGCTGCGGGATCAGCCACAGCAGCCGGGTCAGGCTTTCCCGCTCAAAGCAAAACGCCAGCAACGCAACCAGCAGGTCTACCAGCATAAAGACCAGGTAATAACCGCCGATCTTCGACGCATTCCCGGTCAATAACCCGACGATCATAAAAAAGTCAGCCAGCGGAATGACAAAAGGAATAATATATTGAAAGATCAGGATATTGGGCAGCGCAGCATAACCCAGCCACCGGTATTTCCAGTTTAGCAATGCATCCCGATTCTTCCAGAACGTTTGCATCACCCCATAGCTCCAGCGGAAACGCTGCTTGAAGAACTGCTTGAGCGTCTCCGGCGCCTCGGTCATGGCAATGGCCCGGTTGTCGTTCTCCACCGTATAGCCGCACCGAAGGATCCGGATCGTCAGATCACAATCTTCCGCCAGCGTATCCGTCGTAAAACCACCGGCTTCTTCGATCGCCTTTTTACGGAAAGCGCCGATAGCGCCCGGCACCACGGTAATGGCATTCAGATAGGCGAATGCCTTACGGTCGAAATTCTGACTGCTGATATATTCGATGGCCTGCCAACGGGTCAGCAGGTTCACCTGGTTGCCCACCTTGACATTGCCGGCCACGGCGCCGACCATCCCCGTCCCGGCGGTCACCCCCGATCTCCCCCCTTGCTTTATGCGGTATCCTTTATTATCCCCAAAATGCATGACCAGCCGCGATACGGCATCCGGCAGCAGCTTGGTATCCGCATCGATACAGATCACGAATTCCGCATCGGACCGGCTGATTCCATAATTTAACGCCGAAGCCTTTCCGCCATTCGGTTTCGAATAGACCTTGACTTTCGGATTATCGGCAAAGGCCCCGGTTACCCGCGCATAGGTCTCATCTACACTGCCGTCATCGACAAAAATGACCTCGAAATTGGGATAGTCCCCGTTTAACAAACTCTCAACGGAACCGATCGCATTCACCTCCTCGTTATAGGCCGGAACGATAATGCTCACCAGCGGAGCGCCCACCCCCTCGGGTGTCCACCAGGCCGCCAGCGCATATTTCTTCTCCCGGAAAAATTCCTTTGTTGCAATAATGGCAATAAACAGCACCCGGCTCACCGACAGCAGCATGAAGACGACAAAGGTCGAAAAAAGAATATGACTGCTCCAATAGCCCAGCTCAGCAAAATAATAGTTGATCTGTAACAAATAATAGCCACTCCCCTTCGGCACGGGCGGCATCATCTCGTCCCTGGTCTTTCCCAGGATATCCGACACCGTGGTAAAGTGGAAGCCCCGCTTCTGGAAATACTCGATGATCCGGGGCAGAGCTTCTACCGTCGACTCACGGGTATCCCCACCGGCATCGTGCAGCAGGATAATATTGCCGCTAAGTCCCTGCTTCGTCATCTCATCCTTACGACGGATCGTTCTGTCCACAATGCTGTCCGCGGACACATCGGGCTCCCAATCCAGCGGATCGATGGATTCCCCGATATCCAGATAATTTTGCTTGCGGGCAATGGCAACCGGAACCAGTTCCTCCCATTTCTCCGGCTCGAAATCCGCATTGTACGGGGCTCGGAACATGATCGTCGAGCGCCCCGTGATACACTCGATCAGCAACCGGGTCGACTCTATCTCCAGGATCGCCCTCCGCTGGCTGACCTTTGCAATATTGGGGTGGGTGAAGGTATGATTGCCGATCTCATGCCCTTCTTTAAATTCACGCTTGACGATCGGAATATTATTTTCCGCGTTGATGCCGATCACGAAAAAAGTGGCCGGCACATGATATTTGCTGAGAATATCCAGTATCCGGGGTGTATAATCCGGGTCCGGCCCGTCATCAAAGGTCAGCACCAGTTTCATGGAATCGGTCGTCCCGTATTTCCGGGCGACAAATCTCGAAGGCAGCGTGTCATAGGTCTCTTCACTGATGAGCATTTCCGCTGTGTCCACCTCCGGCGTTATCCGGCCATTGGTCGGCGTAGCAATGATATCCAATACTTCACCCGTTCCTTCGTAGTCGACAAAATCCGCGTTTGCCTTCGCATCTACCTTGCTGAAAGCGGTAAAATCAAAATGCCGCATCGCCAACTTTCGCATGTCCTGGTCATAAAAATACCATACCCGTGGGTCCTCATCCCCCAGCCGCCAGAGGGCCGTTCCGGCAAGCCCATATTCCGTCGCGAACCGCAGCGCGTTGTAGATAGTCGCCGCATCGGTGAATTGTACCTGGTGCCTGACATTGTCCTCATCGTCATAATCATACTTGAGGTTATAGGAATCATTGTCAAAGTCGATCGTGGCTTCCTCATCCTTGGCTGTAAACAACGCCTCCTGGTAGCTCACTGTTCTGGCTGACATTTCCTTACCCAATCGCCAGTCATAACCATAGGCGGCCATGGCCAGGATCAGTTTCTGAATGGGGATGTTTTTGACGGCGGCGTCCACGGCCCCTTCGATCCATTTCTGATGCGCGATCGGCCCGGGACCCGATGCATCCGAATACTGGTCATAAGCCATCAGGAAAATATAATCGTTGTATTTCGACAGTTCTTTAAAGTTGTAGTCCTCATTGAATGGAATGACGTCCTGGGTTACCAGCAGATGCATGGCATGAAGGCGCTCATACAGGTCTTTCTGAAACTCAACGAGCTTTTCATTGTTTTTTTCCTGCAACTCTTCGAAATCCACATTCACCCCGATGAAATCGTCCTTTACCAGGATCCTGATCACCTGGTCGATCAGCTTTTGTTTTTTTACCGGGTCATTGATGATCCGGTGCACCGCATCACCTCTGAATACTTCCTTATAATTGTTGGAAAGAATGGGCAGGATCTTGACCCCCGATTTTTTCATGACGGCCCAGGCCCGGGGATCGATATCCGTAGTGACGGTATCGGCCGTAGGATCGATAAAGATCCACTCGGGGATCACCAGGTTCATCTTGTCGATATATTGCTGCAGCGATAGAAAAGACTGGGCATCCCAATCCACATAGAAAGCCGCCCGGATACCCGTCGGGAATTTGGTGAACGACCGGAAATTGGTATCCGCCTTTACCAGAGCTGCCCCGGTGCGGTCCGAATCCCGCCTGAACTGACCGGGAAAAGCACCGCCGTGATAGGGAACTTTTTCAGTGATGTATTTACGGAATCCCCCATATTGTTCGATAAGACTGTTCTTGAACAGGAAAGTCCGGCCCGTATCCAGCACCTTTTTGTACAGCTGGCTTTGTTCCTTGATGCGGGGCAGCGCCGGCGTATAGTTCCGGCGAATGGCAATATAGAAGATAACGATACCCAAGACCAGGAAAAGGAGAAAGATCCTCCCTCCCCATTTTAGCTTTTGCCAGCGGCCCGTCGAATTCGTCTGGAAAATCTGTCTTTTTAAAGTTGGTGTAGTGTTACCGTTCATAGCTGCGTATTGGCAAAATTCCCGCCAATAGGTTATATATATAAGTTCAAAGGTATGTTTTAACTATATTTTGCAGCTATGCACTCATCATTTTGCAGCCCGCTGCCGCCGCACCTCAATAGTCGAGCTCCAGCCGCAGCCGGTCCTTTAGCTCTTTCACCAGCGGGTACTGATCCACGATCTGTATAAATTGCTCCCGTTTATTTAACGGCTTGTCCATTGGCTCTTCCTGCGATTCTTTTTCTTCTACAACCACCGTAAAAGAGATGGCCTTATTGGCAAACACCTGCTGCAAATGATCCGACAGGTTCCGCTTTTCCTGCTCGATAAACTTTTGTTCCAGATTATTATTCGTCGATACTTCAAAAGAATGGGCATCGATAATCCTCAATGTCGCCAGT
>Ga0207033_1208_pt1 | contig 11632 bp, 9 predicted proteins | sample Alteio_BWMinCont_35_FD_153262 | JGI IMG/M metagenome (GOLD analysis project Ga0207033, IMG submission 153262) | Enriched cells from forest soil in Barre Woods Harvard Forest LTER site, Petersham, Massachusetts, United States -... | ecosystem: Environmental > Terrestrial > Soil > Temperate forest >... | reverse complement strand
GTGAAATATGTAGATGATGACCCAACGAAAGGTGCATTTATCACTATTGATAACCTCGAAAAAATGGCCATGCCGGTGATACTCGAAATTAAAACTGTAAGCGGTAAAACGGATCGCGTAAAGCTGCCGGTTGAAATTTGGGAACGTAACAGTTCGTGGACCATAAAATATCCATCGACAGAAGAAATACAGTCGGTAACTTACGATCCTGACAAAGTATTCCCTGATATTAACCCGGATAATAATGTTTGGGTGAAGAAGTAAGGTGGTGAGTGGTGAGTAGTGAATTGTGAGTGGTGAATATTACTTCTGGCCACTCACTTCTGACTACTCACCACTGACGATTTGTAAAAATGTTAAAACTAAAACCAATAGTGCTTAAAATGAGTTAACTTAACAGCATAATTCATCTGCCATGCAACAAAGGTACTTTTTAACTTTCCTGGTATGTTTAATAACAAGTTTGGTGAGTGCACAGGACCCGTTAAAAGGCACAGTGTACGAAAACGGGAGCAATAACAGGCTGAATAATGTTTTTATCAGGGACAAAAACACCAAGCAATTGACAATCACTGATAACGATGGAAATTTTAAGATCAAAACCGAAGCAGGCCATTTATTGATTTTCGATTCTCCAGGCTACGTTTCCGATACCTTGTACGTTGTAGATTTGACGCCCAAAAAAATTATGCTTGTACCTAAAACTATAGCTTTACGCGAGGTTAGCATCAATGCAACAAGGCAGAACTTTGATCCGCAAAAGGAGTATCCGGAAGTATATCAAAAAAGCAAAGTTTATGTACTATCCCCAACTACGTGGTTCAGCAAAGAGGGGAAAGATGCCCGCAGGCTTAAACGCTATTTTAAAACTGAAACAGAAGAGCGGCATGTAGATGCTGTTTTTACAAGGGCTTATGTGGGAAGTATAGTACCACTCAAAGGCGAGGATCTTGAAAATTTTATGACAATGTACCGCCCAACTTACGCGTTTATAACAAGTAATAGCAGCGAATCGCTTGCAGTTTATATTAACGATTCCTATAAAAAGTTTGAGGCCCTGCCGCCGGATAAACGGCTATTGCCGAAGTTAACGGATACTACTAAAATGAAGTAGTTTACCAGGTTTAACAATCAAACAAAAAAAACAAATAACGGCGGATTATTGTTATAAAGTAAAAACGCTACCGTTATGAAAAGAAAAATTACAGGCATAATATTGCTGACTGCAATGTATGCCATATTAAGTGCCGGCTGCGCCCCTCCAAGGCATCTTGCGCCGCCTCCGCGGCCATTTACACCGCTTGCACCAAGCCGGTAATGCACTAATTATTAATTTCACCGGTTAGCTTAGTACTGCACCGATTGAAGTGTAATCTTAGAATTAACCGGTGAAATTATATTTTATCTTTCGGCCGCTAACCTCTAAAATCATTTCAAACCATAATCCGCATTAATTTCTTTGATAATCTCCTTTGATTTTTTTATTGCATTTTCATACCTGTCTGTAATCTCAACAGTATAAGTTAATGAATTACTGATATTAAATGCTTCGTCAGATGATAGTGCACCAAGCATATCATAGTTGCCATCTTTATTTCTCTTAAGATTTTTATAAAAATATTCAAAAAGGTATTGTTTTCGCTGGATGTAGCTGTTTGTCGACGCTAAAATTGAAGGTACAATATCCTGGTACAGTTTTATAATATTGTTTTGCAAGCTGTCATCTTCAATATTACCCATTTTACCGCTTGATTTAAAGCCTTCGTACCGGCCATTATTGGGTACAAAGCTTGTAATATTACTCAGGTAGTTTTGATGTTTTTTTATACTATCCATACTTAATTTAAAGGTTGGCGATGGTGTTGCGATATAATTAAAAGCCGCGCCCTGCCCGAAATAGGAAGCCCTGTCTCCCTGAAGTTGCACTAAATCGCCGCTAAGATCTTTTTTTAATCCCAACAGGAATACTTTTACATCTTTTTGCTCGTGGTTGTGTTCACTGACGTCATGTACCCAAATGGATAGGGTTACCGCAAAAACGATAATGCCGATTTCAATACCGATTTCTCCTGTTTTTTGCCAGAACTTTAAGCGTGGGTTTTTTAATGTTTTATATGCTTTTACCGCATGATCCTTTATTTCATTTTCCATATACAGGTACTTTCAAAGCTGCAATTTAGGTGGAAATCTGTTTATTAAGAAAAGGGCTTGAAAATAATGTAAAAAAATCCTGTTACGAGCTCCTCCCAATCCCCTTGCCGGATATTACAAATTTTCTCGCCTGGTATTAATCCTTTTCAATTAAAATATATCAAACATACAAACGCCGCAATTTAAAAGTCTCTCCGCCGGTTGGCGGAGGAGATCTAGAGGGGGCTGGATGTCGGTATTAAAATTTAAAGTCATGAAAAAGAGAAATTTTGCATTTGCATTGATCATAGCCGCTTTTGTATCGGTAACTTCAGGATGTTATGTTGGTTACTATGGCCACCCGCATCATCATTATTATCGGGGGTATTAATAAAAAAAATTTAGTTTAGGTTTAGTGTGTGTGAATGGGCCCTTGTTAATCGGGGCCCTTTTTTGACCGCTGAGTTTAGGCTGATTTTTATAATTACACTGATTCTTGTCTGGGTTATAATTGTTATGGCAACCATGATAATACCAGTTTTAAAGAAAATGCTAAATGAAGAATCACTTAGTTTATGAAAACAATGCTTTTTTATAAACCTTTTAAAAAAAGCTGCGTAAAAGCGTTAAATGTATTAATCATTAACTCTCAGTCAGATGAAAAAGATTATTCTATTGTTCGCATGCATTTCGATAGCAATCCTTAATGCTTCAGCCCAAAGTACCATTAAAGCAAGTAGCGCCGGTAACTATGTCGGCCAGCAGGTAAGTGTTGAAGATAGTGTTTACCATATCAAAGTTTATAATGATTCGACCGCGGTGGTTGACCTGGGTGGAAAAAAAGATAAAGCTGCATTGAACGTTGTTTTTAACTTTGATTCGAAATTCAGATTTGATAAAAGTGAGTTGAAATCATTTAAAAAATCAAAAATAGCTGTAACCGGTTTTGTGGTTTTAGTTGATAACCAGCCAACTATTATATTAACTGATAAACAAAACTTAAGATTTTTGCCGAAAGCCGTAAACCAAAAATGGCTGGCAATCTCCTGGATCCCCTATCAAAAGGAACCTAAATAATATGCGCCGAAAAAGGATTTTATTAAATTGTATTTATTGTAATAAATAAATACTTTAGTAGAAATAACTTTTAATGGTGAAAAAGCTGCTTTTAATTCTTCCATTTTTAATCCTGTTAAAAAATAAAACATTCGGGCAAGAGGTTATCATGGCAAAAGAAGCCTACAAACATGTTGGTCAGATGACAACTGTTAGGGATAGCGTTTATTTTGGCCAGGTTTACAATGATTCAACCGCAGTTGTTGAATTAGGTAACAGGCGGTTAATAGCCCCCTTAACTGTAGTATTTTCAGCCGGGAAAAACCCAAAACTTTCCGATCCTCATTTTATTGGCGACTTGCAAAGGAGCCGCATAAGTGTTAGTGGCCTTATCATGCTCATCAAAGGCCACCCTACCCTTATCGTGCTCAGTTGGCGCGATTTAAAGGTTGACCAATAAAAACCATTTCATTTTATTCATTTTAAATCCACTCACTTGCCCTGCAAATCGGCAGGCTGTTTACAGATTTGACTTATTCCCAAAATACTTTACAACCTGTTAATCCTTTTCAGATAAAATAGATCAAAGATATAAAAGGCTTAATATCAGGGATGTTGATATTAAAATCTAAAACCATGAAAAGGAAATTTTTTGCATTTGCACTTATAATAGCCGCTTTTGTATCAGTAACATCAGGATGTTATGTTGGCTATTATGGCCACCCGCATCATTATCATTATTACCGCGGTTATTGATAAAACAGTTTTAGTTTAGGTTTAGTGTGTGTGAATAGGGCCCCGGTTGTACCGGAGGCCCTTTTTTGACCGCTGATTTTGTTTGATTTTTATGATTTCGTTGATTTTTTGTCTGAACCACCCAAACTGTTCAGCGTCCACGCTTGAACACGTCAAATCTTGATCGTCCACAGCATGGACATTTGAACCCGCGGGGTTCTTAGTCCGTTTAGCGCTTTTCTGACTTAAGACTAAAGACTTTCGACTCGGGACTCGTCTATATCTTAGTAACTGTCACAAAAAACACGTCATTTTCTCTCAAATGAAGTTGCTTGCTAAAGGCGCCGTTGGTTGTAACAGTGATTTTTTCTTTAATAACCGGCCCGCCATTGTTTACGGATTTAATTTTTGCGACCTGCGCTTTCGTTAACTGTGACGGACTGCCAAGGTCAAGGTAAGTGGTATAAGGATCATTTGCGCGGTAGCCCGTCTTATATATCTTCAGCTCATAATTTCCCGCCGGAAGGCTTTTTAAGTTGACTGTGACTTCGCCTTTTTCTTTAGAAGGTAAATGCCGCTTATAATAAACCTGGTTGCTTACAGTGTCTCCCGGATGTGTATTAGTAAAATCCCAAAACAATAGCTGCACATTTCCTTTGTCATCTTTACAAACCCATGAGGCGGGGTCGGTGCTTTTTAACTCATGACGCCCCAATTTATTCAGATACTGGTAAGCGTAAAACGCAGGCTTATTGATGTCCTGGTAGTTGATGAGGCCAAATCCGCCATGGAACGGTAAATAACGTGGCCCGTTTTCTTCAAAGATATCTGTAAACGTCCAATAAGACATCGAATTTGCCGCCGTTCCGGTTTTTTTTAACTTATCCAGGATATAGGAAGCTTCATGGTAGCTGTCGTGAATAGGATCAGTTGGCGTATAAGAGGCGCTCCACTCGGTATAGTGCAACTCAAGCTTAGGAAGCTGCGAATGTTCGATCTCTTTTTTTGAGCCAATTACAGCCCCGTATACCGAGCTGTCGCTTTTACTTAAATAAGTTTGTATGCCATTGGCATCAAAAGAACCCTTATCAATGCCATAGGTATGGGTACTGATAAAATCAATCGGCAGCTTGTGATCTGTGCAATATTTGATTAATTCCGGGATCCAGGCATGTTCGGCCGTAGCCGGGCCCCCAACCCGATAACTTTGGGAAACGGATTTTACTGCATTTGCCGTCGCCTGGTACAAATGGAAATAATCGGCCTGTGTGCCGCTCCAGAAATATTGCAGATTCGGCTCATTCCAAACCTCAAAATACCATTGCTTAACCTCTGCTTCGCCGTACCGCTCTGTCCAGTGCTTTGTGAGGGCCGTAATTAAGCCCGCCCACTTGTCATAATCCTTGGGTGGTGTAATGTTCGCCTGCCACCAGAATACTGTTTTGTTACCGCTTGCCAGCGCTTTAGGCATAAATCCAAGTTCGACGAAAGGGCGCACATGTATGCTGAGCAGGAAATCATACAATTCGTCGATATACTGCCAGTTATAAATCGGATTGCCCTTCTTATCCTCAAAATAAACGCCCATATCATCATGCAGGAGGCCGTGCATCCTGATATAACGAAAGCCCAGTTGCTGTTTAGCATACTTAAGCTGGCGTTGCCAGTCGGCACGCAAGCCCTCGTTGGCCCGGCCCGCCCCTACGCATTCATTGAAGAACATGTTGAGCGGCCCTTTTTCCTTATTAAAATCGATATCGATCTTTCTTGACGGGCCTTGCGCGTACAATGAAATTGTTGCGCAAAGGGTCGCAGCGGTTAGTAGGATTTTTCGCATTTTTAAAATTAGTGTAATCATTTTGATATTGATTAGATTGAACTGAATTTATTGCGTTATTTCACGGCAGCCCCGGTGGTTTTTTTATGAATTTATTTCGATGAAAGCAATCCGCTCATTTTCCTCGCGATCAACCCGGCAGCGTACGCAGGGTTTAAGCGATAAAGTAAATCCATCATTTTAGCATCCTTGCCCACCAATACCCGGTATCGGTTCTGTTCCATACCTTCAATAATCATCGCTGCCGCCTCATCAGCAGAAAGAATACTATGTGCACCTTTTGCTGATGCAGAACCCATCCTGTCGGCAAGGCCCGAGTTTGTCATAATATTAGTACGAACGCCCCCCGGGAATACTACGGTAACCTTTACGTTAGTATTTCTAAGTTCCGAATTCAGTCCCTCAGTTAAAAGTTTTACGGCTGCTTTTGATGCACCGTAAATAGTTTGGCCCGGTACAGGTAAAAACCCGCCCATGCTGGAGATATCTACAATGTGTGCCTCCGGCCTCCTAAGCAGGTGGGGAAGAAATGTTTTAATTAAATAAAGCGTACCGTAGAAGTTGATATTCATCACCCGTTCAATGACCTCATAGCTCAACTCATTTACCTTTATAAATGGTTGAATGATCCCGGCGTTGTTGATGATACCGTCCACATGGCCGAACTTGCTGATCACCTTTTCTAAAAGGCCCTCTACCGCTGATCTATCGGCTATATCGGTTACAAATACACTCAAAGCGGCCTCATTGTTGCCCGCCAGTTTTGCAGTTTCCTGTAGTGAAGGTTCATTAATATCTATGGCGGCAACCTTTGCGCCTTTACCAAGCAGGTTTAATACCAGTTCACGGCCCATTCCGCTGCCGCCGCCAGTTACAACAATAACTTTATTTTGAGCTTTCATAACCTCATTTTTGATTGTTATTTTTTCAATTCAGCAATGGCCTCCGGAGGCGCCAACGCTTTATGAACCTTTTCAACAATCATCGTTTTGGCCAGTGTGAACGGTTTAATCAATTTAATATCTTCGCTCGAAGCGCCAATTTTTATTTCATATTTCCCTGCATCAGCAACCCAGGCTGATTTATCAGTATGGAAAGAAGCAAGGTCTTTGGGATTGATTGTAAAAGTAAGCGTTTGCGATTCTCCCGGCTGTAATAATCCGGTTTTGGCAAATCCTTTTAACACTTCTGATGGTTTATCCAAAGTTCCTTTAGGTGCGGTTAAATAAAGCTGCACAACTTCTTTGCCTCCAACTTTTCCGGTATTTTTTATAACTACAGTTGCCGTAATCTTGCTTGTGAAAGTAGCAACGCTCAATTTAAGGTTGCTATAAGCAAAATTTGTATAGGATAAACCATAACCAAAGGGGTAAGCAGTCTTTATGCCGAAAGTATTATAATAACGATAGCCTACATAAATGCCCTCTTCATAAACTACTTTTCGTGTTATAGTGGAGTCGCCTTTTACTGCTACGCCGGGGAAGTTTTTTGCAGATGGAACATCGGCATAAGACATCGGGAAGGTAGATGCCAGTTTACCAGAAGGATTTACTTTCCCGGTTAGCAAATCGGTTATCGCGTTACCCGCTTCCATGCCGGGCTGCCAGGCCAGCAATATTGCATCCGGGGTGCTTCTCCAGCTGGCAGTTTCAATAACGCCGCCGATATTGAGTACGACAACAACCTTTTTTCCTTTGGCATGAAATGCCTTGCAAACGGTGTTGATTGAAGCCTTTTCCACTTCTGAAAGATTAAAATCGTCATCTACTTTTCTGTCCTCACCCTCTCCGGAGTTCCGTCCAATCGTGAAAATTCCTATATCATATTTGTCAGCCATTTTCTCCGCCAGCGAATCGGTTAAAGGCATCTCAGCCGCACGTTTCTTACCACCCATCATGTTCGCGATCATGTCGCCGCCTTTAGGTGCATTTTCCGTCATGTAGGTTTTATATTTTTCTTTCAGGGGTTCATCGGTCACATAGCCGGCATTTTTCAATCCATCTATTAAATTAACGGTGTAAGCAGTCTCCACATAACCACTGCCCGAGCCACCTATATAGGCCTGGTAAGAAGTATTTCCAAACAAGGCGACGCTTTTTATTTTTCCGGTAAACGGAAGTGCGTCGTTGGTGTTTTTCAGTAAGATCATTCCTTCAGTAGCCGCTTTGCGCGACATTGCCGCATTTGCTACTGTATTAGGCCTGTTTGAATATTTATAGTTTTTGAAACGAGGGGTTTTAACGATAAGGTTTAGGATATTTTCTACATTTCTATTCAGCACTTTTTCATCCAATTTACCATCTTTTACAGCCTGTATGATGGTGTTGACCTGGTTGGGGCCGGGCATCAACAGATCATTACCTGCCTTCATTTGGGCAACCGCGTCTTTTCCTCCACCCCAATCACTCATCACAAGACCTTTAAACCCCCAGTCGTTTCTTAATACCGTAGTTAGCAGATCGTGATTTTCAGAGGTATAGTATCCATTTAACAGGTTATAGGAAGACATGACTGTCCAGGGATGCCCTTCCTGAACGGCGATCCTGAAACCTTCCAGGTAGATCTCGCGGAGCGCCCGTTCACTTACAATGGTATTTACAGATTGCCGGTCGGTCTCCTGGTTGTTTACTGCAAAATGTTTTATAGACGTACCCACCCCCTGCGACTGAATGCCCTTCACCATTGCCGCAGCAATTTTCCCGGTTACCAATGGGTCTTCAGAATAATATTCAAAATTGCGCCCGCATAAAGGGTTACGATGGATGTTCATACCCGGGGCAAGCAATATATCCACACCATATTCAAGCACATCATTTCCATACGACTGCCCGGTTTTATAGATCAGATCTTTATCCCAGCTGGATGCTAACAGCGTCCCAATAGGGAAAGCAGTGCAGGCATATTTTTGAGTCCCCATAACTGATAGCATGCGCAAACCTGCGGGGCCATCGTTCATCACAACACAGTTGATACCCAGCCTCGGGATAGCGATAGTGTTGCCTACTGAAGGTGGTACAGGGTTAGTTGTCGCGGCTGCTAACGTGCCAGGTTGGGCAACCATTGCCGCGAACATTTTATTCTTTCTTAATGCTACAGGAATATTAAGACCTCCGCCTACCACCAAAGAGGCTTTTTCTTCCAGCGTCATGGCAGCTATTACTTGCTTTACGGGAGATTTTCCTAACTGGGGTAACCCATTTGTTTGCTGGCTCCGGGCCGGAAGAGAAAATCCGGTAATGCACGAAAGCACCAGGATACTTGCTAATAATTTTTTTGAAGTCTTCATCATGTTTATTTTTTCAACTCATCAATAGTCACTTGCGGAGCCAAAGCTTTATGATCTTTTTCAACCGTCAAAGTTTTGGCTAAGGTGAATGATTTAACCAGTTTAATATCCTCGCTCGAAGCCCCGATTTTTACCTCATATTTTCCCGCGTCTGCTATCCATGCTGAAGCATCGGTATTAAACGAAGCCAGGTCTTTCGGATTTAGCGTTAATGTTATGGTTTGCGATTCACCGGGTTTTAGTAAGCCGGTTTTACCGAAGGCCTTCAACTCTTCCGATGGTTTATCAAGCCCGACATGAGGTGCACTCACATACAGCTGTACAACTTCCTTACCGGCTACTTTGCCGGTATTGGTAATGGTTACTGCAGCGGTAAGTTTTTTATTGAACGTGATGGAGCTTAACTTTAAATTGCTGTACGCGAATTTTGTATAGCTTAAACCATAGCCAAACGGATAGGCGGTTTTCACCCCGAAAGTGTTATAGTAGCGATAACCCACATAAATACCTTCCTGGTAAACCACTTCGGCGGGATGATCGGCCGGTGTTCCGGGAAAGTATTTAGCAGAGGGTACATCTTCATATTTAACCGGGAAAGTTTGGGCTAATTTGCCGGATGGATCAACTGCGCCGCTTAAAACATCGGCAACTGCATTTCCTCCTTCAAGGCCAGGCTGCCAGGCAAGTAAAATGGCATCTGCGTCATATTTCCAACTTGCAGTTTCAATCACACCGCCAATATTCAGTACCACGATCAACTTTTTGTCTTCAACATGAAATAGGTTTTCAATGGTTTTTAGTTGTTCCTTTTCACTGCCTGAAAGATTAAAGTCTGCCACTTTCCGGTCGGCGCCTTCGCCTGCATTCCTGCTGATCGTTAAAATCGCAATATCATTCTGTTCAGCAGCCCTTACAATCTCGTCACCCGTCAGCTCCGGTTCCGGCACTAAACGGGGAGTGCCCAGTGTAAGCATTTTTTTAGGGTGCGCTTTTAAATCTTCCTGGATTTGTGTTATGTATTTTGTTTTCAACGACTGGTCGACAAGGTAACCGGCGTGGGAAAGGCCTTCTTCAATGGAAACAACATAGGCTACGTTCACTTCACCGCTTCCCGTTCCGCCGGTGATTGTTTTGTAAGAGGCTACCCCGAAAAGCGCAACTTTAAGGCCCTTGTTTAATGGAAGCGCAGCATTACGGTTTTTCAATAAAACCATCCCGTCCGCGGCAGCTTGTCTTGATGTTGCTGCATGCGCGTTTAAATCCGGGGTGCTGGAATATTGGTATTTTTTGAATGAAGGTGTTTTAAGGATGTACAATAAAACACGTTCCACATTCTGATCAAGTACCTTAACATCCAATGTGCCGTTTTTTACTGCATCAATGATTGCCTGCTGTTGCCTCGGGGTGCCTGGCTCAAGCAGGTCGTTTCCGGCTTTCATTTGAGCGACAGGGTCTTTGCCGCCAAACCAATCGGTCATCACCATTCCTTTAAATCCCCATTCATCACGCAAAATTTTTGTCAGCAGATCATTACTTTCAGAAGTGTATGTACCATTAATCTTATTGTACGAACTCATTACCGTTAACGGCTGCGCACGCCTAACCGCTATCTCGAAGCCTCTTAAATATATCTCACGTAACGCACGTTCGCTGATAATTGCGCTGATAGAATTCCGGTTGGTTTCTTCATTGTTGGCAGCGAAGTGCTTTATCGAAGTTCCCACGCCGTTTGACTGGATACCGTTTACCATTGCTGCGGCCATATATCCGGATACATAGGGATCTTCTGAAAAGTATTCAAAATTCCTGCCATTTAAAGGGTTTCGCTGGATGTTCATACCTGGTGCCAGTATCACATCAACGCCATATTCTTTAATTTCATTACCGAAAGCAACGCCAACCTTTTTCACCAGGGATGTATCCCACGAAGACGCTAAAAGCGTCCCAACCGGCCAGGCCGTAGCGTAGTACGATTTGGTGCTGTCGCCTTTATGAAAAGGATCGATACGCACGCCGGCCGGCCCATCAGAAAGAACGGTACCTGGTATGCCGAACCGGTTAAGGCTCATTGTATTGCCAGCAGCGCCTGGCACCCGGCCATCCGCTTCGCCAATCACTGTCCCATGGCCCTGAAAGCGCATACCTGTACCGGCGATTATTGACGCTTTTTCTTCAAGCGTCATTTGTTTAATTATCTCACTAATCGGGGCATGACCCAATTGCGGTAATTTTTGTTGTGAAAAAGCTAACCTTAATTTTAACAGTAGCCGTAGGGTTATTGATTTCGTCAACTGTCAAAGCACAAACTCCTGCTACTGCTCCTGCCACTACTACTGCGACTGCTACCACCACTGACTATTTCCCCGGCAAATGGAACATTGTAGTAAAAGGCACACCAAACGGCGATGCCAAAATGACCTTCGTTATTGAACGGAAAGATGGCAAGTTAACGGGCGCCGTACAGGATTCAACCGGAAAAGAGATGACAAAAATCACTTCGATTGACGAAAAAGACAAAACTATTACCGCTGCTTTCACTATCCAGAGTTATGATGTTACACTTACGCTTGAACCAGTGGATGCTGATG
>Ga0207033_1174_pt2 | contig 11672 bp, 13 predicted proteins | sample Alteio_BWMinCont_35_FD_153262 | JGI IMG/M metagenome (GOLD analysis project Ga0207033, IMG submission 153262) | Enriched cells from forest soil in Barre Woods Harvard Forest LTER site, Petersham, Massachusetts, United States -... | ecosystem: Environmental > Terrestrial > Soil > Temperate forest >... | reverse complement strand
AAACCTGGCAATAGTGAAGATGGATCCTAAGCTGCAGGTTCTCGGACAGCGTCAATTTCGATTCCTGCTTTTTGATGGTAAGGCGCTGGGCCTTTTGACAATCATAAAGGATCTTTTTGAAGAAGGCAAAATTAGTGAGCTTCATAATGACCAGGTTTTGGCGATACAAGTTCGGAGGAGCAGTTTCGCGCGGTGAAGAATGACCCAATAATTGAACGAGGTAATGTTAAATTTCTTACAAATGAAATCGGCATTTTCTCCGGAGATATATTTAAGCAGGAAAACCTGAGATAAATGGGTGGGTAATTTACCAATACAACCATCCAGTACCTTTTTGAGTTCCGATTGGTTGATGCCCGCGTCGCTGTCCAGGCCGGAAATAGGCGGGAAGGCGGCTATTTTGTGATGGCCAGATTCGCCGGGCGTGTGCAGATCAAAAAAATGATCGCTAAATGAATTTTCGGTATTGTCCAGGTATTCGGACAATGGGATCTCCTTTTTCCCTGCCCTGAAGTGGTCAATTATCTTGTTGTTCAATATCCGGACCAGCCAGGTCTTCTCGCTGCTATCACCACGAAAGCTTTTAATCCCTTTGATGGCTGCGAGAAAGGTTTCCTGAATTAAATCCCTGGCCAGTTCGGCATCATTGAGTTTATATCTGGCCAGTGAAAACAGATAATCGCCATAATTTTCAACCCATTTTCGGGTGTCGGGTGCTTTTTTCATATCGGTTAATTTATAGCATATTTGGCGACCTCCGGTAAGGACAGTAACAGGGACTTGATCTCCGTATAATGCTGCCAGGGAATAAAATGGTTGGCGCCCGGAAGGATAATAACGGTCATTTGCTGTGCGTGGATGAAATTGGATCGAATGAAAGCGACGTTACCCACCGGTACGAGGCCATCCTTGTCTCCATGGACTATCCAGACAGCCGAGCTGATCTTCCCCAGATCAGGTTCCATCATTTTAAGGTCGGATTTTAAATACCAGAGCTCTTCATTGGAAGGACGCAGGGCGCCCGGTAACCAGTAATTGAACGGCGTACTCAAAATCAGGTGCCGCCACTTTTCCGGCGCTTCCATGTAGGGTGAGACCGCGGCGGCCAGTAAAACGAGGCCTGCCAGCCTCCCCGGGTTGTCAATTTCCAGCTTTACCGCCAGGGGCCCCCCTAGGGAATGCCCTACGGCGTAGAGCAGCTTACCATTATTCAACTGCTTTAACAGCGGCGACAGCAGCTGGGATTGCTCTGCTAAATTCCTGGCCTTTCCAAAACTGCTAAAGCCGAATCCCGGCCTGTCAATGGACACCATTCGAAATTTTTTTAGCAGGTCTTTATCCTGCATGTACCGGCTGAATGCCTCCCAGCTGCCCGGGGAGCCGTGAACAAAAAGGAGAGTAGGTAAGGAATCACTGCCGGTTTGAACATAATGCACCCTATAACCATTCACTTCATAAAAATGAGTCGACAGCAACACTCCTTTTTTGGCAAAACTCTTTCGTGCATCGGCGTCCTCCGTCCTGAGTTTCAGGACGAATGGCGCCAGGATCAACCAGATCACCGGTAAAAGTAATAGCAGTACCAGCATTGACATCCGTTTTGACTTCCGTATTTTCACGATATCCTGGATAGGTTATTAAAATCGGATCGTTGACTTACCAGTTTTGAGCATTTAAAATTTTCTTTACTCTTCCCGAAGCGCGTACTTCCCTCACCCCTTCGGCGAAGCTTAAATATGGGACTTTTTTATGAATATGATTGTAACTCGCAATTTGATAAATAAGCCGCCAATGTTTCATGATCTCTTTCCATGCGAATACGATGGAGTGGCTGGGGTCGAACATATGCGTAGGACTGCTTCCGCTTCCATTCAGCTCTATAATGCTAAAACTTTTTCCCGCAGATAGTTCCTCCCAGGAACGATATTTGATATCCAACCTGCCAAAATAAAAACCCGGGATTTGGGCGCATATTTCATCAAACAGTTTTTCCAGTGCTGGATTAACCAGGTGAGTACCATCTACAAATTTGGAACCTCTGGCATGGTTGCCATAATGCAACAATTGTACTGTCTTGCCTTTCGGCGGTATCCAATGGATTTTTGCCCCCAGTTCGTGTGCAATAGGATCCAGGTATAAGGAGTAACGTTGGTTTTGCTGCACAAGCATCTCCACCGTATCGATACCATTGCCGGAAATGGTTACAAATTCCTTCAGGACAATGCCCGATATTTTTCCTTTTTTTTCATTGGGGACACGGTGGTAGAAGATCCCGGCTTCATTGGGATGGTCGACGTAAGATTGGATCAAATAGGGCATCGGCATATGTTGATGGTAGGATGCCAACTCTTGCCTGTTGGAGATTTTTTTAACGCCCAGCCCCTGCATCCCGATATCGGGTTTTACGATACAGGGAAAGGAGATCTCTTTCAGGGCGACCTGCTCCAGCACCGCCGGGAATTTTTCCTTTTTCGACACGTACAGGGTCCTTGGATAAAGCCCTTCAGGAAGCAGTGCATAGACGTCCCTCTTACTTTCCATGACAAACCCGCCGGTGTGGATTCCGGGATTGGCAGCATTCATAAAATAGAAACTACGGGCTTTTATGCCCAACCATAGCCAATACCATCCTACAGGGCCGTAGATCAGGTTAGTGGGCCAGTACTCCCAATGTAATAGCCTGGTGACAAAAGCAGAAAGGGACAACTTGAATCGGTTCATTGCAGTAAACGGTAATTTTTTCCTTGTTGGAGGTCATGATAATAGAACGTAGACTTTTCCTGACCTATTTCCATGCAGGAGACGCTGAACGTCAGCATTTGCCCATTTCGGTTAATACGAATGTTGCTTTCATCTTTTCCGGCGGGGTCCGTATACAAATGAAAAGATTTGATTTCAGCTATCGACCGTTTTGTCTTGGATGCCAGCCATTGACGGAAGAATTTCTTCCGGTATATCCTGTCGGTATCGGAGTATATAGTGCAGCTCGACCAGATATGCGCCACCGTGGCGTCTTTCTGAGCTTGGATTTTCGTCCGGCCGTCCCAAAGCATCTCATGCAGTTGGTTCTTTTGCCACAATACGAGGGTAAAGGGCTCTATGTTTTCGAGGTCGGCGCTGATAAAGCCGGTAAGGGGACAATTGGTCGCGAAAACGTCCCAGAAGATCTGACCGCGGCTCCTGCGATACGCAGATAGGCGGGAGTGTTTTTCAACTGCTCCATTTAAGAGAACCAGGGCCGACCCGTCATCGCGCAGGGCCACCCAGGTACCGCCAGCCAGCCCATCGCTTGGGCTGATGAAGCTGTAGCCGCCCCGAACTTGTCTGGTAGGTGGTAAGGCCAGGGGACGATTTACGCTTTCATCCCGGTTTGAAGTGAGGAAGATCTTACCGGCCGCAGGAATAAACGTTACCGTGCACATGCCGCCTGGTATTTCAGGGTGGAAGGAGCTACGCCGAATTCCTGTGGTAGTTGAATTTCCGTCACCTCGGTGATCCCAATCCTGATCAGGGCCATATGATGGATCGCATGTTCAATATTGTAAAGTAATTCGCGGAAATACGTCGTGGCAATCACGCTGGGTTTGGCTTCCCGGCCAAAGCTGCTATGCAACAGCATGGATTTGTCTGGATGGGAAACGTTCGTCCTTATGTCGGCCAGGCAATCCAGGGCCGTCTCTATGCGGGTGGCGATGACCTGGTTTCTCGGGCGCGAATCGTAGTCGACAACGCCGGATTCATACCCATTCAGCAGACATTGAAAGAGTTCCACTACATGGCGGACATGCTGGCCAATGCTGCTCCCCGAAAGGGTGATGCAAGACGTGGTGTATTGAGAATGGGTCAATTGACCGAGGGCTTCTGCCAGGTCATTCGCTGTCTCCTTTACAGTTTCGAAAATCATAGTTTGAGCGGGCTTTCGATAATTGACGTGAGGGCAAGGATTTCCTTACAACGGAAGAACAATTGATTTTTTCCTTCCGATAAAGGTCAAGGCCCACATCCTTAAAACGCGTTCCGCTCTCCCCTTAAAACCGGATCGTAAACCCCTGCCTGACCTTGAACTCATCCCGGACAACGACCAACCCGATAAAAAACAGATCGATCGTCAGAAATACCCGGGGATCTTCCCGGATCGCAGCCCAGGCCTGTTCCATTTCCCGGCTCCAATGAATATCGTCAAAGATCAGCACCGCCGACCGCCCTGCATGACGCATCAGGCTGTCAAAATAACGCAACGTCGGTTCGCGGCGATGATTGCCGTCTACAAAGGCCATGTCGACCGGGCCGATCTTGTCCAGCAACGGCTCCAGCAGGTCATCGAAATTACCCGTCAATACTTCCACGTTAGCCAACTCCAGGCCGCGGAGATTATCCGCAGCGGTCTTCGCAATGGCATCCGAACCTTCGATCGTCCATACGGTTGCCCCCGCCGGTGCCCCGGCAGCAAGATAAGCCGTAGACAACCCCAGCGAAGTCCCCAGCTCCAGTATCACTCCGGGCCGATAGCGCCTGGCCACCCGGAACAACAGCTGCCCCAGCCGGGGAGGCTTGGCAGCCCGCCGGGCGATATTGGCGATGCTCCGCGTGCGGGACCCGACCCCCACCGACCCTGCCTCCGACCCATCCTGCATCGACCCCGACCCATTCCACACCGACCCCGCCCCCAGATCTTCTACTTCCAGCAATCGGTCATCCCCGCGCAGCCGCTGTCGCAACGCTTCGATAGCAGCCCAGGCCGGATACGGGCCGCGATCGTTCAATACGCTCGTGACAAAATCAAAGACGAACGGCGAATGAATGCCATGCCCCTTCCCGTTGGCGGCAGTAAAATAATAATGGAGATATTTCCGGGCAAGCTGGACAGGAGAATACATGTTGATCTTTATTTATTCGGTTTCCCCATACCCTTGCGTGGCTCCCAAACCTGGAAGCTATAGGCATAGGCGTGCTTCTCATCCGCCGGAAAATCCAGGTGAGAAGTCATTTCCCATGTCTTTTCGTCGATCACCGGGAAAAAAGCATCCCCGTCTACGATCGCATGCACCCGCGTCAGGTAGATCTTATCGGCCAGCGGCATCGCCTCCATATAGACCTCACCGCCGCCAATGACAAAACACTCCTTGCAGTCCGTCCCCCGCGCCAGGCTGATCGCCTGCTCCAAACCGGAAGCTACCTGCACTTTCGGACTATGCGGGTCCCAATCTTTATTCCGCGTGATGACAAAATTAAACCGGCCGGGCAAAGGTTCCCCCGCCAACGCTTCAAAAGTCTTGCGCCCCATCACCACCGGCATCCCCCAGGTGGTGTTCTTAAAGAATTTCATGTCATTTGGCAGATTCCAGACCAGCTTATTTTCCTTTCCGATAACGTTGTTCGTGCTGGCCGCAGCGATGAGGCTGATGATCATAGAAAGAAATTTATCCGGCTGCCGGTTTTATACGGCTACCGATGCTTTGATCGCCGGATGAAACTGATAGTTCTCCAGCGTGAAGTCTTCGAAGTGGAATCCAAAAATATCTTTTACAGCAGGATTCAGCCTCATCACCGGCAACGGATACGGCGCCCGCCCCAGCTGCAGCCGCGCTTGTTCGAGGTGATTGTTGTACAGATGCACATCCCCAAACGTATGGATAAAATCCCCGGCTTCGAGCCCGCAAACCTGCGCCACCATCAAGGTCAGCAGCGCATAGCTGGCGATATTGAAAGGAACCCCCAAAAAGACATCCGCGCTGCGCTGGTAAAGCTGACAGCTCAATTTTCCCCTCCCATCCGGCCCCGGAGCCACATAAAATTGAAACAGCGCATGACAGGGCATCAACGCCATTGCCGGCAGGTCGGCTACATTCCACGCACTGACGATCAGCCGGCGGCTGTCGGGCGTCTTCCGGATCTGTTCGATCAGCTGGGTGATCTGATCGATCGTCTTTCCGCCGGCCCCTTCCCAGCTGCGCCACTGCTTGCCATAGACCGGCCCCAGCTCTCCATCCGCATCGGCCCACTCATCCCAGATGCTGACCCCATGCTCCTTCAGATACCGGGTATTCGTGTCCCCCCGCAGAAACCACAAAAGCTCATAAATGATGCTTTTCAGATGTAGTTTTTTTGTAGTCACCAGCGGGAAGCCCTTTGACAGGTCAAACCGCATCTGGTAACCAAAACAACTGGTCGTACCCGTCCCCGTCCGGTCCGTTTTCGAGGCCCCGGTATCCAGAATATGTTGAAGAAGATCCAGATATTGTTGCATGGATGCAATTTACACATTTCCCCAATCGCCCATTTGACCGACTTTCCACATTTCCCCCTCACCTATTTGACCTTTTAAAAGAACTTCTGTACTTTAGGCCGTTATGCCCGGACCCCAAAAACCGCCCATTTGAAACCCCTTCTTATCACAACACTGATGACCGTCTTTTTGGTGGGGCTATGGCTCATCGGAAAAGCCACCTCCACCCTCCAGCTGTTGCGGGTAAGAACGCCTGCCAATCAGCCTGCATTGCCATTGGGGAAACTCATCTTTATCTCCAAACTCAAAAAACCGGAACGGTTCGGTCTTATCTGCTACCGTCCCCATCCGGCCGAAAATATCCGCCCCCCTGAAAAATTCCACACCTGGCAGGCACACCGCTTATGCGGCCTTCCGGGCGATACGCTGGAAATCAAAGCGGGTATTCTGTATATCAACGGAGTCAGTGCAGACGAAAACCTGAACCTGATGCATATTTTTAAAATCCACCGTAAGGATAGCGCTGCAATGAAACATGACCCTCGACAGGTCTATACCATTCCCCCCTATTCCGATATGCTATATATGCCGCTCGAAGATAAATATGTACAGGATCAGCAGCTACCCTGCGAAAGATACCTTCTACCTCCCGGCCTGCGGGATGATGTCATTTTCAGGATGTACAAAAGGAACTGGAATCAGGATAACTTCGGCCCGGTCAAAGTGCCCACCGGAAAATGGTTCGTATTGGGCGATAACCGACCCAATTCCATCGATTCCCGCCACTTCGGATTTATTGACCAGGCAACATTCCTGGGCTCTGTCTTATGAATCCCCCCTCAGCCGGAAGAAGGCCAGCCTACCGCCCCAGCAGCCCGTTGACCGTATCATAGAACTCCTTCTTCTGCTCCTCATAATGCTCCCCCGTCCCCGGCCCGCTAAAACCGGTATGGATCTTTTCGATCTGACCTTTCTTGTTAACAAATATCGTCGTCGGGAAATTGGCGATATTATCCAGCTGCGGCAGCGTCTTGGCGGCCCTCTGCGGATCACCCACCGTTACCCCCGTGATCAGCATCGGATACTTGACATCGAAACCCTGCTGGAATAACCGGACCGCTTTCGCCGACCGCGAAAAATCCGTGCTCCGCTCATAAGCCAGCGATACGATCTCAACCCCTTTGTTATGATATTCGTCGTAGAACTTGCTTAAGAATCGCGTCTCATCCAGGCAATTCGGACACCAGGACCCCATGATCTGGACCAACACCACTTTTCCTTTGAACCGATCATCCGACAACGACACCGGGTGCCCGTCCAGATCCTTGAAGGTGAACCCGAACGGCACGTCTTTCTTCCACTTCGTCATCGCATACTGGTCCTCCAGGTGCGCCGCCGAATCCTTCACCGCGCTCCATGTCGAATAATTTACCGGACCGGCGTAATACTTTCCATCAACCAACGAATCCCCACGCCTGAGAGCCGTGAAATAATAGGCATGCGTACTGCCGTCCCACGTCGACAATTTCAACGTATCGCCGTCCACTATCCCTTCCAGATACCGGAGATCGCCGCCTGCATCCAGGAAAGTACCCGTTACGTCCGTCCCCTTCTGTCTGAATTCACCCACCCGAAAGACAGTGTCCTTGCCGTTCGACGAACGGAACACCGCAGCCCATCGCCCGTCAACTGAGGCCGGCTCGACCGAATGGTAAGCGTTGAACCGGTAGTCCTCGCCATAGAAGGCCTTGAACGGCATCGCCCGAAAAGAATCCGCCAAATGAATGATCCACACCCCCTCCAGATTTCCATCCGCCGTCAGCGCGCCCCGCAGCTGCGACTCGAAAAACGGCATCCGGATCAACACCGAATCCCCATCCACCCTAACACTATCCACCAGCAGCCGCTCCCCCGCATTCCGCATATAGAGGACCTTCCGGCCGGCACTATCTTTCACTTCAAAATTGAACACGACATTGTTCCCGTCCTTTCGCTCGAGAAACGCACGCCATTGCCCATCCCGAAATCCCGGTTGGCTCGTACAGCCCGCCATGGCCATAACCAGCATCGCCCCGCTGAAGATATATCTCATCATAGACGTCGAATTATTTATTATTGATCTGCAATCTAACGAAAAAATTATGTTGCCATCAGTTGTACCCTGATTGATCATCCCCGAACTTCGTCGGAGCTGCGTCCCTTGCTCCTACTCGTTCCTAACCTTCGCTTCGCTCGGTTACCCTCCGTTGTACAGCAACAAGTCTTATTACCTTCCCTGACCTTCACCCCCTTGCCATGGCCTTTTTCCACCGCGCCACATTTGACTACTCAAATCTAATAAAATTCAAAAAGACATATACCCGCCAAAACCTCATCCTCAACACCCCTCCTCCGCTGTGCCGGCGCTAAAGCGCCGTCTAACCGGGGCCTATGTCTGCTCCGTGAGGTAAGCGCTTCGCGCCCACCTTACTTCGCGACGGGCCTCCGGCCCGTCATTCCAAATTTTCCAGCATATCCGACGTCATCCGCGTAAGATCGTATTCCGGCTTCCAGCCCCAATCAGCCCTGGCCACCGAATCATCGATGCTTTGCGGCCAACTGTCGGCAATCTTCTGCCGGTAATCAGGGGCATACCTGATGGTGAAATCGGCCATATGCCGGCCAATCTCCGCAGCGATCTCGCGGGGAGAAAAGCTGAGGGCCGCCACATTGTATGACGTCCGGACCGTGATCTTGTCCGCCGGCGCCTCCATCAGCTCGATTGTCGCCCGGATAGCATCCGGCATATACATCATCGGCAAATACGTATCCTCTTTCAAAAAACAATTATAGCTGCGATTCTCCAACGCCTCATGAAAGATCTCCACCGCATAGTCCGTCGTCCCGCCGCCCGGCGCTGACTTATAACTGATCAGCCCGGGATACCGGATACTCCGCACATCGACCCCAAAGCGCCCAAAAAAGTAATTGCACCAGAATTCCCCGGCATATTTGCTGATCCCATAGACCGTACTGGGTTCGATGATCGTACGCTGCGGACAGTTCTGACGGGGCGAGGTTGGCCCGAATACAGCAATGCTGCTCGGCCAATATACCTTCTGCAGCTTTTCCTCCCGGGCGATGTCCAGCACATTCAGCAGCCCCTGCATATTCAGATGCCAGGCGAGGTTCGGGTTCTTCTCCCCCGTGGCGGAAAGGATCGCCGCCAAAAGATAGATCTGCGTGATATTCTGACGGATGACCTGCACATGCAGCATCTCCTTGTTCATCACATCCAGGGACACATAAGGACCGCTGCCCTTGAGCAGCTCATTTTCTTCCCGAAGGTCCGAGGCCACCACATTGGCATTGCCATAGATCTTCCGGAGGGCAAGGGTCAGCTCGACACCGATCTGCCCGCTGGCGCCGATAACCAGTACTTTCTCTTTGGTCATATCCGGGGGTTTTGGGTTGCAAACCTAACGCAAAAAAAATTATCCGTACGTTTGCCCCATGGAATTCCTACATCAATTATTCCGGCACCAGTCCTACGACAAAAAGAACTTTTTCCTGATCGCCGGCCCCTGCGTAGTAGAGAGCGAAGAGCTCGTCATGGAAGTCGCGGATAAGGTCTCTGCTATTTGCCGCAACCTGGGCATCCCCTATGTCTTCAAAGCCTCCTATCGCAAAGCCAATCGCACCAGCGCCAGCTCCTTTACCGGTATTGGTGATGAGAGCGGGCTGGACCTGATCAAAAAAGTGGGCGATACCTATAAGTTGCCGACCACTTCCGACATCCATGCACATGACGAGGCAGCGCCCGCCGCCCGCTGTGTCGATATCCTCCAGATCCCCGCCTTCCTATGCCGGCAGACCGACCTGCTGGTTGCCGCCGCGCAGACGGGAAAAGTGGTCAATGTCAAGAAGGGACAATTTCTCAGCGGACCCGCCATGAAATTCGCCGTTGATAAAATAAGAAAAGCAGGAAATGAAAAGATTGTGCTGACGGAAAGAGGTACAACGTTCGGCTACCAGGACCTGGTAGTAGACTACCGCAATATCCCCTGGATGCAGGAACATGGAACACCCGTAGTGATGGACTGCACCCACTCCCTCCAACAGCCCAACCAGACCAGCGGGGTCACCGGCGGCAATCCACAGTTGATCAGTACGATCGCAAAAGCTGCTGTTGCCACCGGCTCCGACGGACTCTTCATAGAAACACACCCCAACCCGGCCATTGCCAAAAGCGATGGGGCGAATATGTTACGGCTGGATCTTCTACAGGGACTACTGGAACAATTGGTAAAAATCAGGAAGGTAGTGACAGATTTCTAAGGGGACAGGATCGGGTCTTTCTGGAAAATAAGAATTAAAAACGGGACAAATTCAACACCCTGATGTAATCTTATACAAAGATACGACCCAAATGGTTGTTTTATTAGCTGGAAAAGGGACGGGGATAGCTGCAAAGTCCTTTTAATTCGCCGTTAACAATTTACTGGGCAAAAGGCCAAATTCCTTCTTAAAGGCGATCGTAAAGTTACTCAGGTTGGAATAACCCAGTTCCATCGCTACCTCCTTCACCGAATGACCGCCTGTCAATAATTTATCCTTGGCAGCCTGCATTCGCACCTTCTGAAAATATTCATAGACCGGAATACCATAAATGAGCTTGAAATCCTTTTTCAATTTGGACTCGCTGATCGAAACCATCCGCGCCAACTGGTTGATCGTAGGCGCCGGTTCGAAAATATCCTTTGTCAGTACGGCTTCCACCTGCATGACACGGTCTATGTCCGTCTTCGACAAAGGGATATTAAAGAGCGCATTTCTTTTACGTTCGTAGACCCGAAGGAAAAATCTCTCCACCAGCAACATTATTCTGTTCTGGATCACCGCCAGCCGCATCGGATTGTCGTCGTCCACATCCGCCACTTCCTGCATCAACCGCCGGTACTCGCTATCCAACGGTTCCCGGTGCACATTCTCCACCTGCAGCGACAGATAAGCCGACAGCACATCCTCGATATTGCCAACACCCAGGTAATCCCCCAGCCACTTCGCATTCAGCAGGATGTCGATCCCTTTGTACACCGTCCCCTTCGCCATGATATAGGCCCAGTCCACCAGCGCATTGGTAAGATAGGCAGTCGAGCGCGTCGTATGCGACTCCCTCATCCGTTCGTCGCCAATACGTATTTCCAATGTGTCGGGGATGGTAAGCTCGTGGAAGCGGAGCGTGTAGTATTCTTCCTTTATTTTCCGGCGGCAGAGCAGCCAATCCGTATTCATCCGGCAATTGACGATATTCACATGAACGCCGTTCGGCAATCGGATAAAATTCAGACTGCCCGAAGCCACTGACTCCGGAAAGGTCAACTGGTGATTGATCACCGGCACATCCAATCGCTGCGCCAGGTCATTCATCAATTGTTCATAATCCGTATAGGAGTAATCAAATTGA
>Ga0207033_1164_pt1 | contig 11768 bp, 6 predicted proteins | sample Alteio_BWMinCont_35_FD_153262 | JGI IMG/M metagenome (GOLD analysis project Ga0207033, IMG submission 153262) | Enriched cells from forest soil in Barre Woods Harvard Forest LTER site, Petersham, Massachusetts, United States -... | ecosystem: Environmental > Terrestrial > Soil > Temperate forest >... | reverse complement strand
GAGGTTCACGACACCTGCATGTCTGACTTGGTGGATGATGGCAGCATACAACGTCCACTGCCCAAGGTTCAATCGATGCGGAAGGATGAAGGTGTTGTTCTCTCCGCGCCCGCTCGCGTTCACAATCACCACACCTGAAGGACAGACGGTCCAGCAGCTCTCCGTCGACGAAGAAACGGGATCTGTCTCTTTTCTGACGGGAGACTCGCCGCTGCTCGGTCTCGGAGAAGGCGGCCCGCAGTTCGACAGGCGCGGATCAACCGACCGCATGAAGAGCGGACAAGGCGGCTACCAACTGGCGACGCATGGCGGCCGCGTTCCAATACCCTGGCTGATCGGAACCGGCGGCTGGGCAATGTTCTTCCATCAGCCCTTCGGCACATTCGACTTCACTGGAGCGCAAAGCAAGTTTCTGCCCGCCAGCCCGCACACCGCTCTGCCGCTGGATATTTTTTTCGTCGCTTCGCGCCATCCCGCGACGATAATGGCCGAGTATGCCCGGCTGACGGGACTCGCCGAGAAGCCCCCGCTTTGGAGTTTCGGTTATCAGCAATCACACCGCACGTTGGCCAGCCGCGAGGAGGTACTTGCGGAAGCGAAAACGTTCCGCGAGAAGAAGCTTCCTTGCGACGCGCTGATCTATTTGGGCACTGGGTTTTGTCCCTCCGGTTGGAACACGGAAAACGGATCGTTCGTGTGGAATTCGCGCGTGTTTGCCGATCCGAAGGAGATGCTCGATGAACTCCACAAGGACAATTTCCGGGTGGCGCTTCACGCCGTGATTCTATCCGACAAGCTTCGCGGAACCGTCCACGACGCCTGCGAATTGGCACGCTTCGATGAAGAGCTGGCAAGCTGCCATTGGGACGCACATCGCAAGGACTTTGCGCTCGGAGTTGATGGCTGGTGGCCCGATGAAGGCGATCCGTTGGATATTCCTTCGCGCTTAGTTCGCAATCGTATGTACTGGGAAGGCCCGCAACTCGACCGGCCAAACGAGCGCCCCTATGCGCTACACCGCAACGGTTATGCCGGCATGCAACGGTATGGCTCTTTCCTGTGGTCCGGAGACGTCTATTCCACCTGGGAAACGCTGAAAGTTCACATCCCGATCGCTATCAACACAGCTCTGACTGGAATCCCCTACTGGGGCACGGACATTGGCGGCTTTGTGCCCACAAAGGAATTCACCGCCGAACTTTATTTGCGCTGGTTTCAGTTCGGAGCTTTTTGCCCGCTGTTCCGTTGTCATGGACGCGCGTGGAAGCTTCGGCTGCCGTGGGGTTGGAACACCGGCGACGCCGGCCCAGTCGAAATCAACAATTACAATGGGGCCGCCATTCCCGATTCCAGCCAGCTGCACAACGAGCAAGTTGAAATCATCTGCCGCAAGTATCTCGAGCTGCGGTACCGCATGCTTCCCTATCTCTACAGCGCGGTGCACGAATGCGCGACAACCGGGATGCCCATTATGCGCGCGCTCTGGCTGGAGTATCCGGATGATCCTAAAGCAGTTAAGTGCGGCGATGAATACCTGTGGGGGAAGAATGTGCTTGTGGCACCCGTCGTGGAAAAAGCGGCAGAATCGCGTAAGGTCTATCTTCCGGCGGGCGGCTGGTGCGATTTTTGGACGCAAGAACGGGTGGAAGGTGGTCGCGAGATCAGCCGAAAGGTGGACCTCGAGACTCTGCCGCTTTATGTTCGGGCCGGATCGATACTCCCTCTCGGCCCCGTGAAGCAGTTCGCTGGAGAAAAAGTGGACCAACCTCTCTCCGTTTCCATTTATCCGGGCGGCGATGCCTCTTTTTTGCTTTACGAAGACGACGGCAGTTCCTTCAACTATCGCAAGGGCGAGTGGATGGGGATTCAAATGGACTGGCAAGACGCGGACCGCGCTCTGACTCTGCGGCTCGCGGCCGGATCGCGGATGCGGCCCCCGCTCCGCAGGAATCTGGAAGTAAAGCTCCTGCAACAAACACATTCTGCGGTCTTCGACGGAAGCCCGCTAAAGGTGTCCTTCGAGCACCCCGACCGGGCTTAGAACTCTTCCGCGCTTTCTCCTCTTGGAGCTCCGTGGCCTCGGCGGTTGCTCCCTGAGAGACGCCAACTCTTCTATTGAAGTAAACGTTTGCTCCGTGTATATCTGTGGCCCTCGAGGAACAATGGTGGGACGCTCGCGCGAAGTCACAGGCCCCTACGGAGATGCAGAAGGAAAGAAGATGACCGAGGGAGCCGCGATGCCACTGCTCAGGCAAATCAGCAATGGCTCGGCCCTGGTGGCGAATCGATTTTGCTCCAAAAAGATGGAGACATTATCGAGTGCCACGCCTACGACGCGAAGACCGGAGTTCCCTCGCTACAAATCTCGACGCTCACGTGGACGGCGGCTGGCCACATGCGGCGTTGGATGGCAATGCCTCGAATGAGAAACGGGAGCCGGAACGCTTTCTTGCCGCATGCCCTTAACCGCATAATTTGTTGTCTGAGAATCTCGACAGAGACGAGAAACTGCAGCTACAAAGGAGACCGCGATGATAAATCGGCGTGATTTCTTGGAGCAAGGGGCGATGGGAGCGGCCGGACTGTTACTGGCTTCAAAAACGGGCTTGGCGTCCGCGGCCGGCTCACGCGCGGCCGACTCGCGCATAGAAGTGCTCTTCGACGAGCCGCTCGGCACCGTCTCTCCAAACATTTACGGCCATTTTGTCGAAAATCTCAGCGGCGTGCTCTACGACGGTATTTGGGTCGGCGAGAATTCCCCTGTGGCAAATATCGATGGTCTTCGAAAAAGCCTAATCGAACACATGCGCAAGATCAAAGCTCCGGTGATCCGCTTTCCGGGCGGATGCTTTGCCGACAGCTATGACTGGCGCGACGGCATCGGCCCCACGGAAAAGCGGCCCCGCCGCACGAACTTCTGGGCCATGGGTGAGTCCGAAAAAGCGCCAGCGAGTCACCGCTACGATCCCAATGCGGTCGGCACGAATGAGTTTGTTCACTTCTCGAAGCTGATTGGCGCGGAACCGTATCTTGCTGCGAACGTGAGAAGCTTGCCCGCCTCGGCGTTCCAACAGTGGGTGGAATATTGCAATGCACCGGCGGGAAGCACGACGCTTGCCGATGCGCGCGCGGCGGCCGGGTATCCCGATCCTTTTCGAGTGAAGTATTGGGGCGTAGGGAACGAATCGTGGGGCTGTGGCGGCGAATTCACTCCTCAAGAGTACGCGGTAGAGTTCCGGCGTTATTCCACATGGCTGCCGACGTATGGCGACAACTTGAACCTCATCGCCTCAGGGCCGAACACGGACGAATGGAGTTGGACCAGACAGTTTCTGGAAGAAGTGCTGCGCAAAGGTCCCGGGGGATTGCGCCGCATTTACGGGATAGCTTTGCATCATTACGCGTGGAACCTGAGCCGCGGAAAAACTCAAGAGTGGGTGGCCGGCAAAGGCGACGCGTTAAAGTTCGAGGCCGTGGACTGGTACGAGCTGCTCCGCGAAGGCGAGCGCATGGAGGGCTTGGTTACCGGTCACTGGCAAGTCTTGAGCGAATTTGACCGTCAGCATCGTGTGAAGCTCGTGGTGGATGAATGGGGACCTTGGTATCGGCCTGGCAGCGAAGCCACTCCGGGCGACCAGCTCGAGCAGATGCCTACGCTCCGGGATGCGGTCTTCAGTGGCATGACTCTGGACATCTTCAACCGCCATCCGGAAAAGGTGGCGATGGCCAACTGCGCGCAGCTCATCAACTGCCTGAACAGCCTCTATCTTGCACACGAAGATAAGTTCGTGATTACGCCGGTTGGGCACCTTTTCGAATTGTACGCCAGCCACCAGGGTGGGCAGGCGCTGCGCACGATTTTCTCGGCGCCCAATGTGCAATATGACCGGGACGGACAATCGGCGTCGTTCTGGGGATTGCGCGGCTCTGCTTCCATGCGCGACAAAAACCTGACCATCACCGCTGTTAATCCCGACACAAGCGAGTCTCGCTTGGCGGAAATATCCTTGAGAGGCGCCACCGTCAAGGAAGCCAGCATGCGTTTTTTGAGCAACGCTGACATCCACGCCCACAACTCGTTCGAGCAACGGGACGTGGTTGTCCCTCAGACAAAGCCGTTAAGCTTGAGCGCAGGATCCCTTGTGGTGGAGTTCCCGCCAGCTTCGGTGGCAGCCCTGACCATCCAGCTCAACTAGCGTCAATCAAGGGAATTGTCTTGCCAGCAAATAAATAGAAGCGGGGCTGCACCGCCTCCGCCTCTGAGCTTTGCTGTTGAGACCTACCCCTCGAACTTCGACCGCCGCGATCCCATCCCCGACAGCTAAGGGACCACCGCTCGGGGTGTAGAACGGTGGTCCGAGATCTGATTGTCCTGAATCAGGCTAGAAGTAGAGCTTCCCTCCTAGCTGCCACCATCTTGGCAGAGTCTGCGCGGTCACCTGGCCAAAGTTGCCTTGGGATAGATCACCCTGGATGTTTTGGAAATTGGCATGATTGAAAAGATTGTAGAACTCAAACCTAAATTGAAAAACCAGGCGTTCGGATATGTGTGTGTTCTTATAGAGAGTCATATCCGTCTGTATAAAGGCCGGATTGCGGAATGCCCCGGGTCTCTCGTTGCCGTTTGTACCAGCCGTCGGAACAGCAAACTCAGCGGCTGAGAAGACTCCCGTTGTATAGGCACTCCGCGACGTTGCCTGCTGATAGCTCGTCACGTCCGGATAGCTGAAGTTATCCCCATTGGCAAGATAGTCTCCAGTTTGCGTAAGGTGGGCGTCCGCACCCGCAGCGTAGTTTGCGCCGTTGTACGCCGCGGAGGTGAACACCGTGAAAGGATAGCCAGTCTGGTAAATGCTCGTGCCACTCAAGCCCCACCCGCTGGTTGCGTGTCCCACAAATCCCGCACCACCATTCAAGCCGGGCTGCTCATAGTTGAAGCTCGCGGAGAAGCGGTTGGGGGCATCCCAAGGGGATGGACCATAAAACTGTCCAGGATTCTCCGGAGTTGGATATCTGCTGCCGTCATCCTTCGAAGAAGAGCGTGTATAGGAAACGTCAAAGAACCCCCGGCTGGCTCTGGCTCTGAGGTCAAAGGTCACGGCCTCATAGTTGCCATACCGATTGTTCTGAGTATAAGCGATTTGGCCAAAACTCGGATTGGGCCGCGGTGGCGCAGAGCCTAGGGGTAACCCAATCAGAGCCCCCGGTAGTTCGTTGATGTCCACACCATAGGATACTTGACCTCCTGCATTCCCGTTTCCAACGAGGTTGGAGGTATGAGAGCCGGTATAGAGCGCTGCAGCAACAAAGCGGCTACCGAGCCTGTGTTCAAGCGTCCCGGACCAAATATACGCGGTGGGAGAAACAATGTTTGGGGTGATTCCCCCAATTCCTAAACTTGCTCCCGGAATTCCCCCTGCTGCGTCCAGACAGGGTGCCACAGGACACAGGGCTGTTCCGGCCAGCTGAGGGAATACGAATCCGAACGGAGGTTTGCTACTGGTGCCCTGAATGAAAACTGGTCGGTTGGCTGGTGCATTCGCCGCGAAAAACGTAGGTAGGATTAGGCCCGGTGGGTTGCCTCGGAATTCCTCCTGAATGTTGGCTGGCGTGAGCCAATTAGAAAACATCCCGAATCCGCCACGTAGCAGCCAGTTGCCCCTTCCGGTGATATCCCATGCGGCGCCGATCCGCGGCGTGTAGGCTTTGGGTGCGCTGCCCAGCGCATCGTGAGTGGGCTTCGCAAACCCACTAGCCACTCGAGCTTCGAAACTAGATCCCGTGCCAAGGTAAAAATTGCCAAAAACAGTGGCGGTAGACTTGGAGTACGGGTTTCCTTGATCGTCGAAGCGGAACCCGACCGTTACCGTCAGATTGCGCCGCGCCTTCCAAGTGTCCTCTGCAAAGATACCCCACGTCTTGGAAGCTGCGTCCCAGTTCCAGAGTTGCTGCACACCCGTTATGGGGTTGTACATGACGCCGCCCTCCGTAAGCGGCGCATCTTGAGCCAGCGATAACAAATTGTTGAAGCTGAATCCGGGGTGAGACCACGGTCCCTGGAAAGGCTCCACGTCGTCGCCGTATAAGCCTTCGTAGCCTACTTTTATGACGTGCGCGCCGCGGACATGAGTCAAGACATCGCGCCAGTGATAGTTGTGTTGAATGAAATCGCCTTGGGCAAACCCTACACCGTATCCGACGCTTTGCCCGGTGACGCCGATTCCAGGGATGGTGAAGTCACCAGTCTCGCCAAGTTTGCCCTCAATCCGATTCTGGGCAAAAATTGCTTCATTCAACGTCGTCGGGCTGAAATCATGCGTCCAGTTCACTTGCAGGGCACGCTGCCAGTAGTTGTTGGTGGTAGAGAACTGTGGAATGACATTCGGCGAGGGATTGGACTGAAGGGTCCGAAAGAAACTGCCGTAGATGCGATCCTTGCTGAAATATTTGTCCACGCGAACGAAATACTGGGTGCCGTTGATGACGTTTGAGGAATTGAATATTCCGCTGTCAATCATCGGCGTAGCGCAAGGCAAGTTCTCCGTTGCCGCCGTGCCACAAGTTCCCGCGAAAATGTTATTTGCAGTCTTCGACACGGCAACGCCGACCACATGAGTTGGGACGTAGGTATTCAATATCTTGGTTCCAAATGTGCCGGGGTTATTCGCCTGGGCGAAAGCCGCGAACGCCGGGTCAGGGAAAGTTATCACCTGGTTGCCTGTAGAAGCAGACGAACGCAAGGCTTCTATCCCAAAGAAGAAGAAGAATTGGTGATGAGGAATAATTGGCCCACCGATCGTCCCGGAGAGGTTGTTGCTATGAAACGGATTGTAGGAATGATCGGAGCCAGGTAGCGAATACTTCGCAAACATCGACTGGTAGTTGAAATAGTCGCTCGCCAGGCCGTGGAATTGATCCGCACCTGACTTTGTCGTCATGGCATTTTGAAGGCCGCTACCGCGCCCGTACTCGCTTGAATAGGTGTTGACCTGATTGTTAGATTCTTGAATGACGTCGGGATTGGGAGTGAGATTCAAGACTCCCTGTCGCACGCTGCTCGTGACATCTAGTCCGTCAATGATCCACATATTCGCAACTGTTCCTTGGCCGTTGGCGCTAACGTCCACGGCCTCTTCGGTGGAGAAGTTGCCTGCATTGGCTCCCGGTGTGCCCGATGCCACGCCCGGACCGCCCGCAAGTCCTAGTCCAGTGACGCCGGGGGCGATGGTAGACAACGAGAGCATATTGCGGCCTGCCAGCGGTAGCGTCGACAACTCCTGGGTTTCGAGCGTCTGTTGATTCCGCGTCTCCGCTGCGTTTACAAGCGGATTCTCAGCGGACACCGTCACGGATTCCGTCGCTGCGCCAACCTTGAGGGCGATGGGCGCGCTCAGGTTTTGATTCGTCTCAAGCGTGACTGTCGTTCGCGCTGTCGAAAAGCCCGACGCTTCGACCGAAATCTGGTAGGAACCGGGGGCCAAACTCAGAAAGCGGTAGCCACCCTCGGCGTCCGTCGTGGTCGTCGCCGCAATATGGGTCGCTAGGTTTTCCAGCACTACCTTCGCTTGAATGACAGCTGCGCCACTCGGATCGGTCACGTTTCCTTGGATATTTGCCGTGTACTGAGCCCACGTCGAGCCAGCCGTCAGAAGAACTGCGACAAGCAGCCGAATGGACCATCCAACCAACAATCTCGTTTGCATGCGCTTCACCCCCAAAGATGCAGAGAGTAAACATTTACAGAACAACTTCAATGTAAACGTTTTCTCGATTGCCCCAATATATATGCCAGCTGTTTTCCGCTGTCAAGCGGTTTCTAGTACTTTTCCATTAGCGCACTCTGGGAAATGCATCCCCGTCGCTCGAGGCCTCTTGATTTAGCTCTTCTACCAGCCGCGGTTTGCCACTTGTCCGCGGCCCTCTCGCAGGATAGCCAGCTGACGGATTGGCAGGTGTTTGAAGGACTCCACAAGTCCGCGCAGCCAAAGCATTTCCACGCCCACTAAAGTATTGTCCCGGAGGTCGAAATGCAGGCGAGAATCGTTCGAAGCGTTTTCCCGCCATAAATGGGCCAGAACCCGAGCCCCGATTGGACTTCACTCCCTCGAGTTTCGCCTTGATCCAATTCCGTTTCCCGCGAATATCGTTCCGCAAAAGGGATGGGTTTTCATTCCGGGTGAAAACGAGCATTCGACTTCGCCGTCATTGGCGAAATCTCCAAAAGGCGCATCCCCGGCCACGGTGCGTCTCCGCAACCCCGGGCCGGAAAACCTCTACCCGCTCCTCAAAAGGAGTTATTGCCCAAATTGCGAAACACCGCGCTAGGGGTGTTGTTCGCATACTGGCTAAGGCTTCGCGGGACTTCCGGGTAAACGTTACCTGCAGCCGGACACAAGTCCGCGTGCCCTCCTTTATGGAGGTCCACCATTCGAGCGCCCCAACAGGTATCGGTTGGTCTCCTTGGAATTCTCGCGAATGCCGCGCAGAAAGTCTGCCCGCTGCGCCTAAGGCTGCTTGGTCCGAGAGTCCTCTTCAAATAGTTTGTATCGGTAGTGCTCTTTTTCTTCCTTGGTCGCCTGTTCGCGTAGCTGCGCCAATCGCTGAAGCAGCTCCGGGATCTCTTTCTTCTGGCCTGTTTTCCGGAGCGCCTGAATCAGGCGGTACACCGCGGTTTGATCCTTAGGGTCGATGACCAGCGCCTTTCTGCACTGCTCAATGGCTTCCTGGTACTGTCCGGTTTGCATGTAGAGTTTTGCCAGCACCCCGCGACCCGCGGCAAGTGTCGGCTGTAAGGTGACCGCTCTCTTCGCCGAACTCATCGCAAGGCTGAACTCCGGCGTCCCCGGCTCCGCGCCCTTTTGCGAAAGCACATCCGCCTGCAGGTAGAGCAGCAGCGGGTCGTTCGGCTTCCGGGCTAGTTTTGTCTGAACCGACTGCAAAGCGTGATCAAGATCATTGGCCTGCACCGCCGCCAAGCCTTGCGCCGCGGTACTCAAAGATTGTTTTGGGTTCAATTCATACGCCTTCTCAAAGTCAGCCTCGGCTTTGTCATACTGCGCCAACTGCACGTAGAGAACTCCTCGCGCGACGTAAAGGTCGTCTGCTCCTGGCTCTAACGACAGGCCCTCGGTGATCACATCGATACCCACCTGAAACGACTCGTGCGTAAAACAAATGTTGGCAAAATCCAAATAGAGACTGACGTTCCGCGGCGCCAGCAAAAGCGCCCGCCGAAGCGTGCTCACCGCTTGCGGGGTGTCTCCGGTGTCTTCGTAGGCCGTCGAAGCGAGCTGCAGGGTGTCGGCATCCGCGTCCTTGGCCTGCAGCAGCGGTTGCAGCGTGGCCAGCGCGTCCTCGGGCTTCTTCGCCATAAGCTGAATAGAAGCGAGAACGAGATGTTCCCGCGGATCTTCCGGCCGAAGCGCCAAAGCTCTCTGAAAAGTTGTCACCGCTTCGTCCATCCGCTTGAGCTTGACGAGGCAGGTCGCGTAAGCATGCAAAGCGTCGGGCTGAGCATCGAGCAGTTCCCCAGCTTTCGCGAAATCCGGAGCCGCGGCAGCGCAGTTTCCCTTTCGGTACTCCAGCACCGCCAGCATGGCGTGCGCCGTGGGATCTTCCGGACGCAATTGCAGCAAATGATTCAGCAGTGGCACAGCCGTCTGGTTCCCGGCCTGGTAGGCAATCTGTGCGGCCCCCGCCAGCGCCGCAATGGTGTTCGGAGAAATTTTCAGCGCTCGCTGAAACGCCGTCAGTGCGTCTTGGCTGTCCCCTTTGCTGGCGAAAGCGATGCCTTGCAGCGTCCACAATTGCGCATTGTTAGGCGATGTTTCCAACGCCGCGCGGCTCAACTCCACTGCTTTGTCATAGTCTCTGGCACGGAGCGCCGACGTGACAGGCTCAATTTGGCTTTCAGAACTCTGAGAAAAAGCTGCCGAATGGCAAGCTACCAGGAGAACGGCGAGCCCAAGAATCCTGCGGATCACCATCGAGAATTCAGGAAATCGTTTCATGGGTGTGAACACAGGATACTTCATCCGGGAAATCGGTGACAGCCAGGTTTGACGCCGAGCCTCCACCGCGCTATACATAGGTAATTCGAGATAACGCTTACTTAGGTTCTCGCGCTCGGTCATCTCTCCAAGCGCACCTCCGGGAATCCGCGGAGGCCGACCATTAAGCGATCTCCGGAGGTTTCGCGATGCAAAATAAGACCAGGCGCCAGTTCCTCAAATCCGCCTCGGTTTCCACCGTTGGACTACTCGCGGCCCGTTCCCTTCCCGCATGGCCGCGCTCCCCGGCAACTCTGGCGATCACTCCGCAACTCTCGATCTTCGGCTATGCCAATGTGCAACTCCTCGACGGCCCCTTCCGCACCCAGTTCGACCAAAATCATCAGTTGTTCCTAAATCTTAACGAAGACGGCCTCCTCAAACCATTCCGAAAGCGCCAGGGAATGCCCGCTCCAGGCCCCGACATGGGCGGTTGGTATGACGATGGCGAGGACTTCAACGAAAAGGATAATTTTCACGCGTTCATCGCCGGCCATTCCTTCGGCCAGTATCTCTCCGGTCTGGCGCGCGCCTGCGCCGTCACCGGCTCGAAGCCCACGCAAGAAAAGGTTCACCGCCTGGTGCGCGCTTTTGGCGAGACGGTCGAACCCACAGGAAAGTTCTACGTCGACTATCGCCTACCCGGCTACACCTTCGACAAAACTTGTTGCGGTCTTATCGATGCTCATGAATTTGCCGCAGATCCCCACGCCCTAGAAGTCCTCAAGCGCGCCACCGAAGCGGTCCTGCCGCATCTCCCGGAGAAAGCTCTGAGCCGCGCCGAACAGGAAGCCCGCCCCCACAAATCCATCGCCTACACCTGGGACGAAACTTACACGCTCCCCGAAAATTTCTACCTCGCCTATCAACGCAGCGGCGACAAACACTACAAAGAGTTAGGCGAACGCTTTATTTATCACGAGTATTACGACGCCCTCGCTGAAAATCAGAATGCCCTCCCCGGCAAGCACGCCTACAGTCACGTCAATACGTTCAGCTCCGCCATGCAAGCCTACTTGGTCCTCGGCGATGAAAAATATCTCCGCGCCGCAACCAACGGCCTCCGCATGGTTCAGGAGCAAAGCTACGCAACAGGAGGATGGGGACCGGACGAAGCCTTCGTGATACCCGGAAAAGGACTCCTGGCTGAGAGCCTCGGCAAAAGTCGCTCCAGCTTCGAAACTCCCTGCGGCGCCTACGGCCAATTCAAAATCACGCGCTATCTCCTGCGCGTAACCCGCGACTCCCGCTACGGCGACAGCATGGAACAAGTACTCTATAACACCGTCGCCGGCGCCAAACCCATGCTCCCCAACGGCGCCAGCTTCTACTATTCCGATTACAACTCCGACGCCGCCCGAAAAGTCTATTACAAGGACAAATGGCCCTGCTGCTCCGGTACGTTCCCGCAACTCGCTGCCGACTACGGCATCAGCTCCTACTACCAGTCCAAAGAAGGCGTCTACGTCAATCTCTTCCTTCCCTCTCGCGTAAGCTGGATCCAAGGCGGCACGCAATGCACTCTGACTCAAAAAACGAGTTATCCCGTTTCGAATACCACGCAGCTCGAGCTAGAGATGGCGCGCCAAGAAAAGTTCAGCGTGTATCTGCGGGTTCCAACGTGGGCGGACGCCAAAACGCGCATCTCCGTCAATGGCAAACGAGCCGAAGGCGATGTCGTTGCCGGAAAATTCTTCGAACTATCCCGCACCTGGAAGA
>Ga0207033_1205_pt1 | contig 11778 bp, 8 predicted proteins | sample Alteio_BWMinCont_35_FD_153262 | JGI IMG/M metagenome (GOLD analysis project Ga0207033, IMG submission 153262) | Enriched cells from forest soil in Barre Woods Harvard Forest LTER site, Petersham, Massachusetts, United States -... | ecosystem: Environmental > Terrestrial > Soil > Temperate forest >... | reverse complement strand
TATTAGCTGCCCAGGTTGTAAAAAAGCCGGTTAAGCTGGTTTTAAGCCGCGCCGATATGTTTACATCAGTTGGCTACCGGCCGCATACATGGCAAAAAGTTGGTTTGGGCGCTACAGCGGATGGCAAACTGGTGGGCATAAAACACGAGGCTATCGGCCAAACCTCCGCTTACGAAAACTTCACCGAAGGGGTGGTTAATATCAGTCAGCTGTTATACGCTTGCCCTAATGTTGCGACGAGTTATGAAATTGTTGCGCTAAATGTAAATACCCCGACCCCTATGCGGGGCCCGGGCGAAGCAACCGGCGCTTATGCGCTTGAATCGGCGTTGGATGAGCTTAGCTATGCGGTAAATCTCGACCCCATAGAACTGCGCCTGCGCAACTATGCCGAAACTGACCCCGCAAGCGGTAAACCTTATTCGAGTAAGTTTTTAAATGAAGCCTATAAGCTTGGCGCGGATCGGATTGGCTGGGACGAACGCAATCAAAAACCGGGCTCGTTGATAAAGGACGGCTGGATGGTTGGTTACGGTATGGGCGGCGGATTATTTGGCGCTTACCGCGGATCAGCAACCGTAACTGCCCGGATGACCGCTGATGGTATGCTCGTTTTGCAAACATCTGTTACTGATATAGGCCCTGGAACCGGTACTGCCATGGCATCCGTGGCCTCGAAAGTGATGGGCATTCCTGCCGAAAAGATAAAGGTTGAAATAGGCGATTCAGCATTGCCGCCGTCTCCAACGCAAGGTGGTTCATCTATAACTTCAACCGTAGGCTCGGCTGTAAATGATGCTTGTGTTGAGCTTAAAGGAAAATTCAATCAAACTGCCGGTAACGCCGGGATAGTTAATAACCTTGATTACGCCAAAATATTAAAAGATCATAATCTTGATAAACTGGAGGTAACAACCACCTCAAAAGGCGGCGCAGAGCAGGGTAAATACGCGATGTTCTCGTGGTCGGTTCATTTTATTAAGGTTTTGGTGAACCCGGCAACAGGTGTGGTTAAAATTGATAAAGGGGTTTCAGTAGCTGATGCAGGAAATATTATTAGCCCTAAAACGGCAAGCAGCCAGATCAAAGGCGGGACTATTATGGGCATTGGCATGGCCTTAATGGAAGAAGCGGTAATAGACCACCGGTATGGCCGGTTAGTAAATAACAATTTTGCTGATTATCATGTACCCATCCAGGCCGACATCCCGCAGGTTGAAGCCCTTTTTGTAAATAAGGCAGACCAATATATTAACCCCATAGGCGCCAAAGGCATGGGCGAAATAGCAACTATTGGTGTAGCCGCCGCAGTCGCCAATGCCGTATATAATGCTACCGGAAAACGGGTAAGGGATTTGCCGCTTACGCCTGATAAGTTAGTTTGAGGTTGATTAGGTTAGATTGGGTTGATTGAGTTAAAAACAAGTGGGAAAGAATTGTAATATGTGCATGGGGATAACCACTCACTTAATCAACCATTCACCTAATCAACTACAACTTAAAACCCCCCGCTCGATCCACCACCACCAAAATCGCCGCCGCCAAATTTTACGCCTTCAGCTGCCGGTGGGGTTGGCGTATGCGAAAATGTTTCGGCCACTATGAAAGATTCTATCTTGAGGTTGTCCATTAAATTGGCTTCATCGGGATCCGCATAGGTGATGCCATGTTTTGGGGTTTTAAGATATTTCATAACGGTATAGGCAGTTCCGAGTAACAATGCGCCTGCCAGGGTAAGCATAACATCAGTGGGTAACACGTGGTAGTAGGTGCGAAAGGTGGCCACTGCTGCCGCCGTTAATACTAAACCGGTGCGCAGCAGGATAACATCTTTTTTCTTTAGGCCAAACCATATGTAAACAAATGGGAGAAAAATTGTCCATACCCAAAAGAATGCGCTAAACGCGATTGGTTTATGCTGTCCATTCAGTTCATCGCTCAGCGTTTGAACTATGTAATAATTGCCGGCAGCATATAAAGTTAACAGGCAAACGATTTGGACAATAATGAGGCAATTTTCATAATTGATGAATTTTGGACGGCTGCTATTAGTATTGGAAAGCCAGTACATACCTGCCGATGCCAGCATCATTATAAACGGAACTACTGTTAAACCCACAGCCCCGATCTTTTCGCAGCCATAAAAGATAAAAGCGAAAAAAGAAATGCAGCAAACGGCGGCAGTCAGCATATCAGCAAAGCGAAGGCTTAAAAAGAGAGTCAGTAGAAGAACGACAAGGGATAGGGGTAAATAATTAACACCTATATTGATATCTGATACCATTATAGCGAATCCGCCAACGAGCAGGCATAGCGAAATAAACAAAAGTGCATCGTCGACGCCAGAACGATAATGAAACTTGTTGTTTACCATCAATTCTAAAGCAAGATAGCTCAACAATCCGAGAAAAATTAGCCAGCCGAAGCTTTCAATAATCCCCGATCCGCTTGCCATTAAACTTAATAAACCGTCTGCAAACAAAATAATAACGCAGGTTAGTATAAACAAGCCAACACGCACCAAAAGATTGGGGGAATAAAAACCGACCGGATATTTTTCGGTAATGCTGTCAAATTCCGCCTTGGTTATACGGCCATGCTCAAGGTCTTTTTTTAATTCATCCTGCAGTCGCCGGTTAGCTAACCATGTTTTGTTGTAGGCGATCATGTTGCTTTAAGTTTTTTGTTAAGATTGATCAGCAGAAAGATCAAAGAAATCCCCGATGCAATAAAATATATTAACAGGAGATAGACTGCTGCAATGTCATTTATTGAAATAAACGCCCGTACCACTAAACTGCTTACGGCGATATAACTATACAATACTACCAGCAATAAAAAGTAAAACGATTTGTTCCTGAAAGCGTCCCTGTAAATTATAAATGAAAGTAAGGCTATTCCCAAAATCCAGATAAAGGCTGCCGGAAACTGGTAATAATGAAAATAGCCCGCTAACAGTGAAATATAAGCAACATGCACGCCATAGTGCTGGTAACTAAATTTGAAGTGCTTTTTGAAGTTAAAATGTTGCGTTGCATAAGCGGCGAGTATTAACAGAATGCCTAAAAGTAAACAAGCATAAATGATTTTTTCGCTGTCGAAATCATAATTTAACAATAGTTGTTTAGGGGTCACAGAAACCCCCAGCCAGAGGGCTAAATTGGCGATTGCCATATTCAATATCCCTAAATGATCAAAATAGTAAGCGATGAAAAATAACACCAGCATGGGTATAAAAGTGGCCGTACCGTAATGGCTGCCGAAAACATTATACTGGTATTGCAGGTATCCTACAAAAATCAAAAAACTTGTACAGGCCAACAACAGGATATAATCAAATGCGGTTGAAGGTGAGTTTACTTTTTCGCTGCTGAAAGGCGTTTTGTTTTTAAAACAATACGCGAAACATCCAAGGGAGATCAGCGCTATCAACAGCAAAACAACAGTATGGCCAATACTGTCAATGTTCTCATAGATCAGCAGGCCCAAGCCAGTAGTGAGCAAAACTACGCCCAAATAAAGCAGGGTTTTTATTTCCCGATGAATGGAAAACAAGGGTATATCCGCTGATTTTATCTTCTCAAACGACTCATCACTTAACAAACCTTCGGCATGGAGGTTTTTATACAGGTCATCGTCCATCTTAATTGTGTAAGGATCAAAACGAAATGGTTTGTCAAGTATAACAAAGATTTTCGGGATTTTGTAATTCGTTGTAGAGACGCCCCGATTTGTCGGGGCGTCTCTACGGAATTTGTTTAAAGGTCCTTCATATTATCATTCGGGTTCCGGTCTATCAGTTTACTATAGGGATCAATGCCCACCCTTACCGGTTTGCCTTTGACGATAATTGTAATAGTATGCTCGCCATAACTCAGTTTGTATTTTTTTAAATAAAGCGGGTTAACCTGCGACCGGCCCTCCTTATTTTTGCTATCTGCAGCAAAAACTCCGATGTCGATATAATCGTTCATTTGTTTGGCGGGGATGTCATCGCCTTTGTCATTAATATAAACTTTACCAACATCGGTTTTAATGGTCACTTTATATTCGTTGTTTTTCCCGGCGGGCGCAACTTTAACATCGGTTATCTTATTATCATACAGCGTTATCTTTTGCCAGGTATCGGTTAAATAATATTGCAACGAATCTGGTGTGTGTTTTTGCAGGTAACCGTAAAGGTTATTACTGCCCGCAAATGGTGGTTTGTTTTTAAAGGCATAAGCGTTTTTAAACTCACGCAGGGCGGAATTCAAACTGTCGTCACCTATCAAATCTCTTAAGCCATATAAGGCTACAGCCTCTTTTCCACCCCATTCAAACCATTGGTCAGCTTTAACCAAAGGGTGTTCCTTTTCCTCCATACGATGTCTTATCCAGAGATAAGCCCATAACTGGTCCTGCAGCATTCCCTTCATATTGTTTTCACCGTACTTTTTTTCCATCATCACCAGGGCACAATAAGTTGATAAGCCTTCAGGAATATCCAATGAACCCACTGTATTGTTTGGAGCCACCTGGAAACGCCACCATTGCTGCGCCAATTGCGTTGCTGTATTAAAATAAAGGTAATCCATTTGGTTAGGGTCATCAAAATGAGCGGTCCATGCATAATATTCGGCATAGGAATCAAACGTAGCAAATGAGGCCACTCTCGGCCCAAATTGCGATGTTTCGGCAAGCCGGATATCCTTAAACGGATATTGGCCGTAGACCGAACTAAAATACTTCAGGCCGTCTTTATAAGCAGCCATAAATCTGCCGATATTGGTATTATGTTCGGGGTGATAATAGATGCTGATATTTACATTATGATCAAGTTGCACGCTGTCCTTTGCTACTGCATATTTTGCACCTACCGCAGCAAGCGGACTATATATCCCGGGATTGTTTTGCACAAAGTGAAAATAGTTGCGCCCGTTTTGCTGCCATTGTTTTTGCAATTCGCCCGTTGAGATCATCGTCTGATCTGCCGATGTACTGATGGTTAAATCCCAGCTTATCAGATCGGCTGCTTTGCCCGCCTTTAAAGTGCTTATGCCTTCCGGGTCATCCTGCGCAATTTCTTCTTCTTCTTTAGGCGGCAGGCCATTTTTCTTGCGGACGTAAGGACTGCTTATCTCATCGTCATCATCATACCCTAATTCAGGTAAACCCCCTGTGAAGAAGGTGCCGTTACGTAACAATCTTTCGCCATATAAACCATTACCGAAGCCTTTAAAGCTTATGGATGAATTAATTTCAAGCACCGTTGAATCACCCGGTGCAAGCGGCTGTTCAAACCTGTATAAACGGTAAGCGGCGGTGTCATTTTTTGGCCTGAACCAGCTGAAAAAAGCTCTTTGATATATTAACGGACTTGTAAAGGGCATGGGTTTACCGCCAATTTTTATATTGTAATCGGTTAATTCGTCGCCATCCAGCAACATCTCCGAAATCGGTTTATTATTTTTATTGATAACTGTTATAAACGCTTTTACAATCTGCGCCTGTTTATCAGGATAAATATCAGCGAACATTTTTATTCTGGTTATTTTGGGAAGAGGGAGACTTGCAAAGTGTTTTAATGTCTTTTCATAAATAATTGCGCGGTCGTCACCTTCGGTCTTGATCGTGTAATTATTTAAATAGCTGACATTATAATAATTGTAGGCTGCTATTGATAAGAATGCCAACAGCAGCGTAATTGCAAAGAGTTTTGTTTTTTTATCAAAGCGTTCAGGTACCAATTGCAGCCTTTCTTTAAACGAGGAGGTAACACCCCGGTAGTAAAACAAGGCCGCCACAACGGTAAGTAAACCGCCGGCCAGCAGCCAGTACAGATCGAACCAGCTTATGGGGCTTGTCATGTGGCCAAGTCCGTCCATGTCCGAAATACCGAACCATGGCGTATAGGAGTATAGCAATAAGTTATAGTTAAATATGCCCGAACTACGCAAAAAGAATAGGGCCACCCAAATAAAAACCGCTATACCGTGGGCCACAAATTTATTGTTGACCAAAACATGCACCGCGTAAGCAAATAATACCATTTCGAGCAACGCGGGCAGCAGTATCACAAAAATATAGGTAAAATAGGCAGGCAGGTTGTATTGATGAAAGCCTTTTATAGTTTGCACAAAAATGCCGGTAACCATAGGTATTAATGATAAGCCAACGCCAAGAACAAGCAGGGCAGCAAGCTTTGACCCATTTAAAACCCAGTTGGGCGGTGGCAAAGAATCATTGATAAAAGCGTAGCGTGTTAGCCTGTCGCGGTGCAATGTTTCGCCGGTATAGAATACAATAATGAAGAATATAAAGAATGGAAAAACATCGTTAAATATATCCAGCAAGACCACGCTCCGCGGGAAATAGGGCACGCCATAATCCCGGTTGCCCATCCAGAATACAAAACCCAGGAAGACTGCACCGCTGAATAAGATTATCCAGAAATAATTATCGCGGATGATGTTTAGTAATTCCAGCCTGGTTAGTTTAAAAAGTGTTTTGCGGTTATAGCTTCCGATAAAGCTTGTGCGTGCTTTTGCAGGCAAACCCCTTTCGGGTGAAACCTTTTCGTCATCAATGGCCGCCTTATCCCTTTTTCCGCTGAAGAATTTTTCGAAGCTGAAACTGATGTAAGTGTAAATTAAAATAACCAGGCCAACACCCGTCCAAATAATACGGTTGAGCAAAAAATCGCCTATAACTGGAAATGCTGTAGTATTTTGTTGAATGGATGATGAATTACCTGTTTGCAGCCTGACGCCGTTAAGCCCAAAGGGATCGGCCAGGATAATCACCGTTCCATTATTGGTATGGTCAAGGAAAAAAATGGAAAGGAAGTAGCCAAGAAACAGCAAGATGCCTCCCGCGTATATCACTTTTACGTTACGCGTTATCGCCACAAGGCCAAAAAACAAGGAAGAGGTGAAAAATATATTCGGCAGCGCAATAGTAAAAAAAGGATGCATATAGTAAGCCAGGTAATTAGGGCCATATTGTTTAGGATCCGTCCAATGCATGGCAGGACCGAGTTTGCTGCCAACATAGGCTCCTATTATTACCGACGAGGCTATAAAAAGCATACAGAAAAACGAGCCAAAATAGCGACCCCAAAAATAACCTGTTTTGGTTATCGGGTAAGTGAGGTAATAGTCCTTGGTGTTATATTCAATATCACGGTACAATGGCGTGCCCATGATGGATGAGCTAACCAGCATCATCATCATAGTTATGCCTGCACACCACAGTGCGATAAGATAAGGGGAATTGATATGCTCTTTTTCCTGTACAGGCAATGATCCGGTTGCAAAAGTGCCTACGGTGAAAATTATAGCGGCTAAAAAATATAAATATATGGCAGGCCTTCTCAGCCTGTTCTGAATTTCGAACAGAAATATTTTCCAAAACATAACGATAAAATTTAAAGCAGTTTAAATAGTATTTACATCAACACGTGTAGCAATATTGCTGAAATAAACATCCTCCAGGTTTGGCGTGGCAGGTACAAAACCATTTCCGGGATTTGTTTCCTGCAATATCCTGATGTGGAGCTTGCCTGTTTTAAGTTGTGTGGATATCACATTAAAATCATCCTTGTAATGGCCAAGTTCAGCTTTAGAAATTGCCTTGCTGAATATTTTGTCTTCCATTTCACTAACAGCGGTATCAGGTTCACCGGCATATAATACCTCGCCCTGGCAGATGATGGCAAAATTGGAACATAGGGTACTCACGTCCTCCACAATATGTGTTGATAATATTACAATCGTATTTTCGCCAAGCTGACTAAGCAAATTATAAAAACGGTTCCTTTCTGCAGGATCTAATCCTGCAGTCGGCTCATCAACAATAATAAGTTTTGGATTGCCGATCAGTGCCTGTGCTATGCCAAAACGCTGTTTCATCCCACCCGAATAAGTACCCAGGTGCTTCTTTTTATCTTTCGACAGGTTTACATTATCAAGCAAGGAGTTCACCAAATCTTTTCTTTCCGAACTATCTCCGATTCCTTTTAACTGTGCGATATGGTCAAGCATCCGCTCAGCCGATATTTTTGGATAAACGCCAAACTCCTGCGGCAAATAACCCAGCAACTGGCGCACTTCTGTTTTACACTTCAAAACATCCAGCCCATCCAAAAAAACACTGCCTGAATCTGCTTCCTGCAAGGTAGCAATGGTGCGCATAAGCGACGATTTCCCGGCGCCATTGGGGCCCAATAAGCCAAACATGCCATTGGTTAAGGTTAACGACACATCTTTTATAGCCTGCACCCCATTGGGGTAGGTTTTGCAAAGGGAGTTGATGACAAGTTTCATTTTTTAATGGATTTTGAATTATTAATTATATTTTGGGCAGAGCCTGTAAATATCAGTTTGGCGCTGTCGGCCAGTTGGTAAGTTAAATTTTGGATGGCTTTTCCATCAAGCATAAAACTGGCCTTGTTGAGTATGGCTGCATTGGCCTGCTTAATTTGGTTGTTCCTCCGTATAATGATCTTCGAACCACTGCTATCGCTGGTACCGATGACTGCTTTTAAAGCGCGGATATGATTGTTGGAAAGCACTACGGTACTCCCGTAATCTTGCCTCACAGAAATACTGTCTTCATTAAAACCCTCGATCAATACCTGGCGCATGTGCCAATCGTCCTTCACGGTGGTATCAGTATAAGTTTGCGTTCCCCTATATATCCCGTAAACTGCGCTTGTATTAACTTCAATAAGTTTCGGACAGCTAATGATCAGCACATAAGCAAACTGGTCATATACATAGCTACGTTCAAAATTTGATTGAATCTGCAGCCTGTTGCCGGTTTGTGTAATATGGGTATAATTCAAAGCATAGGGGGCAATTTTTACGCTGAACGGACCCTGTATAAATTTTACATTTGATGCAGTTGAAGATGGAAGGTCGGCGGCGTCAAAATCCTTGAAATTTAAGGTTTTATAGTCCCTGTAGATATCCTTATATTTTCCTGTGAGATATTCTGTTTTGAGCAGATTATCATACGCAAAAAGCGCCAATACAAGCAAAATAACAGCTGCGAATATTAATTTATTACTTATTTTCATCATCGTCGTTTGATTTTGGCTTGTAATTTTCCAATTTAAATTTCTCGTACCACTGTTGCAGATCGCCCGTGTTAATATCCAGCAAGAACATGTCCCTGAAAAAACCAGGCAGGTCATGTTGAATGAAGCGTTCTTTACGCAGTGCTTTAACTTTATAGTAAGCATCGGGCGCAACAAATAAACCCAGGCCCCTTTTATTGTATATCACCTCCTGATTCTGTAAAAATTCGTACGAGCGCATCACCGTATTGGGGTTAACTTCCAATTCAACAGCCATATCGCGTACGGAGGGTATTTTTTGTTCCGCCGGCCATTTACCCAATAGTATATTTTCGCTTACATAAGCGGCAATTTGCAGGTATATGGCTTCGTTATCTCTAAATTCCATTGTACTTTTAAATTAAACCTGCTTTTCCTTTAAACGATAATAAGCGGCCGCCCAAAAAATACAGGCGAGCACACTAACAAGGGTCAGTATATGGCTCTGCTGGGCAACGGTGATGTTAATTTCATGAACGGTATTGTTTTCCATAAATGCGATGCCGCCAAAGGGGGCATTCAACATTACCTTAGCCCCAAGCATGGCATGCTGAATAACGTTATTCACGGCAATTAAAAAGGCAAGGCCAATGAAAAAGACAAAACCTGCTTTTATAAAATGCAACTTTTCAAAGTAAATAGCACCGCAGAAAGCTATGGAATGCAGCAGCGCGTATAATATAAAAACCTGGAAACCCCCGCCGCGATAAAACAGGTCAAAAATTTCTATTTGCCTTCCTGGGAAATGTTTTATCGAGGTTAAAAAAAGCAATACGATGTAAAAGCAGCTGGTATATATTACAATTAAAATTAAAAATGAATATAACCATGCTACCATGTATTTTTCAAAATGAGATGCCGGCAATGTGAGCCAAACTATCGCTTTTTTCTTGTCGCCAAGGTCCGCAAATATGGTACTTGTGAATATCGTCCCCGCTAATAAAAGTATGCCTGTAAACAAGGCTGTCTGCATACCAATGTCCATTGGGGCGTTCAGCATATAAACTATAAAACTACCCCCAAGCAGCATCACGCCTAACAATACCAGTACCGACATCAGGTAGCTTTTATAATGCTCAACAGTGTGTTTTATAAACAATCTGCCAAACCTGTTTAAATTAAATGTGTCATTCATTGGGGGATGTTTTTAATATTTCTAAAAGTGGTTTGCTGCCGCTGGTAATGGCGTTGAAAAGTAACTCAAGGTCTACTTTGCTGAATTTGCCGGTTGTATTTCGCAGGATCGCGTTTTTACCGCGCACGCTTTCTTCCTCATACAAAACAGGCAAACCTTCTGTATCAGGATAGCTCCCAAAACTTATTTTTTCAGCTATTTCGTCTATTGGTTGGTTAACAACAATTTCGCGTTCATGCAATACCAATAAGGTATCTATCAAACTATCCAGGTCCCTAACCTGGTGAGTGGAGATAACAATGCAGCGGTCTTCTGTAAGCACCGAAGCAATCAATTTACGGAATTGAACTTTTGACGGGATGTCCAATCCGTTTGTTGGTTCATCCATTATCAGCAGGCTGGTGTTTGTGGCCAGGCCAAAAGCTATCATCGCTTTTTTTTGCTGTCCATACGATTGTTTATCCATCACCCCGTCCAGATCGACATCAAGCACTTTCAGGTAATGATAAAAATCGCTTTTGCTGAATTTTGGATAAAAGCCGGCAGTGTTTGAAACAAACTGAACAGGGCTAAGTGAAGGGACAAACAGTTCCTCTGCAATAAAATAAATATCTTCTAAAACTGAAACCGGGCGGACAGCAACATTAAGCCCATTTAGTGAACAAGTCCCTTTTACCGGAAATGCCAGGCCTGTGATATTTTTGAGCAAGGTTGACTTCCCCGCGCCATTTTTACCGAGCAGGCCATAAATATGCCCCCGGTTTAAATATAAGCTGAGGTTTTCGAAAAGCAGTGGCTTGCGTCCGTATCCAAAACTAAGGCTTTTAATTTCTATCATGCTTATTAGTGTATTAGTATAATAGTACACTACAAATGTATAAGCATTTATTTATAATCCAAATTTTCAGTTACATTTATTTTAAAGAAATATATTTTATCTTGTTATAAAAGATAGGTATATTTAAACTGCTAAATATAAACCGTCTTTTTATTTTATTGATTTCTTTTTTGGCGTTTACCCCCCTTGTGCTTATTTCTTGAATTAAATTAAAATAAGCCTATTGATAGTTTAACGTCAACTAAATAAGCTATGAACCATCTTGTACAATCTTGTATGGTATTGTATAACAAAAAGGCGCAATAAGTATTTATTTTTGTTATGCCATTTTAAACTATTTAAATAATTGAAATTGAATAAGGCAGCCCATTTTCTCGGGCGCTGATAACAAGACGAACACTTCCTTCGTGTCGTTTAAAACAATTTATAGCTCGAAAAATAGATTATTAACTAATACTAATAATTACTCCGATGAAAAAGATACTTTTTACAACCGCGATGTTTGTACTTTCTTTTCAAACCATTGTTTTTTGTCAAACTGAAAATACTGTATTAAAGAATGCGGTTTCAAAAATAAAAGCGTTAACGGTTGATCACATCACCGAAAAAGCTTACCTGCAACTTGACCGGCCCTACCCATATTATGTAGCCGGTGATATAGTTTACTTTAAAGCATACGTTACTATGGGCGAGCGGCATGAACCA
>Ga0207033_1197_pt2 | contig 11797 bp, 6 predicted proteins | sample Alteio_BWMinCont_35_FD_153262 | JGI IMG/M metagenome (GOLD analysis project Ga0207033, IMG submission 153262) | Enriched cells from forest soil in Barre Woods Harvard Forest LTER site, Petersham, Massachusetts, United States -... | ecosystem: Environmental > Terrestrial > Soil > Temperate forest >... | reverse complement strand
TGCATTGTCCATCACAGCAAATAATGTTAACAAAACCTACGGGACTGCTTTAACAGGCGGCGCCGGTTCAGCTGCCTTCTCGTCAATAGGGCTTCAAAACGGACAAAACATAGGCAGTGTGACTATTACCTATTTCGCGGGCGGGGGTGCAGGTGCGCCGGCAACAGCAAATGTGGGTACTTATAATAACCAGGTGACACCTTCAGCCGCAACCGGCGGGACTTTTACAGCGGCAAATTATACCATTACCTATAACACGGGTAATATTATTGTCGGGCAGGCGGTATTGTCCATCACAGCAAACAATGTTAACAAAACCTACGGGACTGCGCTAACAGGCGGGGCCGGTTCAGCTGCCTTCTCGTCAATAGGGCTTCAAAACGGACAAAACATAGGCAGTGTGACCATTGCCTATTTTGCGGGCGGGGGTGCTGGTGCGCCGGCGACAGCAAATGTGGGTACTTATAATAACCAGGTGACACCTTCAGCCGCAACCGGCGGGACTTTTACAGCGGCAAATTATACCATTACCTATAACACGGGTAATATTATTGTCGGGCAGGCGGTATTGTCTATTACAGCAAACAATGTTAACAAAACCTACGGGACTGCGCTAACAGGCGGGGCCGGTTCAGCTGCCTTCTCTTCTTTAGGCTTAAAAAACGGTGAAACCATAGGCAGTGTGACCATCGCCTATTTTGCAGGCGGGGGTGCAGGCGCACCCGCGACAGCAAATGTGGGTACTTATAATAACCAGGTAACGCCTTCAGTGGCAACCGGCGGGACTTTTACAGCAGCAAATTATACCATTACCTATAACACCGGCAATATTATTGTTGGGCAGGCTGCATTGTCCATCACAGCAAATAATGTTAACAAAACCTACGGGACTGCGCTAACAGGCGGGGCCGGGTCAGCTGCCTTCACTTCAACAGGGCTTCAAAACGGGCAAATGATTGGAAGTGTAACCATTGGTTATTTTGCGGGCGGGGGTGCAGGTGCGCCGGCGACAGCAAATGTGGGTACTTATAATAACCAGGTAACACCTTCAGCGGCAACCGGCGGGACTTTTACAGCGGCAAATTATACCATTACCTATAACACCGGCAATATTATTGTTGGGCAGGCTGCATTGTCCATCACAGCAAATAATGTTAACAAAACCTACGGGACTGCTTTAATGGGCGGCGCCGGTTCAGCTGCCTTCTCATCAATAGGGCTTCAAAACGGGCAAATGATTGGAAGTGTGACCATTGCCTATTTTGCGGGCGGGGGTGCTGGTGCGCCGGCAACAGCTAATGTGGGTACTTATAATAACCAGGTAACACCTTCAGCCGCAACCGGCGGTACTTTTACAGCGGCAAATTATACCATTACCTATAACACCGGCAATATTATTGTCGGGCAGGCTGCATTGACCATCACAGCAAACAATGTTAACAAAACCTATGGTACTGCTATAACAGGCGGGGCCGGTTCAGCTGCGTTTACTTCTGCAGGCTTAAAAAACGGTGAAACCATAGGCAGTGTGACTATTACCTATTTCGCGGGCGGGGGTGCTGGTGCGCCGGCGACAGCAAATGCAGGTACTTATAATAACCAGGTAACACCTTCAGCCGCAACCGGCGGTACTTTTTCGGCAACAAATTATACCATTACCTATGTTACGGGTAATATAATTGTAAGCCAGGCAACTTTAAACGCGGCAGCTAATAATGCAAGCAGGACTTATGGAGCTGCAAATCCGACATTTACTTTTACCTACACTGGATTTCAAAACGGTGATACACCGGCAAGTTTAACAACACAGCCTACCGGGTCTACTACTGCCACAGCAACCTCACCAGTCAGCCCCCCTACCTACCCGATAACCGGAAGCGGTGGGTCTGCCAATAATTATACCTTTACCTATACATCAGGTACTTTAACGATTACACAGGCGCCATTAACTATCACAGCTGTTAGCCAAACCAGGACCTTTGGTACCAACACGGCATTAACTTTTACTTATACCGGGCTTGTTAATGGGGACACACAAACGAACACGCCACCTACTGAAACAACTACGGCCACCGCAGCTTCCCCAGTCGGTAGTTACCCTATAATAGTAGCCGGGGCTGTTGATCCTGATTATGCTATTACCTACGTGCAAGGCACTTTAACCATTACCGCAGCTGGGTCAAATGCATACGATTGGACAGGGGCAGTCAGCACTGCCTGGAATCTCCCTCAAAACTGGGAAATAAATAATGTTCAGCAAACGTTTTCTTATCCCGGCCTCACAAATAATGCAGATGTTGCACGTGTTGGGGTAAATACGGCTATACCTATAATCACCAATGACCCGATTATATCATTAAGTAACATTACTATAGCGTCCCTTACTTTTGGCAATAACAATGCCCCACAAGGTACTACAGGAGGCACATTGGGTTTAACTGTTAATGGCGGCTTTACTTTAGCCGTAAGCGGCGCTATTTTGCAGATGCACAGTAATACTGGCAATACGGGTTTCGGCACTACTACAAATGGCATAGTAACAACCCTGCAGGGTTCTGGCTTTATCACCTGCGGTTCTTTTACAGTTGGCGATAATACCCTTCCTGCTAATTTTGGTGGTAATACTATTACCCGTGTAAATATCGGGGGCGCTGCAGCCTCTACATTGAGTGTAACGGTAAACGGAAATTTGACCATAAATTCGGCATCCCAGGCTTTCTTCATTTTTAGTGTTAATGCCAATGATGCATATGTTTCATTGGGGGCAGGCACCTTAACCGTTACAGGTACAGTGCAATTGACAAATTTTGCAAACGGCGTTGGTTTTATTAGTTTTGCACCAACCCCTTATGCAAAGCTTTCAATTGACCTTAATAATACCATTAACAATTCACCTGTTTTAAATCTCCTGGGTGCAACACCTGTGAGTATCGCAAATGCAGGTAGTGCTAATTTCAGTAACCTGGTTGATTTTAATAACCCCGTAACAACACCGAATAATACAGGAACTGTTAATTATAATGCGACTTCGGGTGTGCAAAAAGTTTATACATCGGCTGATGCAAATATTGATATTACACCGGCAGTATACTCAATTTTAACCTTAAGTAATGCCAGCGCTAAAACAGTTGATGGCGGCACATTAACAACAACCAGTGATTTTAATAGCAGCGGCGGCACCGTTAATTTAAATACAAACAACCCGGCAGTTACTATTGGGGGGAACTGGACAAATTCAACCACTGTAACACAGGGCTCAGGAGCAATAACTGCAGATGGCAATTACACTAACTCCGGCATCTTTACTACGGGAACAGGTGGGGTATTCTTTAACGGAGCCGCGGCACAAGCCCTCCAGGATAACAGTGCAGCAGGCACTACTTTTAATAACGTGACTTTTGAAAATACGGGTGCAAAGACAATGTCAGGTACAGGCTCCTTTGCGGTATCAAGCACTGGTTTGCTTACCATGGCCAATACGGCCACATTGGCAACAGGTGGTATTTTAACACTAAATTCAAATATTAACGGCAGCGCCAACGTGGCCCAGATAACTACAACCAACCCAATAACCGGAAATGTAAATGTTCAGCGCTTTATAACCGGCGGGGCTGGTTACAGGGGTTACCGCTTATTGTCATCCCCTGTAAGTACGTCGCTTGCAAGCGGGGTTATCAGCATGAATTACCTGAAAAATTCATGTTTTGTTACCGGGACAACCGCGGCTGCCGGGGGCTTTGATACTTTTCCGGGTAGCCCCAATAACCCTTCCTTATACTTATTCCGCGAAAACCTTTTGGGAACAAATGCTACATTTACCAGCAGCAATTACAGGGGCGTTAATACACTAAATGCTACCTCCCCGCCTTATGGTATTGATGTTGACGGTGGCCCGTTTAATGTTTACGATGGCAACGGATACCTTTTCTTTTTCAGGGGTGACAGGAATGCACCCGGGCAAACTTTAGCAACTGAAAACCCTTCTTATGTACCTACAAATACCACCTTAACAGCTACCGGCACGTTAAATCAAGGACAGATACACGTAAAACACTGGTTCGGCGGATCTACCACATTATGGGAAACAACTATATCAGGCAATGCTAATACTGAAGGCTTTAATTTATTAGGCAACCCATACGCCAGTTCCATTAACTGGGATACATACAGTCAAACAGTTGCTACCAACGGTATCTATGCGCCTGGTGTAGCCAAATTCCTGTACATCCTTAAGCCTAATGGTAATTATAATGTTTACGCTGCAGGTACAGCAGGCGGTTTAAGTACCGGTGGTATTGCCAATTCTAACGTCATCTCAAGCGGGCAGGGCTTTTTTGTACAGGCAACAGGTGCAACCCCATCGTTAACTTTTAACGAAGCGGCCAAAATAACGACACAGGTTGTTTCCGGGATTAATGGTAACTTATTTCTTGGTAATCCGCCGCTGGCTGCCGTGAGCCAGTACATTCATATCTTGATGACCCAGGATACTGTTAATGAGGAAGGTATATTGATTAACTTTGACAGCGGCTCGAGCGCAAAATATACTCCGGGCGAAGACGCGCCGTACAAAACAGGGAGCGGACCCGGAAATATGTACTGCATGACGGCTGACAGTATCCCCGTGGCCATTAACACGCTGCCATTGCCAAAACTTACCCCGGAAATTATCCCCCTGTATGTTAGCGCTACTACAAACGGTATTTACCAATTAAATATGATTGCAATAAAAAGTATCCCAGCAATATATGATGTATGGTTAAAGGATGCCTATACTAAGGATTCCATTGATTTCAGGCACAACCCAAGCTATAGTTTCAACATTTTAAGGAGCGACGCGACAACCTATGGTCCAAAACGTTTTAGGCTTGTAATACGTGAGGATACTGCATTAAACGTACATTTATTAAGCTTTACTGCTACCAAGGCAACCAACGGTGCAGAAGTGGTTTGGAAAACCCAGAATGAGCAGAACTACACTTATTTTACTGTTCAACGAAGCAACGATGACGGCAAAGTCTTCGTGGATTTAGGGGGCTCCCGTTCAGATAACCTTGGCACATATAGCTTTTTGGATAAAACGCCGCCGGTAGGAGCCGATAGATACCGTTTAAAGATAGAGGACCTCAACGGCACTATTACCTATTCAAATATCGTAACGCTGATCTATAATAAATCAACTAACCGCGATATTAATGCCAGCAATATTATAGTATATCCTAACCCTACTTCAGGGAAGGTTGATGTAACCATCAATCAAACAACCGTATCTCCTGAATTCACTATCCAAATAACGAACAATGTGGGTGCTGTAGTAAAAACAAGCAGCTCATCCGAACCTTTCTGGCAAACTGATATGAGCGAGCTGATTCCTGGTACTTATTTTATACAGGTATTAAGCAAAAAGGATAGCAAACTGGTTGGAAGAACAGCGATAGTGAAGTTGTAAGCTATTCCCGGCTGTTCCGAAAAGCCTTTCCGTTAAATTAGCGGAAGGGCTTTTTTATTTAATTGCTCAGCCCCATATTTATTAAACCAGCAACAGCACAAATTTTTATTTCAAATACTGCTTTGCTTTTTTCCCGGTTGTTTCAGTCCGCCATATTCAAAATGAAATTTAACTGTTATATTTACAGTATTATAAACCCTTTACTGATGCAGAACAAAATTTCCGGGATTAAGTCCTTTTCTCCTCAATTATCACTGATTGTTATTTTATTGATTTGCTGGCTAATACCAGCCAGGTCAAATGCAGCTATTAAATCATACCTGGTAAAACCCGGTGAAGTTACCTTTACCCTTGATAAAGGTTTAATGAAAGTGATTGTCTGCAGAGATGATATTATTGAAGTGAAATATACAATTTTCAATGAATTTCTAAATAAACCTTCATTAGTGGTTAATAATAAATGGCAATATGCACCTTTTAAAATAACGCAAAACGCGGGGACATATATCATCACCACTAAAAAATTAAAGATCACTATTGATAAAGCCACAAACGCTATTACTTATGCCAAATTGAATGGCGAAGTGATCACATCAGAGGATCAGCAAAATAAAACCATCAGCCCGGCAACTATCGCAGGGATCAATACTTATAATGTAAGTACAGAGTTTAATTCACCTGCGGGTGAAGCCCTTTATGGTTTAGGCTGTCATCCATTGGATTCTTTGTCCATCAATTATAAGGGCCGCGACCAGGATTTGGCCATACGTTATATGACGGGCGCAATCCCGGTACTTTTATCAACCAAAGGATTTGGTTTACTGTGGGATAATTATTCGGCATCCAATTTTTATGGTGGTGTGGACGGCAATACAAAATTCAAATATGTATCGGAAAGCGGCAAACAGGTTGACTATTACTTTTTTTACGGCCCTGATTTTGACCATATAATTGATCTTTACCGCACCGCTACAGGCAAAGCGCCGATGTATGCTAAATGGGCTTTCGGGTTGTTCCAGTCGCAGGACAGGTATATGAGCCAGAAAGAGATTTTATCGGTTAAAGACAATTACCGTAATAATCACATCCCCGTTGATGTGATAGTGCAGGATTGGTATTACTGGGACCCGCTGCCAATCGGCTCACATGTAATGAAGCCTGAACGTTATCCCGACCCAAAACAAATGTTGAATGAATTGCATAAGGCCAATATTCATGGTATGATATCGATATGGCCTGTATTCGGCAAAGGAACCAATAATTATGATGCCTTAAAAAAGATGGGCGGCCTAACGGATATTACCTGGGACAACGTGGTTACGCATACTTTTGATACTTATTATGATGCGCATTATCCCAAAGCGCGGGATTTGTATTGGGCGCAGGCCCGCGACAGCCTTATTAAACGGTACGACTGGGACGCCTGGTGGATCGACCAATGCGAACCAGATAATGGAAGCCTGCTTGATGCCCGCAAACAAAGTAATTTTTGGATAGGCAAAGGCATCGATTATTTCAATACCTACTCGCTTGAACACACCAAGGGTATTTACAAAGGCTGGCGCAAGGATATTCCGGGTAAAAGGGCGTTCTTTTTGGCGAGGCAATCATTTGCAGGGGCGCAGCGCAACGCGGCTACACTTTGGTCGTCAGATATTTTTTGCGGTTTTGGTGCATTTAAGAGCCAGGTACCCCAGGGTATTAATGCCTGCGCATCAGGCATCCCTTACTGGACATCGGATATTGGCGGTTACCAATATCACTGGACTGCACCGGATTGGTCGAAACCTGAGTTCCGAGAACTATTTACACGCTGGTTCCAGTTTGGGGCATTTTGCCCGATTTTCCGTGTTCATGGAAAGGGCGAACGCGCATTGTTCTCGAAAAATTGGGATGCTGATACAAAAGCGACCCTGTTGAAATTCGATAAACTGCATTACCGGCTAATGCCATATATTTATTCACTGGCCGGTCGCGTAACTACCGAAAACTATACAATTATGCGGGCCCTTACCTTTGATTTCAGGAATGACCCAAATGTGTATAGCATCCCCGATCAGTACATGTTTGGCCCTGCATTTTTGGTTAACCCGGTAACTGAACAATTGTACACTGCCAAAAACGCAACACCCGGCGAAAAAACCAGGAAAGTTTACTTGCCGGCAGGCTTTAAATGGTATAACTTCTGGACGGGAGAAGTGTTGAATGGGGACCAAACACTTGATGCGGCCGCACCAATGGACATTTTGCCATTGTATATTAAAGCAGGTTCTATTGTTCCAATGGGGCCTGATGTGGAGTATGCCGCCGAAAAACCCAATTCCAAAATAGAACTAAGAATTTACCCCGGCGCAAACGGTACGTTTAAGTTTTATGAAGATGAGAACGATAACTACAATTACGAAAAAGGGCAATATTCCACTTTTACCTTAACCTGGAACGACAAGTCGCATAAACTGGTGATCTCTGATACAAAGGGCAGCTTTCCGGGTATGCTGAAACACCGCACCTTTAATGTGGTATTGGTTAACGGGGAACATGGATCAAATACAGGCATCACAGCAAAAGCCGACAAGATTGTTAAATATTCAGGTAAAGCAATGGTAGTGAATTTGTGAGGGGGAGTTGAGACTTACGAAGTTTTAGAAACTTCGTAAGTCTGTTCCAGGCACAAACTGGCATTGTAAAATATAATGTAAAATGAAATTCAGGACCGCCAGGCATACTAAAGACTTAAACCGGATCATTGATTTTTATGGAAGGGTTTTGGGGTTAAAGGTTTTGGGGGGATTTAAGGATCATCATGATTATGACGGTGTTTTTTTAGGCATCCCCGGTGAAGGCTGGCATTTAGAATTTACGGTTTCTGATGACCTCCCCATTCATTCTCCGGATGATGACGACCTGCTTGTATTCTATGCAGAATCACTTGATGAATTTAATATTATTAAGGAAAAGTTTATTGCAAACAAAATAAAGCACGTTAACCCAAAAAATCCTTATTGGGAAAAGAACGGTATAACTTTTGAAGACCCTGATGGCTTCAGGATAGTAATTTCTATGATAAGGAAACCGTAAAATCTTATTTTTTCTTGTCTATCTACAGTCACTAATACAACTAACTAATAAAGGTATTTCCCGAATAGCAAAGACGTAGTATTACCCTTGTGGTATTAACGATTACGCGTTTACTTTACATCAATTTTTAATATCAAATTTAAACAAACCGCAAACTATTTATATCGTCGGTGGTTTATTTGTTAGTTGTCAAACATGAGGGTTTATTTTTGAAATTTTTATAAAAAAATTAAAATATGATGCTTATGAAACCGCTAAATTATTATTTCTTAATTCTCATTGCCGTTGCCCTTGTTCTCGTTGCTTGTGGTTTATTGCGGCCCTGAAACACATTTGGGCTTACTGCCCGGTCAATAACAAATCTCCTGTTTATTGATTGAATAATTTCAATAGTTTATTAATTAGTTTGGTGCCGTTCCCCAAATTTCCCGGGACGGCTTTTTTGTTTAAATTACATACACCCGGTTATCAAAACAATTTGCTACTTTTCACATTCTGTAATAAACAATTATAAAATGAACAGGACAATTGGAATTGTACTAATTATAATCGGCGCGGTTATGATCATTTGGACGGGCTTTACTTATACCAAAAAGGAAAATATAGTTGATGCCGGCCCGATACATATATCGGCCGACCGGGAAAAAACAGTGGGCTGGCCTCCATACCTCGGTGGCATACTGCTTATTGGCGGTATTATAATTATCGCTACAGCTAAAAAATCCAGGTAAAGCGAGAAAAAAAGCAGAAAGCTAAAAGTCCAAAGCTTTATTGCCAAATAATACACGCTTAATTTTTTTACCATCGTTACTATAACGCTTTTAGCTTAAAGCTTCAGCTTCACCTTCTTTTCAGCTTTTACCCTTACCTTAGTGCCAATGATCTTCGATTTCCGGTTAAAAGTATTTTATACAGTAGCACAAAGGCTAAGTTTTACAAAAGCTGCTGCCGAACTATTCATTACCCAGCCAGCGGTTACCAAGCATATTAAAGAGTTGGAGCAGCAGTTGAATGTGCAGTTGTTCAGGCGAAACGGCAATAGTATTGTTTTAACTACAGCCGGAAAAATTTTAACGCAATACGCCGAAAAAATTTTCCAAACTTATACAGAACTTGAAAATGAATTGGCACAGCTGAATAATATGGAAGCGGGCACTTTACACATTGGTGCAAGTACTACAGTTGCCCAAACTATCCTGCCTAAAATACTGGCCCTGTTCAAAAAAACGTACCCGGCAGTTAACTTTACTTTTATCCAGGGCAATACAGATGTGATTACCCAACTGGTGCTGGCAGAAAAAGTTGATATAGCCATTGTGGAAGGCGCAGCTCATTATCCCCAGATCGCTTACGCCCCATTCGCAAAAGACGAGATCGTATTAGTTACCAAAGCCAACAACCAGCTATCAAAAAAAGCTGAAATAACGCCAAAGGCTTTATTGAATATCCCTTTGATATTGCGGGAAGCAGGTTCGGGCACCTTAGATGTTATATTCAATGCACTTTCAAACGTTGGGATCAATCCAAAAGATCTTCATATTGAGATACAATTAGAAAGCAGTATCGCTATAAAGCAATACCTGTTGTATTCAGAAACTGCTACCTTTTTATCCATACAATCCGTTATCAGCGAACTAAAATATAACGAATTAAGCATTATCGAAATTAAAGGGCTCGAAATTTTCCGCACATTCCAGTTTATCCAGTTGCATGGCAAAAACTCAAAACTTATTGATCTTTTCAAACGTTTTTGTCTCGCTAATTATAACTTAAAGTAATCGTTAATTACTATTTATCATTTGTTATAGGTTATAACAATACCCACCTTTAGTTATTATTTAAACGTATCCGGATTGATTGAATTGAATGGTTAAAGTCCAATCGCTAATTCAATCAATCACAAATTCAATAATTAAAAATGATAAACACCGATATTTGTATTATAGGGGCTGGCCCCGTGGGTTTGTTCGCGGTTTTTGAAGCAGGGCTGTTAAAAATGCGCTGTCATTTAATAGATGTATTGCCACAGGTTGGCGGCCAGCTTTCTGAGATCTATCCACAAAAACCAATTTATGATATCCCGGGCTTCCCAACTATCAACGCACAGCAGCTTATCGATGGTTTGATGGAACAGATAGAGCCTTTTAAACCCACGTTCTCGTTGGGCGAAAGGGTGAACGAATTGCAACAACTCGAAGATGGGTCGTTCGTCATTCAAACCAACGATGGCACCGAAGTACATAGCAAAGTAGTGGTTATAGCTGGCGGCCTCGGCTGTTTTGAGCCACGTAAACCGGCTATTGACGGCCTGGAGAGCTTTGAAGGCAAAGGGGTAAGCTATATGATTAAAAACCCGGAAGCCTATCGCGGCCGCAAGGTGGTATTGGCAGGCGGCGGGGATTCTGCGTTGGACTGGACGATATTTTTAGCCGATATCGCAGATGAAGTAACCTTAATACATCGCGGCGATACTTTCCGTGGCGCGCCTGATTCAGCCGACAAGGTATTTGAACTGGCTAAAGAAGGGCGCATTAATCTCATTCTGCAGGCACATATTAAAGCTATTAATGGCAATGGCCATTTGCAGGAGGTTGAAGTGATCGGCAGGGATAACGAAACATCCATAATCGCAGCCGACAATTTGATCCCGCTTTTCGGCCTTACCCCAAAGCTTGGGCCTATTGCGGATTGGGGCTTAAACGTCGACAAATCGGCTATTATGGTTGATACCATGGATTACAGCACCAATGTGAAAGGCGTTTACGCTATTGGCGATATAAATATCTATCCCGGTAAGCTGAAGTTAATTCTCTGCGGTTTCCACGAGGCCGCATTGATGGCCCAAAGCGCCTTTAAAGTTGTTTATCCCGACCAAAAACTAAGTTTTAAATATACCACCGTTTACGGCGTAACAGCGTTTTAAAAAAGGTTAAAGGCGAAAGGTAAAAGGTGAAGGGTAGTAATTGCCCCTGCACTTTTCCATTAACCTTTAACCTCAAAACAATATGATTACTTTAACAATTGAAGATAGGGATGGCCGTCGTGAGCCGGTAGAAATCCCCGAAGGCATCAGTCTTAACCTGATGGAAGTTTTAAAAGCATCCGACCATAATATACTTGCTACCTGCGGTGGTATGGCCCTTTGCGCCACCTGCCATGTACAGGTTGTTGAAGGCCCTGAACAATACTTTCATCCCACAGACCTTGAACTTGACTTGTTGGATACACTTCCTGATGCCGGCCGTGATAGCCGACTGGCTTGCCAGCTAA
>Ga0207033_1203_pt1 | contig 11849 bp, 10 predicted proteins | sample Alteio_BWMinCont_35_FD_153262 | JGI IMG/M metagenome (GOLD analysis project Ga0207033, IMG submission 153262) | Enriched cells from forest soil in Barre Woods Harvard Forest LTER site, Petersham, Massachusetts, United States -... | ecosystem: Environmental > Terrestrial > Soil > Temperate forest >... | reverse complement strand
TTCGCCCGAAACCTACATCGGCGAGCAGGAGCTGGACACGACCAAGGGGTATCTGATCTTCGAGCGGATCGGATTGGATTACTTTGTAACCAATCGGACAACCTTGTCCCTGACCGGCTTTGGAATGCAACACAGCGCGCATGCTACGTCCGCGATCTCCATGAACACCGACAGCCTCTATCCCGGCGGGACCATCTACCAATATGGGCAGGAGCATATCGCTGCGCCCCATTCATTCATGGGCCACGGAGGAACACTGGGAATGAAACATCTCTTTGCCAGGGATAAGGAGGAATGGACGGCCGATGTCAGCTACTTTTCGGGTAATGCGACCAACAGCAGCCTGTATGTCACCAATGAATATGGGGATAAGGCGGAAAGCGTCCTTCTCAGCAACCAGCTGCAGAAGATCGTGGGCAGCGGGAACGATCAGAACATCATCCTGCAGACCGACTTCACCGATCCCGTGACAAGTAAGATGACGCTCGAGACCGGGCTCCGGGCCGCTATCCAGGACAGGCTCAACATCAATAACAACTACACCTATGATCCGGACTCGGCCGCCTATCTGCTGATACCATCGGCTGCCAGCAATTACAAAAGCTCGAGCGACGTGTATGCGGCTTATGCAACGCTTAGCAGCAGCATCGGGAAGTTTACCTACAAGGTCGGTCTAAGGGCGGAAAGCTCCAAATACCACGGCACCCTGTTGAATTCCGGGCAGTCCTTTGGCAACCAGTACCCCATCAGCCTTTTCCCCTCGCTGTTCTTCAGTCAGAAGCTCGGCGGCGACCAGGAGCTGCAGCTGAGCTATACGCGCAGGGTGAACCGGCCCAACTTCTTCCAGCTGGTGCCTTATACGGATTCATCGAACAAGCTGAACATCACGCGCGGTAACCCCGATCTCGTGCCGGAGTTCACTCAATCCGTCGAGCTATCCTATCTGAAGAACTTCCCGGGCAGGAACACGGTGATGGGGTCGGTCTATTATAAATATACAAACCACCTGATCACGAACTATATCATCGCCGACACGGACTACTCCACCGGTGCCATGACCCTGATCAACACCTTTATCAATGCCAACTCCAGCCAATCGGTGGGCGCGGAGCTGACGACCCAGAACACGCTGACGAAATGGTGGGACCTCTCGGCCAATGTCAATGTCTATCACTCGGAGATCAATGCCAGCAATGAGTCAGGCATCTCCCAACTCGCGCTGTGGAGCTGGTTCGGGAAAGCCAGCACAAATTTCAGGCTGCCTTCGGGTTTTGCGTTGCAGGTGTCCGGTATGTATCAGTCGAAGACCAACCTCCCCGTGAACACCAACAGCAACCAGCCCGGGCCGCCCAGCATCATGTCGCAGAACGCTTCACAGGGATACATCAGGCCGTTTTACGAAGTGGACCTGGGCCTGAAGAAGACCTTATTGAACAATAAGATCACGCTTATGCTATCCCTTAATGACATCTTTAAGAGCAGGATCCAGGACCAGTACTCGTACAGCGAATACTTTGTGCAGGACAACCGGCGGATCCGCAACCCGGAGCTGCTGAGGTTTAACTTTACTTATAATTTCGGAAAAGTGGACGCCAGCCTGTTCCACCGGAAGAACAACAATATGGCAAGTGATAGCGAATAATGTCCTATATTTAAAGCAACCGATGACCGAATCAAGGCAACCGAAGACCGGAATAAGGTATAGCCGCAGGTGGGTGAGCATCCTCACGCATGTCGCCGTATGGGTGATCGTCCTGGCCTTGCCTTACCTGCTGAACGATCATCACGACGCCTCCCGGCCGCAGCAAGCGGGGCATTATGAAAGGGAATTCTTTTACCTGGGCTTCTTTACGAACTTCCTCTGGATCGCGACGTTTTACCTGAATGCCTATGTGCTGACGCCGAGGCTGTTCGTCCGGAAGAAATATGCGGCCTATGTCGCGCTGCTGGTGCTGCTCTTCGCGGCCATTATGTCAGTCGATGCCTTTTTGTTCATCGTTGTCTTTGGCATCCCGCATTTTAGCTTGCTGAGGGGCAGCGTCTTCCACTTGTCCACCTTTCTGCTGGCCATTGCGATCAGCACTGCTTTCCGCCTTGTGAAGGACAGGATGGCTGCCGACAGAGCGGCGCAGCAGAGGCAGGAAGAGAACCTGAAGACCGAACTGTCTTTTTTGCGGAGTCAGATCAATCCACATTTCATCTTCAATATCCTGAACAACCTGGTGGCGTTGGAGCAGATGAGGTCGCCCGAGCTGGGGCCTACGATCCTGAAACTATCTTCCCTCATGCAGTATATGCTGTATGAAACGGATGAGGAAAAAGTTCCGCTCAACAACGAAGTGGAATATCTGCAAAGCTATATCGACCTTCAACGGCAGCGTTTCGGGGCAAAGGTGCCGGTGACCGCTTCGCTGGACGATAGACCTTGTGTCTACGAGATCGAACCGATGCTGCTGATCCCCTTCGTTGAGAATGCTTTTAAGCATGGGGTGGGGATGATCGATCATCCGGCCATCGACATCGGGCTCAGGGTCGAGAGGGGGATTTTGCATTTTTCCGTCCGGAACCGGTATAATCCGGCATCAGCTGAGGTCAAGGACAAGAGCTCCGGGATCGGGCTGGGGAATGTCAGCCGGAGGTTGAAACTGTTGTACGGCGACCAGCATGTACTTCATATCAGCCGGGATGAGGGTTGGTTTATCGTAACGCTGGAAATAAATCTACACTGATGCTGAGATGTATTGCCGTTGACGATGAGCCTTTGGCGCTACAGCTGCTGGAGGATTATATTCGCAAGGTTCCGTTCCTGGAGCTGGTAGCCAGCTGTGGGGATGCCTTTGAGGCGGCCAGGGCGCTGCAAGCAAACGCCGTGGACCTGATCTTTATCGACATCCAGATGCCGGGGCTCACGGGTCTGCAATTTATTCAAAGCCTGGCCAAACGGCCCATGGTGATCCTGATCACGGCGTATAAGAAGTTTGCTACCGAAGGCTTTGACCTGGATGTCGTCGACTACCTGGTGAAGCCGATGGGTCTGGACCGGTTTATGAAAGCCTGCTTCAAGGCGCAGGAATTGCATCAATTGAGGACAGGGAATACGGGGGTTGGTTCTTCTGGTACAGGTGGCGGAGCGGGGGCCGGGGGTGGAGTGAGCGGCGGCGCAGGTACGGAATTCTTTTTTGTCAATGTCGACTATAGCCTCGTCAAGGTCTTGTTTGCGGATATCGTCTGGATCGAGGGCTCGGGCGACTATGTCAAGATCCACCTGAGGAGCAGCGCCAAGGTGCTGATGGTCAGGACGAGCGCCAAGACGCTGGAGGGTGAGCTGCCGGCAGATAAGTTTATCCGGATCCATAAATCGTATATCGTCTCCGTCGCCGGCATCACGGCCGTCCGGAAGAACAGCGTGTTTATCGGGGAGCTGGAGCTGCCCGTGGGTGAGACCTACCGGGAGGGTCTGCGTCAGATCACGGGCAGGGAGTTGTAAGAGCGGGCCGGGGCTGTAGGAGCGGGCCGGAAGCTGTAAATAATCAAATCGAAAAATCATGAAATATCAAAAATTCACCTTCTTCAAGGTAGTCGCCGCGGGGCTTTTCGTCCTCTGCGCTGCGACTATTGCTATTGCGCAGCCTACGCCGCAACATGCGCTGCTGGCGCTGTCCAAAGCCGACCATACTCTGGCGATTGTCGACCCCGTCAGTTTGAAGGTGCTGGCGCGCATCCCTGTTGGCACGGATCCGCATGAGGTTATCGCCTCTGCGGACGGCAAAACGGCCTATGTTTCTATTTATGGCGGCGGCAGTTTGCATGAATTGAACGTGATCGATCTTGTCGCGCAAAAGCCTTTGTTGAATGTCGATACAAAACCTTTGATGGGCCCTCATGGGTTAGCTTTTGCCGGCGGCAAGCTATGGTTCACTGCGGAAGGCGCAAAATCCGTCGGTCGCTATGATCCCGCAACGGGTAAGATCGACTGGTGTATGGGGACAGGCCAGGACCGGACGCATATGATCTACGTGACCAACGACGAAAAAAATGTCTATGCCACCAACGTTGCGTCCGGAACGGTCAGCATCCTGACGGATTCGCTTGTCCAGCCGCCGGGCTTTGCGCCGCCGGGGGCCAAACCGCATCAGGATTGGTTTCAAACCGTTATTCCGGTAGGTCGCGGTTCGGAAGGATTCGATGTGTCGCCCGATGGTAAGGAGTTATGGACTGCGGCCGCCGATGATGGTAGCCTCTGCGTCGTCGATCTCGCTGCCAGGAAAGTGACCGCGACAATCGCTGCCGGGGTGGTGGGCGCCAACCGGTTGGAATTTACGCCGGATGGCAAGCGGGTGCTGATCTCCAGCCTGAGGAACGGCGATCTGGTCGTTTATGATGCTCAATCGCGTCAGTTGGTAAAGCGGTTGTCGATTGGTCATGGCGCGGCGGGCATCCTGATGGACCCGGATGGCTCCCGTGCGTTTGTGGGTTGTACGGCCGATAACTATGTGGCGGTGATCAATCTCAAGACCTTAACGGTGAGTGGTCATATCAATGTCGGCGGCGGCCCGGATGGGTTGGCCTGGGCGGTACGCCCGTAGCGCCCGAGGGCCCGGTGACCACGGAGATAATAAGTTTTGCATGATAAAAAAGAGCGTTTTTTTATTTCTATGGCTGTGGGCGGCGTTTGCGGATGTTTTCGGGCAGGAAAGCACGATACCCAGGATAGTGGAAAAGGATGGGCGACATGCCCTGCTGGTGGACGGCAGGCCTTTCCTGGTGTTGGGCGGCCAGGCTCACAATTCCAGCGGGTGGCCGGCTATGCTGCCGCAGGTATGGGCTGCTATCGGCGAACTGCATGCCAATACACTGGAAGTACCCATCTATTGGGAGCAGGTGGAGCCCCGGCAGGGGATGTTCGATTTTTCGCTGATCCATACCCTGCTTGTTCAAGCGCGGGAGAATAAGGTTCATCTCATCCTTTTATGGTTCGCCACGTGGAAAAACGGAAGCAACCATTACATGCCCGAATGGATGAAAAAGGATGCGGTAAAATATCCCAATATAACCGGCCGCAACGGTTTGCCTGCCGATTCGCCTTCGCCGCATAGCAAGGCTGCACTCGAAGCGGATAGCAAGGCTTTTGCGGCGGTCATGAAATATTTAAAGCAAGCGGACGACCTGCATACCGTTATCATGGTGCAGATAGAGAACGAGCCCGGCTCCTGGGGAAGTGTGCGTGACTATTCCGCGCAGGCGCAGCAATTATTCGAGGGGCCTGTACCTGCCGAGTTGCTGAAGCCGGACTTGCTTAGGTCTTTGCAGGCGCCGACAGTCGGGCAAGGGTCCTGGCAGGCCGTTTTCGGCGACAGGGCGGATGAATATTTTCAAGCCTGGTCGATCGCCCGGTATATCGGTCAGGTTGCCGCCGCGGGTAAAGCGGAATATCCGTTGCCGTTTTATGTCAATGCGGCTTTGCGTGATCCGCTGACGGATCCATCCGCGACTTCTTATGAAAGCGGCGGTGCAACCGACAATGTGCTGCCGATCTGGAAGGTGGCGGCGCCGGCGGTCGATATGCTGGCTCCCGACATCTATCTTTCGGGCAGCGAACGGATATTAAAGGTAATAGAGCTGTATGACCGCCCGGACAATCCGCTATTTGTGCCGGAGGCCGGTCTGATCCCTGAGAATGCAAAGTATTGGTATGCGGTGATGGCGCATGACGGGATCGGTTTTTCACCGTTTGGCATCGACGATAACGGCAAGGGGGAGACGAAGAGCGAGATGGCCGAACGGCTTGGGGCTTTTGCCCGGGAATATGGCGTTGTTGCGCCGATGATGAGAGAGCTTGCACAATGGGCGTTTGAAGGCCGGATCAAGGCCGTGGTGGAGCACGAAGACCATGCGACACAGACGATCGATCTTGGGGCGTGGCAGGCCACGGTATCCTTTGGCACGGGGAGGGCGGATGCGCTGCGACCCAATGAAAAGGCCACCGGAAAGGCGATGATCGTGCGGCTGGATGACAATAAATTTGTCCTTATCGGTACGAACTGTCATATCAGCTTCCGCGCTGGGGGGAGCGGTGCCGGCAGGGCCTGGCAATTCCTGACCGTGGAGGAGGGGCAATATGAGGGGGGGGTGTTTCATCCACGGCGGATCCTGAACGGCGATGAAACGGACTGGGGCGGTCCGGGTTTTGGGGCTACGGCGAGGGTGTTGCGGGCGGAGTTGATGGTAAGATAGGGGTGGCGGCCGGCTTCACTTTTCGAATACGACCGATTGCGGTTGAACCCCCAGTTCTATCAAAATTTCATTGATCTTTTGGACCATGAGATCGGGTCCGCAGACGTAGAAGCTGTTCTCCAGTTTGCTCACGTGTGCGGCGAGGAAGTCTTTGTCGATAAAATCGATCTGATTATGCTCCTGCCTCTCCCGGGTGAGTACAAAGATGACATTATCGGCGAAGATCTTTCGCAACTCGCTTTTATAAATGATATCGGCGGAGGTTTTATTGGAAAAGAACAGCTTATTCTTCCCGATCAGCCCTACCTGGTGCAATTGCCGGAAGATGGCTATAAACGGGGTGATACCGGCACCGCCGGCGATAAAATACCCTTCTCCTGTATAGCGGATCGCGCCCCAGGGTTCGCCGATGATCAATTCGTCTCCTACGTCAAGCGTGCTTATCTGATTCGTAACGCCGTCATGGTCGGTGTAGCTTTTGATCGTGAATTCCAGGTGGTGATCGCTATTCAGGCTGGTGAACGTAAAGGGTCGTTGCTGATCCCGCCAACCGTCGCGGTTGATGGCCACATCGGTGGCCTGACCGGGAATATACGAATACCGGGCCGGCTTCCCGAGCCGGATACACCGCACATTGTGGGTGACGGGTGTAATCGATAATATTTTGATCGTATATGGCATTTTCTGACGGCGCGGCCATTTTGCCATAAAATTACGTTGATTTGTCGATTGGCGCCAGGGGAAGATCCGGATTCCCGGGCTTTTTCGTTTGCCTGGCCAAAGAGTCAACCGCACCGATGAGGCTATCTACTTCCTCCTGATTGTTGAAATAATGCGGGGAGACCCGTATGGCCCAGCCCACTTGCTTTTCATCAAAATCGATGACAGCATAATCTCTTAAGCTGGTTTCCACGTTAAGCGTATGCTTTTTCAATTCATTCTTTAGAAAGACCGGGTCTGAGCCCTGCAAGTGAAAGGTTATAAGTCCGCCTAAGGCAGGCCCTTTATCCAGGACCGTAATACCGGGTATTTTCTGCAAGCCGGCCCGGATATGGTCCGATAAGTATTTTATTTGTTTTTCTATCCTGTTCAGATCTATTCCGATCGCATAATCGATAGCCGCCTTCGTGCCTAAGAGCAACGCATAAGCAAATTCCCAATCTTCAAAGCGGGTCGCGTCCTTCTTTGGAATGTACCTGTCAGGCGCCACCCATTCTGCCCCGCGCATGTCGATAAAAAGGGGTTCATAGCCTTTGTCGAGTACCGATTCCGAAACATAGAGGAAGCCTGCTCCTCTCGGGCCTCTTAGAAATTTCCGGGAAGTGGCGCTCAGGAAGTCGCATTTGAGTTGGCGAACGTCCACGTCCAATTGTCCAACGGACTGGCAGGCATCCAGCAGATAAAGCGTTTGGTACTTTTCACACAACGATCCGATCTCCGCGGCCGGCTGGATCAGGCCGGAATTGGTAGGAATATGGGATACGGATACCAATCTTGGTTTGTGCCGTTTCAGGCAATCTTCGAAGTCATTGAGGTCTACGCCGCCTGAAGGCAGGCTTCTGGCCCGGATGAGCCTGACGCCCATCCTTCTTTGGAAAGCCAGGTACGTGATCTGGTTGGAGATATAGTCTTCATTGGTGGTCAGGATTACCTCCCCGGGCTTAAAGGGAATAGAAGAAATGGCTCTCGAGAAAGCATCGGTTGCATTTGCCGTAAAAGCAATTTCGCACGGTTGGGCATGTAATAGCTTTGCGGCGGAAGAGTAGAAGCCGGCAATTTCATCCGCTCTTGCGGCCGCTGCTTCATATCCTCCGATAAACGCTTCCAGGTCGACATGGCCGAAAATGGCTTCCCGGACCGGTTCCGGCATCAGGCTGGCGCCGGCATTGTTAAAATGCATGACGTTGCGGCAACCGGGTGTTTCATTCCGGAAGCCTGCTATCTCGCTTTCAGTAAAGAGCATTTCCTGAGGACGTTGGAGCATTTATCCGGGAATTACAATATGATAGAATACCTGCAAAATGAACTGGCCATCGAGATCCTTGCTGAGGATATGGAAGCTATACCGGATCTCACCATCTTTATTACTCAGTCCCCTGGTTGGCGGTACGAGCTGCCAAACGCCTTATGGTTGCCGCTTTAAAATAATATTTGTTGAACAAATGGGTAGACAAAAAGCCTGCTACCCAGACAATAGCACCAACTGAGAATGAATGGAGATACTGCCCAAGAAAAATAGCAATAAAGAAAAACGCTACTCCAAGCAGGATGTAGTATTGGGCCTGCTTGACTTTTAAGACGAAGCCTTTCTTTCTATAATCTCGTAGAAGCAGAGCATTCAAGAACCGGAATATACCAAGAGAGAAAAACCCTATTTTTTCCAATAAAAATATATCTTCGTGAATGTCGCCGGTAATTATCCTGGATCGCCGGGCCTGCACTTTTTCTATTTCTTGGATTTCTTGTTTTGAAAGTCCCCGTTTTTTTATTTCCTGGTAGGCAACCCTAACGATTTTTTCGGTGTATAAATGCTTATTATTGACTACAAGGAATAATTGCTCATTTGATAGAGTTTCGCATTGCTGTTGAATTTCTTCAATTTTCATGACATGGGGAGTATTAGCTTTATTGGTTTGGGGCAGCTCAATATAAAAAGAAAAGGCAATCGGCGCAAGCCTAAAGAAGACAAGATCTCGGAGGAGGTGGTTCCTAACAAAAATCCCCCGCCTTGTGGACAGGGATAAACCGGCTCTCTAATATGCTAGTTATCAAATATTTGATATACCTGCTAGCGATGACACCATGAATTGGCTATTTTCCAACTTTAACAGGGGTTTATTAAAAATCAAATAAATTCTTGTTTAGATTAGAAGAATAATATAATGTGTTCATGTGGCTTTTTTCTTTCGCTTGTTCATTCATGCTATCGATACCTCGACAAGATACAACGATGTTAGAGGAGCATTTTGTCGATAGCCTTCATATTGGTAGGAAGCATCATAATAAGGTAGAGATTTCGCAGTTTTCCAAGAGCGACAGCATTTATGTAATAATACGGTTCTACGCCAGGGCAGGAGCAAGATGGTCTCTGAAACAGGAGATCCGTTTTCGTAAGGCCGGCGACATCGATTGTGACCCGAAAATTTCCGATTTTAATCATGATGGATACAACGACCTTACTTGTGTCTCTCTACAAGCAGCCAGGGGTGCAAATGAGGTCCGGCGTCTTTACATTTATAATAAAGAAGAAGACAGACTGGTGTACATGAGAAATTCCGAACACTATCCGAACATGCAATATAACCCTTATCTAAATTGTATTGATGCCTGGCTGGTATATGGAGGATGTAGTACCGTTTTTCTTCGGGTACGAGGCGACAGGCTACAGGAGTTTGCTTCAGTCGAGATATATGATGGGTTACTTACTGTATCCGACAATGACAGATATGGAAAAGAGAAGGTCATCAGGCGAATGAAAATCGAAAAGGGAGACATGACCCGGTTTAGAAGCTATAAGCCTTTGATACCATACTGATCTTCAGTAAAAAAAGGGCGGCAAGCGCTCGCAGTCGTTCTGCCAGTTTTTCAGTTAATGCTCAAGCTACGAGTATTGGGTATCCTCCTCGAAGACGCGCCAGGTGATCATTCTGACGCATAGCATTTTACTGATGAATAGTCTGATCCAGCAATCGGAGCTGGCGACAAATAAGGATAATACATTTAAGGCCTATTCGCTGAGGAACAACTTTGATGAAACCGGCTTCCTGGAGGAATACGCGGAGGTGAATTCGTTTGGCTATTACAAAAAGAAGGTGGAGGCCGCAGTTAACGGAAAAAGGTCGGGCGCGGATGAGGAGAAGCTGGCGCGGGAAGGTTACGGACATCTACGAGCTGCTATCGAGGTGGCGGTAGAGCAGGATATTTTGGCCAAGACCATTGTACGGCATGGGAGTGGGGTTGCCTTTCCGGGGCTGGTGCGCATCCAGGGCGAAAAACTCGACGAGCATAAAGGCTCATTGAATGATATATATGAGAAGTGCTGCAAGTCCATTGACGGGCATTCGAGCTCTCCGGTTGTGCACACGACGCCGACAATCAATGAATTAAAGGCGGATCTTGACGCGTTTTTGAAGATCAGGACGCATTTTATTTAGGGGACGGCCGTCTTCCGGGCACAAAAAAACCGCCGGGATTTTCGGCGGTCGTATACGGTAAGGGACAGGGAGTTTACCTGGTCCCGTTTAGTTGGTTCTTGACCTTATTTACGAACTCCACAGAGACATTGGCAAGAGAGGCAATTTTCTCAACGACGAAGTCGGATCCTTTTAATAGGTTTTCGACGAAGGCAGTAGCTGCCTCCTCCTTTCCTTCCATCTTTAAATATTCTACAGTATTCATAACACTGGTTTTATCTGTTTCCTTGAACAGGTTATCAAATTTACGATTTGTTTCTGGTTTCTCAAATAGGACGTAGTTTCTCAAAAAGTTAAAGATGGCCCGGATCTTCTCCATGCCAAAGCCCTTTTCTGTCAACTTTCTTGCGGCTAGTAGCTTGTTATTCAGCAGTTCATCCTCCGGCACTTTCCCCTCCTGCAATCGCATCTTCGCCGCGACGACTACCTGGGCAAAAGGATTGCTGCTCTTGTCCAACTCTTCGTCCGAATAATCCAGGATTGACACCGTGGGATATTCATAGGTTAACCTGGTGCCCCGGTATTCATAACTGTACTTCCCTGGCATCCGGTTGCCATTCTCCCCGGTAAAAATCGCCAACGCCGACACCAGCCTACCCGGATAACGATCCCTGATTCGGTAAAAATAGGTGTACATACGCTCGGCAAAGGCATCCCGATCCTGGGTATCTCCCTGTACTTCCACATGAAGCAGTACCCACTCCTCCACGCCGTCCCGGTGATACACCTTTACGAGTTTGTCGGCAAATCGGGAATCCTTTTCCTTATCGGGCTGCGGGTTCAACTCCGCCAGTTCCTTGTCGAGAAATTCAAACCCGCGCTCCATATTGTATTCGTCGTCGGCATCGGAATAGATAAACCGCAATAGATCGGGGAACACCTCTTCCATGATGACCTTCCAAAGTATATCACTTTTCCGTTGTTTCATATGGACGAAATTTAACTATTGCAGTGCCATTTTAACGGCCGAAAGCTGACCGGTAAAATTCTTTAGAAGTCTTTTCTGTATTGAGTTTGGAACCGCAGGATGGAGAATACAAATATACGAAGAACTAAAACACTAAAAAAAATATTTATTAAACTACGTATGTTAGTTATCGGTAGTATGTTTCTAACGAAAAGGCAGTACCATCGTAAACCCCTCCGCTTTTTCTGATTGAGCTTCTGGTCGGGTGCGATACTGTCCATGAAGGTCCCTTAACCATCTGGAAAAGTCAGATTTTGATGTGTAAGATTCTCTGGAAATAGCCCGCGACAGGTTGAAGAGAATTCCCTGCTAGTAAGGCCATTGAGTGTTTTGACTTCTTATTCCATTAGCTGAGCTCTGATTTATTTTTGAATTCAGCAGACTGTTCTTGCTGAATAGTAAAATCGCAAATAATCCATGCGAATTGAGTTAAAGACCAAATAACTTCTTCCGCT
>Ga0207033_1202_pt1 | contig 11871 bp, 6 predicted proteins | sample Alteio_BWMinCont_35_FD_153262 | JGI IMG/M metagenome (GOLD analysis project Ga0207033, IMG submission 153262) | Enriched cells from forest soil in Barre Woods Harvard Forest LTER site, Petersham, Massachusetts, United States -... | ecosystem: Environmental > Terrestrial > Soil > Temperate forest >... | reverse complement strand
AAGTAAAGAGAGCGAACTTCTGGAGCAGCTTCGTGGTTTCAGCGTGTCCCAGATTTCCGATGCACTAGGTCCTTGGCATCCAGTGGAATCGAGAATTCGGCCGGTAGACCCTATGTTTAGGATTTGCGGAAATGCGCGAACAGCACTCTGCGAACCGGATGACAACCTGGCCGTGCTACATGCTCTAGAGGAGGCCCAGAAGGGAGATGTCCTGGTGATTTCCTGTTCTCCCCGTGACAACAGCGCCGTGTGGGGCGAATTGTTGTCACTCGCGGCGCTATCAAAGGGCCTCGCCGGGACTATTGTCGACGGAGCAGTGCGAGACGTCTCTGAGTTTGCGGCAATTGGCTATCCAGTGTTTTCGCGCTGCAATCATGCACGACGGGCACGCAAGGATAGGCATGGGGAACACAACGTTCCTGTTCGGTGTGGCTCAATCGTGATTCGCCCGGGCGATGTTGTCGTCGCTGACATCGATGGGATTTTGGCTATCTCCGCTTCGGAGGTCGAAGGGATACTCCGAAAGGTAATGGAAGTCTCCAGTAAAGAGTCAGATATAAAAGAACAGATCTCGCGTGGGGTAGGCATAGGCAAAATTCTCGGTATCAAGGGGCGGATAAAGGCCAAGGATGAACTAGGTTTAGATTAAGGTGGCCGGGTGAAGGCATGAATTGAATGGATCAGTTCTTTAAATCGACGAAGTCGTTGACTCCGATTTGAGATTGGTGCTAAAAACAGCACTCCTGGAATCTGAGTGAGCGATCATGACCAGCAATTCGGTTGCGTTCTCGGGACGTGAGCTGCAGCGTCGTCAGTTCGCGGGTTTTGCTGTTTTTGAAAGTCTTTACCGGTCCAATCAAGAAATTCCAAAGCACTCTCACGAACAGACCTACATCTCACTTGTACTGCGAGGCTCCTACACCGAGCGGTGTGGACCAACGGTCTGGGAGTGTGAGACTGGGCAGACGATCCTGCATATCGCCGGGGAATGCCATTCCGACCGTTTTCACAGGGGCGGCGGGCAGGTCCTGAACCTCGAACTCTTTCCTTCATTTGTAACGCGACTGTGTGAGTGTGATGGCGTCAGCATGGACAACCGGGCGCTCTTTCGGAGTGCCTATGCAATGCAGCTTGGGCTGAGGCTTCACAAAGAAGTCTCCAATTATGATGCCTCGTCAGCTCTTGCCATTGAGGGGTTGACAATGGAGCTTTTGGCGGAAGTATTCCGGCAGCGCGAAACGGAGCCAAAGTCGCGTGGATATGCTTGGCTTGATGACGTAACGGAGATCCTCCATGCAAGGTTTCAGGAACCGATCACGTTGAGCGAACTGGCGGGCTGCGCACGAGTTCATCCGGTCCATTTGGCACGAACGTTTCGCAAAAGATATCTCTGCAGTGTGGGGGACTATCTGCGGAAGCTTCGGATCGAAGCGGCCTGTAACGCACTTTTGAATTCGGATACACGAATTGTCGACATCGCTTTGCGCTCGGGATTCTCCGACCAGAGCCACCTTTGCAGAACCCTGAAACAATATACCGGGATGTCTCCTCGCCAGTTTCGTCAAGTCCGCTTCAAGGGTTAACGCCATTCAATTGTTTCTCGGATTCTAGACAGCTCTCCGCTCTAACCACAACATGTGCAGTTGAAATAGTGTGAACCAGAATTGATTATTGATTAGGAATCCTAGAAAGAGCTCCGTGTGTGTGTCCCGGTCGCAACATGGGACGAGGTCGGAGCACTTGGCCTTTGTTCGCACATAGTGGCAGCTCGACGGCAGTCTTCTAGCACGACGGAGGCTTTCCATGGTTTCGGGTTGGAGTAGACGAGTCCTGATTGTTGCCTTTGTCCTTGCGTGGTCGTTTGTAGCGGGCAGCGCTTTCGCACAGGGAGTCGATAAGGCTTTATTCAATGGATTGAAGTGGCGGCTGGTTGGACCATTTCGTGGCGGTCGTGTCGAAGCGGTGGCCGGCCTGTCAGGCGATCCGAACGTATATTATTTTGGCGCTGTCGCAGGGGGACTGTGGAAGACGAGTGACGGTGGGACAACGTGGAAGCCGATATTCGACCACGAGTCGAATCTCTCGATTGGCGCGATTGGAATTGCACCCTCGGATCACAACGTAGTTTACGTCGGTACAGGCGAACCGTGCCTGCGCAACAACATCACATTTGGCAACGGAATTTATAAGTCCACGGATGCCGGAGGCAGCTGGAAGCACATCGGTCTCGAAGACACACAGCATATCTCAAAGGTGCTGGTGGACCCGCGCAACCCCAACATCGTCTTTGTAGCTGCCGTTGGGCATGCTTCGGGTCCGAACGCCCAACGCGGAGTCTTTCGTTCCGATGACGGTGGGAAAATTTGGAATAAGGTCTTGTATAAGGACGACAAGACCGGAGCTGTAGACCTGGTTTTCGATCCCACAAATTCACAGGTGCTGTATGCGGCCATGTATCAGGAATATCGTGCTCCCTGGATGTTAAGCGGCGGGGGCCTCGGAAGCGGGATTTATAAGTCCACCGACGGTGGTAACACTTGGACTCACCTGGAAGGACACGGGCTGCCTGAGGGATTGTTAGGCCGAATTGGCATAGCCGTTTCGGCGGACCCCAACCGCATCTATGCGCTCGTCGAGGCGAAGGAAAAGGGAGGGATGTATCGGTCTGATGACAGCGGGGCGGATTGGACGTTGGTTAATGGCGACCACAACTTGAGCCAGCGTCCTTGGTACTTCTCGCACATTTTCGCGGATCCGGAGAATCCCAATGTTGTCTATTCGCTTGCCTATCGGATGCTCCGTTCGATTGACGGAGGGCATACTTTCACCACCATGGAGGCACCTCATGGCGATCACCACGCACTGTGGATCGACCCCAATAATCCGAAGCGGATGATCAACGGGAACGACGGAGGAGCCACCGTCAGCGTGGACGGCGGGCTGAACTGGAGCCCTGAGGACAACCAGCCGACTGCCCAGTTTTATCACGTCATAGCTGACAATCGCGTTAGGTACTACATTTACGGAGCGCAGCAGGATAACACTACCGTCGCGATCGCCTCTCGAACCGACCACGGTACGATTGATCGCCCTGACTGGTATGCGGTGGGAGGCGGTGAAAGCGGATACATTGCGCCGGATCCGCACGACCCCGATATGGTAATCGCTGGGGCCTATGCGGGGACATTGACGCGATTCGATCGTCGTACTGGCCAAGCGCAAATGATCTCTCCTTGGCCTCAATTCATGGACGGCCTGCACGCTTCACAAGTACAGCGTCGCTTCAATTGGACATCCCCCACTGTGTTTTCTCTCCATGAAGCGAACACAATTTATAACGGTGCCGAAGTGCTCTTTAAGAGCACGAACGGCGGAATGAGTTGGAAAGTCATCAGCCCCGACTTGACGCGCAACGACAAAAGCAAGCAAGGATCCTCGGGCGGGCCAGTGACGAAGGACGACGCGGGCACCGAATATTACGACACGATTTTCACGATCGCGGAATCACCCGTCGAGAAAGATCTTATCTGGGTGGGCAGTGATGACGGGTTGATTCATGTCACCAAGGATGGAGGACAGAATTGGGCCAACGTGACGCCGAAAGAGGCGCCGGAATGGGGGCGTGTTGATTTGATTGAAGCTTCGCCGCATGCGCCGGGAGTTGCCTACGCAGCGATCGATTGCCATTTGTTGGACGATTTCCGTCCTTATGTGTACCGGACGAACGATTTCGGAAGGAATTGGACTCGAATTACCGATGGTCTCCCGGACCACGCTTATGTTCACGCAGTCCGAGAAGATCCGGAACGAAAAGGCCTGCTGTTTGCGGCGACTGAACTGGGTGTCTTCGTGTCGTTCGATAACGGCATGAATTGGCAGCCGCTACAACTGAACCTGCCTGCCGCTCCTGTTAATGATCTGATTGTTAAGAATGATGACTTAGTGGTTGCGACACACGGTCGGTCCTTCTGGATTCTTGACGATATTTCACCGCTCCGGCAGATCCATGAGCACATGGCAAGCGAAGAAGTGGTTCTCTTGCAGCCGAGTGTTGCCTTTCGCCTGCATGACGAAAGGGAAGGCATCGCAAAAGCTGCGAACCGAGCTGGAACCAATCCTCCAAATGGGGCGGTCATAGATTACTTTCTTAAGGCTGTCCCAACGGACAAAATCACCCTGGAAATTCTGGATGCAAAAGGGACTCTCATCCGAAAGTTTACGAGTGCACAGCAACCTGCATCGAGTAGCAGTGAGCATGCAGTATCCCCAGAGGAGGCGAAGCCTCTGTCTGCGGGCGCCGGAATGAACCGCTTTGTGTGGGACTTGCGTCTCGACCCGCCAGCGGGGGTCGTTGGAGCTGTGTATATGGAGGGCTCCCACCTGCGGGGCGCCCGGGTGCTTCCGGGCGCTTACACCGTGAGACTAACCACGCCACAGAAGACTCTGAGTGCACCGCTGCAAGTGAAAATCGAGCCGACGGTCACCACCTCAGAAGCCGACCTCGAAAAGCAGTTTGATCTTGCCATGAAGATCAGCGATCGCGTCTCACAGGCACATGAAACCGTGAACCATGTTCGCTACATCCACCTGCAACTCGGGTCATTGGTGGAGCGCATTTCTGGCGCACCTGGGTCCGATGAGATTGTCGCGACCGCCAAGAATCTGGACCAGAAGATGGGTGTTGTTGAGGACGCGCTTTTCCAAGTGCACAAAACGGCCGAGAAAGATTCGTTTAACTATGGAGGGAGATTGAATGACATGTTCATTGCGCTGCATGAATACGTGGACCAAGCAGACGCGGCTCCCACGGAGCAAACCTACGAGGTATTTGACTATCTGGATCAGCAGCTGGCGCAGCAGCTGAGAGAGTGGGACAGCATTCAAAAGACGGACATTCCTGCTCTAAACAGGGAGCTTCATGAAAAAGATATACCGCTCTTGGGCTTGCCCGTAGTTGGACTAAGCGGACACTAGAACGGTCAACGAATCGAGTGGGAGGCCCGAGTTCAAACGATCGGACCTGGGAACTCTTGTCAGAGCACTTCGCGTTACGTTTGAGTTTTCTAAGTTAAGGCATGTTCAGTATGTCCAAGTGTTGCCTGGGTTCAAGACATTCGTTTCTGTTTTTTGTTATTAAACAGTTGGACATTTCACTGGTTCCGACATTAGAGAAACGAGGACTCTGTGAGCTGTTTTTTGAGTGGTCTCTGATTTATGCCTCACCCACATCTTCTTCATCAGCCTGCGATCTCTGTAAAGCATGCATGGGAGTGGACCAACGCGAATCGGCCATCCTTGTTAGTTCTGCCATGCGATGCACAGTTATTTGCCTGCAGAACTTCAATAAAACCTAGGAAAAAATGTCGAGGAGGAAGTGTCTATGCGCTCGTCTAAGGCACTGCTGCTTCTGATAGTCATGTGTTGGGCAGTTTCTCCGTTGCGCGCCCAGTCGAGCGCTCAAACTGTCAAAGCGATTCGATTCGGCAAACTGGTCGACGGCACCGGCAGGGTCGTAACGAATGCTGTGGTGGTCGTCAAGGGCAATCGCATCGACAGCATTGGCAATGCGGACTCCCAGATACCGAATGGTGCGCAAGTGATCGATCTGTCCGCGTATACGGGAATGCCCGGAATGATTGACGTGCACACGCACTTGACATACTGGTGGGACAAAGACCCTAGAAAGAACCCGAACGCGGAAGTCGCAGGTATGCTGCCGCAGGAATTGGTATTTCTGGCACAAGAGAACGCCCGCAAGTGCATTGAGATCGGTGTGACAACGGTGCGTGATATGGCGGCCAGAAACTACAGCGACATCGCTATGCGCAACCTGATCAATCGAGGCGCAATGGTCGGACCCCGGATGTTTGTTGCCGGACCTGCCATGATGGCGGGCGGCCCCGTACCACGGTATGGGGAAGTCTTCCCGTGGGCAGTTCCGCTTCAGAACCAAGCGTCTGGAGTGCCTGAAGTCATTCGATTGGTGAGGCAGGAAATTGATGCTGGGGTGGACTTCATCAAGATGTTTGGATCCACCGGCGGGTTTAACAACGTTGAGACACATCAAACATTCACTCTCGAAGAGATGCAGGCTGCCGTCGGGACAACTCATACGATGGGGAAGCGCATTGCAATTCACAGTTACGGGCCCGAGGGAGCCCGCGATGCGGTCAGGGCAGGCGGAGATACGCTTGAGCACGCTATAGATATTGATGACGCCACATTCGCCGAAATGATTAGGAAGAAGATCGTCTACGTTCCGACCGTCTATCACAACGTCTGGTACATGGAGAACTCCAAGGAGTTCGGCTGGCCCGAGACTGATAACCAGAAGATCTTGGCGTATCAAGGGGCGGTTGAACAGACGGTCCGGCGTGCGATCAAGGCGGGTGTGCGTATCGCTATGGGATCTGATGCAGTTTATGAACTCTTCGGTCACAACACGGAAGAGCTCACCTATCTCGTCAAATCCGGAATGACGCCGGAGCAGGCGATTGCCGCCGCCACGGTGAACGGTGCCGCAGCGCTGGGAATGGAGAAAGACCTGGGCGAGGTCACGCCTGGGCACTATGCGGACCTCGTGGCGGTCGAGGGCGACCCTCTCTCGGACGTCAGCGTGGCCGTCCACAGCGTCCGATGGGTGATGAAAGCCGGCGAAGTTCTCGTTGATAAAAGGAATGTAGTGGCACATTAGGAGAGAAGCGGCCTCAGTCCCGCGTGCAGCCGGGATTTGCAGCAGATTAGAGATCTCCTGCTGAGGATTGGGTCTAATTCGGTCTGATGCTGACAAGCAAACAGTTGGCATTTCTTTCGATAAATCAGTTGGCCCCACTCCTCGAACGGAAGAAGGTGTCTCCCTCGGAGGTTGTCAACGATGTGCTCGATCGTATTCAGGAGTTGAACGGCCGACTTAATGCCTATGTGTGTGTCAATCCGGAGGAGGTTAGGAAGAATGCTCAGAAGGCGGAGCACGAAATCGTGCACGGTCGATACCGTGGCCCGCTACATGGAATCCCGATCGCGCTGAAAGACAACATCCTAACGGCTGGAATTCCAACAACGGCTGGATCCAAGATCCTGAAGGATTTTGTCCCTACAGAAGACGCCTCCGTGGTGCGTCGGCTCCGTTCCGCCGGAGCGATCCTGATCGGCAAGACAAACCTGAGCGAATTTGCGTATGGTGCGACGACCAACAACGTGCATTTCGGTCCTACGCTTAATCCCTGGGACACGCAGCGAACTCCCGGAGGTTCCAGTGGCGGATCGGCGGCAGCCGTCTCAGCTTGCATGGCCTCTGCTTCCCTAGGGACAGATACAGGGGGATCCATTCGGATCCCTTCGGCGCTTTGCGGCGTCGTCGGGCTGAAGCCTACTTTCGGCAGGGTGAGTCGTTACGGGGTTGTGCCATTGGCGGCAAGTTTCGACCACGTCGGTCCGATTGCGCGAAGGGTCGCGGACATCGCCATCATTCTCCGGATCATCGCCGGCTATGACTCACTCGACGAGGCTTCCGTTCGGAAACCTGTACCCGATTACCTTAAGAGTCTCACGAAGCGCTTGGGGCACCCTTGCTTGGGTCTGCCGAAGCAATACTACTTTGAAGACTTGGACGAAGAGGTCCGAACAGCAATCGAGACTGCAGCAGAATGCTTCCAAAGACTAGGTGCCCTTCTGCACGAGATCTCGATTCCACATGTGGCCGAGTCGGAGGAACCAAGCACGCAGGCTGCATTTGCCGAAGCGACCAGTTACCACCAGCTCGCGGGCTATTTCCCTGCTCTAGCTGAAGCGTACGGCCAAGATGTGCGGGAGAGGTTGGAGAAGGGCGCAAAGGTCCTGGCCATCGATTACCTGAAGGCATTTGAAATTCGAAGACTGTTGAGGAACGATTTCAAGGAAGCCTTTGCCAGCGTAGAAGCCATTCTTGTCCCAACCGTCCCCATTCCCGCGCCCCGAACCCATGAAAAGTTTGTAGAGATCAACTCTCACCGCGAACCCGTTCGCTCGGCATTAATCCGACTAAATCGACCACAGAATGTTACTGGGCTGCCAGCCATTACCGTGCCTTGCGGATTTACCCGAACGGGACTGCCGATCGGCATTCAAATCATCGGCCGCGCATTTGACGAAACGACTGTCCTGCGACTTGCTCACGCTTATGAGGAGGCCACGCAGTGGCATTACTTGCGGCCCGGCGAGACCTAGCGTTATCCCCGCGGTGCGCTCTCCCCAAAATGCTCGTGGCCGGTCCGCCTTGGGAGTTGCTCTAGGCCAAGACTACAATTGCGCAACTTTTCGCATTGCGACCGATGATCCATGCTTTTCGACTGAACCGTGCCGAAGAATGGAGAAACCTCGTGGCAGATAAACTTTTTGCGACTAAACCCGTGGATGATTTCCTGAAAAACGAAGTCGATCCCGAGCACCGCCTGAAGCGATCCTTGAGAGCCGTCGATCTAGTGATGCTCGGCGTGGGCGCCATTGTTGGTGTAGGCATATTCGTACTCACCGGACAGGCTGCAGCGAGCTACGCTGGCCCGGGCATCCTGCTTTCCTTCATCTTTGCCGCGGTAGCCAGTGGATGTGCGGCTGTCTGCTATTCCGAGATGGCGGCGATGATCCCTATGGCCGGAAGCGCATATACCTTCACATATGCAACTTTGGGGGAGTTCGTGGCCTGGATCATCGGCTGGGACTTGGTCCTCGAGTATTCCCTTGCATCCGCGACTGTTTCGGCAGGGTGGTCCGGATATGTGATGAGCTTCTTAAGAGATTTTGGAATTCATATACCTGCTCGCCTGTCTTCGGCTCCGTATATCTACGACGCGGTAACCCAAGGGTGGGTCTCAACCGGTGCCGTGGTGAATCTGCCCGCCGTGCTGATCGTGGCTCTAGTTACAATCTTGCTGGTTGTCGGCATCCGTGAATCCGCAAACGTGAACACCGCCATTGTTTTCATCAAGATCGGAGTAATCGTTACATTCATTTTGGCCGGAGTTGCCTTCGTCCATCGCGCCAATTGGCATCCTTTCATTCCCCCAAACTCCGGGCAATTTGGCCATTATGGGTGGAGCGGGGTATTGCGCGGAGCTGCGGTGGTCTTTGTCGCCTACATTGGCTTTGACGCCGTCTCCACGGCTGCACAAGAAGCGCGCAACCCGCAGCGGGATATGCCGGTCGGCATCATCGGGAGCCTAATTATTTGTACTTTGCTCTATATCCAGCCGCAAACGTGGGAGCCGACCTATCGACTTCGAATCTGTTTGTGGCATCGCCAATTATCCAGAACCGCGAGCAGGAGTTTGTTGTCAAGGTGGATCATCACCTCAACGACAAAAACACGCTGTCAGGACATTTTGCCCTTTCATACGGGGATCGACTCAGTCCTTATGATCTTTTGGCGGCGTTTACAAACTTACCCGGTTACGGAACAACGGTCATCACCCACGGACAAAACGGCGGTGGAACTTGGACACACGTCTTCAATACGCGCTTGGTGAATGAACTGCGTTTCGGATACAACAAGGAACTGGGTTACTTTTCGCAGACCGATAAAACTGACCATAACGTGCCGCTGGGGTTTCCGGATGTTTTGACTAAGCCAGTAGACTTAGGATTTCCTAATGTCACCGTTGCCGGATTCGATGGCATCGGGCAGCCAACAAATACCCCCCAGAACCACCCCACCACGACACTGCACCTTGCCGACAACCTTGCTTGGAATCCGGCTTTCATGGGAGGGAGACATCAACTGAAGTTCGGTTTCGAGGTCCGTCCTTACTGGTACAACCTCCTATTCGACATTATTGCGCGTGGCCTCTGGGCATTCAACGGAGGTCCCGCAGCGAACTCGCTAAATCCCACTCAGAATCCTCTTATTCAATTGCTTCAGGGAACACCAGATTTTGCCTTGGGCGTGAGTGGCAACTCGAACATGGTCATTACCACCACATCTTATGGAGGTTACGTACAAGACGATTACCGCGTTTCACCTCATTTCACGCTCAATCTCGGCTTGCGCTACGAATACAACTCGCCGCCGGTGGAGATCAACAACAAATTCAGTGACCCTAACCTTACTCCGTTCGCTCTCACTTGCTCACCGAAACCGAATTGTCAGTTCATTATCGCCGGTACACCAGGACTTCCTCGCGGGACCTATTCCCCCGATCGAACAGATTTCGCGCCGCGCTTGGGTTTTGCCTGGAGGCCTTTTGGGACTGACCGTTTCGTTCTTCGTTCGGGTTACGGGATCTTCTATGACCTCGTAATCCTCAATGCAAATCTAGAATCCGAGTTGAACCCACCATTTTTTTCGGTCGTGGACTTCTCGAACAACAGCACTAACAGTCTGACGATTCAGAACATATTGAGTCAGCCGCCTGGTGTAAATCCGTCGCAGCCAAGTTTCATGGCCCGGAACTTCAAAGATGCCTACATGCAGCAATGGAACTTGGACACCCAGGTTGAGCTGAAGCATGATTTATTACTCGATGTCGCGTATGTCGGTTCGAAGGGCACACGTCTGATCGTCGCGCGAGATATCAACCAGTCCGCACTTGGTGGCACTCCGCCCTTTCCTGCGTTTGGCGGTATCACGATGAACAGCAGCGAGGGCGACAGTAGCTACAACGCACTCCAGGTTCGTTCGGAGAAGCGCGCTTCACACGGGCTGGCTTTTCTTGCCTCCTACACCTTTTCGAAGTCTTTGGATGACGCTTCTGGCTTGTTCGGCACCAAAGCAGAACCTGGGTATCCCCAGAATTCATTTGACCTTAGCGCGGACCGTGGCTTATCAAATTTCAACGTAAAGCACCGTTTCGTGTTCAGCTCCATCTATGAGTTGCCATTTGGCAGGGGTCAGCGCTGGTTTGCTGAGCCCGGGATTGCCAACCGGATTCTCGCCAATTGGAAGTTCAGCGGAATACTAACGCTACAATCGGGTCAACCGTTCACGGTCAACCGTGGTGTCGACCAGAGTATGACCGGTACGATCGGCTTGGGCACCATAGATCGCCCGAACCTGGTTGGAAATCCAAATGTGGGGGGAGCAGTCGCTGGGAATCCTGGGTGCAGCGCTCCAGCGCAGGTGCACACCGTTGCGGACTGGTTCAATCCGTGCGCGTTTGTCGCGGCTCCTGGACAATTTGGGAACGCGGGCCGGAACTTTCTGATCGGCCCGGACTTCAAAGATGTGGATTTTTCAGTTCTCAGGGACATTCGGTTGGGGGGTGAGAGCCGCCTCTTGCAGTTCCGTGCCGAGTTCTTTAACGTGTTCAATCATCCCAATTTTGACTTGCCAAATAGCAATTTTGACGGAAACGCGTTTGCGGCTTTGCAGTCAGCCAACGCATTCGGCGGCAGACCTCCTCGGCAAGTTCAGCTGGGCCTGAAATTCATATTCTAGATCGGGGATCGGCATGCCGACACTCTATTTCTGATTGCCAACTTTGCTGTGCTGTCGCCCGTAAGCAAAGTAGACGATGAGACCGATGAGCATCCAAACGATCAGTCGCACCCAGGTTGCTAAGGGAAGCCCTAACATTAAGTATAAGCAAGAAGCCATACCCAGAATGGGAACGATCGGAACCCACGGAGTTCTGAACGGACGGACGACACCCGGACGTGTGTGGCGCATCACCCACACGCCCCCACAGACCAATACGAAGGCCAAGAGCGTACCGATGCTCACCATTTCAGCCAGCACATCGATGGGAAGCAGGCCGCCGCTGATCCCAACAACAGTTCCCGTCACGGCAGTCGTGACGTAAGGAGTCCGGAATCGCGGATGGACTCTGGAAAACCACTCTGGCAACAACCCATCTCCTGCCATTGCCCAAAAGACGCGTGACTGACCCAACATCATCACGA
>Ga0207033_1201_pt1 | contig 11884 bp, 18 predicted proteins | sample Alteio_BWMinCont_35_FD_153262 | JGI IMG/M metagenome (GOLD analysis project Ga0207033, IMG submission 153262) | Enriched cells from forest soil in Barre Woods Harvard Forest LTER site, Petersham, Massachusetts, United States -... | ecosystem: Environmental > Terrestrial > Soil > Temperate forest >... | reverse complement strand
CGGGGTTCCCAATCAGGGTTCCCAATGAAAATTGACTCGATAGCCATTTGAAGAATCAGAAGTACTTATGCGATTGAAGCGCCTTGATTGAGACTCATAAGTCGTTGATTTTACATGGAATTCTTAGTTCGGGACCAGGGGGGTCGGAGGTTCGAATCCTCTCTCTCACTAACCATTTAAGTCACGCCGATGATCCGATGCCAGACACCTTTGGATGGTTCTGAAAATTACCAGCGGCCAAACGACGGTTCAAGCGTGGCCGAACGATGGTTCAACTTACAGAACGCGCACGAGGAAGAACGCCGCATCCGCGATCGCTTCGCCTCAACGCTCGCCATCTCCGCCTCGATCATCGCCGCAGTGCGTTTGGCACGCGACGAAAACATCAGCCGGCCGTCGCCTCGGCTCACGAGCGTGATCCACGACAGCGTGAGCTTGGCACGCATGATCCTGGACAAAATCATAAGGTAGAATTGCGGCATCGGTAGCCGCACATGAAACCCGCACAGCCTCTCATCGTTATATTTGCACTGATCCTATGCGCCCCAATAATCGCGCAAGATCACTCGCGCCGAATCTATCTTTGCCGGTCGCCGCTACTCGCGTTCGATTTCTGGAACAAACTCCAGGACCTAAAAAAACAGGGAGTCTCTGTCACGCGAGAGATAACACAGCAAGTGTGCGACCACATGAAGGCCGGTACGGACCCGCAGTGCGTCTACATCGAGGTCGCCAAATTCAAACCCATCGCAAGCGGATGGGGCGGCGCGCTCGCGCTGACGGACGGAAAGACAAAGGTCTGGTTCCACAATCCTGATAGTGGTGGATGGGTTCACCCGGACTACTACGTCTACCTTGAGAATTCGGAGTCGGACAAATAGACGCACTCCGTAAGTTTTTCTCGCGCTACAATTGTGCCGCGCCAGTTCTCCTTTGCGGTTGGGAAGCCGCATCGTCCTACGGACGCCAAGCTCGCTCGGGAAGCGACTGGCCACTTTGCGAGAAATATGCCGAGACCACATTTATTCCTTATTTGTGCACGGATAGTTCTTTTTCATCGCCAAGAGAAATCCGATACCCCGGTACGCATCCATCAACTTCGGATTCCCTTTCATGAACGCAACGTAGACGCGGATTATCGTGTTCTCGTTCGTCTCAGGGGACGGGCAAAATGGACGTGGTGTCGGAGACGATGTCATGCCATCAATGAACCCATCGATATACTCATTACAATGAAGCGCCAGGGCTAAGTCATCGCTATCAGGCTTCGACGCGTCTTGGCCCCGGACGTGGGCCGAGCATACATGGTAAAGCCATGACCCTTTTGTATCTAGACGCCGATCGAGGTCGGACTGAGAACGGCCGTAGTTACAGAGAGCCAGCACCACCGCGCAAATCACCAATCGAAGTGAATTCATGAACGCCATCATCTCACAAGAGGTTTTCCCCAAGCCCACTTGCCTTTTTTCATGAATCCTTCATGATGAAGAGGTCTCAATATCCCGCAATTCCTCGCATGCTTTCGCATCGGTATCAGCGCTTTCTCGCGAGAAATTCGGCTGATACTGAATCAAAAGCATTTTCTTGGAGGGCTCGGCGGTCGTCGAGTGATCTGCCTCACTCGAGGGTAATGGTATGGTCCCTCACGCCCAAGAGGCGGGTTGCTGGACTGCCATGTTGTCGGAGGCTCGGCGCAGTATGGAGAGAACACATGCTGTTCTCTTTCCTGATGGTGGCAGGATTGGTGGTGACCACTGTCGCTGCCTTGAGGCATTGATACACACCTTCTTTGGGCTGGGTGTGTATGTGAATCTGATTCCCGCCCTGTGCGGACGGTTCTGAGTAGTGCGATAGCATGGCTGAGATGGCTATACCGTGTCCATGCTGTGGATTCCGTACCTTACAAGAAAGCGGCGGCTTCGAGATGTGTCCTGTCTGCTATTGGGAGGATGACGGACAAAGCGACGCTGACGCCGACGTCGTGCGAGGCGGCCCAAATGGAAGCCTTAGCTTGTCCGAAGCCAGAAGGAATTTTGCCGAGTTTGGCGCTTCCGATTTGATTTATGTGGGGAGTGTGCGCCCACCGCTCGACAGTGAACGATAAGTAGCCCGAAAATCGAGCTACTTCCTGCTTGGCCACAATCCGCGATTTCGAATTCGAGGATTAGACTGGAGCGAAATGCCACATCGTCTAGGGAAATGGGGCGTGATCTTTTCAGTGTGCACGGTCTTGATGGCATTGGGATCGTGCGCCGCGTCGCTGATGGAATTGCTTGTCTCCTTTGCAGTCGGATGGGAAGACGCGTCGTTCGATTTCTTGTTCGTGCTCACTATCGCATCCACCGTTGGCCTAGTGGCTGGTGCATATGGGTTATTCGCTGGGAATCGCTGGGCAAATCTGATGGTCTTGCTTTCTTGCCTGTATGTTCCAGTAGCCTTCGTCGTCCTGACCGCCAAAGACTTCACCCCTCCGGCAGGATGGTGGCCACTCCTTCCGTTGAGTCTCGTAGAGATTGTTTTCGGCCTGATAGGTTTGCGGGTGAAGGCTGCTGCCACCAATGACAGTTCGCCTTCCGCGACGACCTAGGGACGCAATTCGATCAAAAGTGGGCTCACTCTGACGTTAGGGGGAAGTGTTACCGCGCACCCGTCAATTACTACTCCATCAAAATCCCCCACAAGCTTTCGGCGTGGCCAGGCTCAGATCTGCCACCCGACGCTTCACGCGCGACTTCTCATCTTCCAACGATCGAAGCCGCTGGGTTTTATTCACTCCCAGCCCAGCCCGCTTGACCTTCCATGCGTAGATCGTCGCCTGGCTTACGCCGCCTTCCGGGCCACGACGTTAGTCATGCGACCGCTTCGACTTGCTTAGGCACAGCGGTGATCTGCGTCTCCGTGTACATGCTCTTCGACATCTTCGCCCCTCTCCGATTAGGAAATCACAGCCTCTCCTGTGCAGATCCAGGGGCGCAGGGCGGTTGACCAGGAGCCCCGTGAAAGGGAGATTCCGCGAACCTGAATCGGTGCGGCGAAAACCAGCAAGTCGGAGCGGATGATTTATGAGGCATTGCCCAAATGAGTCGCGTCTTCAGCAGCTTGATTGCTCAATTCCCACTCGGTTTCCACAAGGTGCCGGCGCGCGAATGTGGCTTACTCATCATCGCGATAAACATAGCTCAATAGCGCGAGCTTGCGATAAGGTTTGCCGCCAGCGCTCGTCCCTCCCAAGATTTCCGCTAACTCCTCACTGAGAGTGTGTTGTTTGTATTTACGGGAGCATCGCTGGGCTGGATACTGGCTACGCCGGTCTCGCTGCTTAAGCGGAAGTGACGCAAGAAGAAAACATATAGGTTTCTCAGCCGACCAATTGTCAGTTCTCAGGCCTCAGAGAGTACCCATTGCAAAGGCTCACGCTCGATATAGATCACACGACTCGCAGGTGCACTCCCCTGCGCACCTCGGCGCCGGGTACAATCTCGCTTCGCGCAATCGCGGCCTTGATAGCATCGTTATCCGGGCGGGTTTCCTGAATCGAGGATTCGAGCATCCTGACGAGTTCTTCCGGCAAGAATGAGCGAACCATCTCCCAAACGAGCCCCGGAATCCGCGCTTCAATCCTGCGGTAGCACATCGGCAGCGCTGACTCGTCGGTGATCCGCACCGAGTCCTGGCTGTTCTTCTGAGCGCGCAGCGTAATTTGCTGACCTTCAATCTTCTTTAGATCTCTGCTCAATAGGTAGTAGAGCGCCATGTTCTTGGTACGTTCGATCCTGTTTGCCGCGGCCCTCGCGCGATCGCTGAGACGCGCAGCCTCGCCACGGCAAAACTGTTCCCGGGCTTCCATCATGCGGACAAATCGGCCGATTCGATCCACCTTCTCTCCGCGGGCTTCGCAGAACTCCTGGAATCGAGCTACGGATTCCTCTAACGGCTGTCCTTCAGACTCAATCTGCAGCTCAATCTGTTCCAGGAGCGCGTCCAACTCCATATCGATTTCAAACAACGAATTTGCTTCGGCAATCGAAGCCATGTCGGGACTCCTTTTACCAATCGGTTGTTCTCTTGAGGGACCTACGCGGCGGCTCTTTCCCGCAACCAAAAAGCGCGAGCCGCCTGGTATGCAAGCGAATCGGCGCGGGTCTGGTCGCGATGGCCGTTATGCCCTTTCAGCCACAGCCACCGGACCTCGCGGTTCGCATTGAGCATCGTAAGTTCGGTCCACAGTTCCCGGTGCTGGATCTGGCAGCCTCGGCGGTTGCGCCAGCCATCCCGTTCCCACTTCGAGATAAAGCAGTTCATCCCGCAGATCAGGTATTGCGAATCTGAGTGCAGATCGATCCGTACTCCGAGCGGAAGAGACCGAAGCGCCTCAATCGCGGCGACGAGTTCCATCTCCGAGACCGTCGTTCTGGGATACCCGCCGGACATTTCCCTGCGGATCCTTCCGCTCATCACGACAGCACCCCAACCTCCAGGTCCGGGATTGCCAATCGCGGAGCCATCCGTAAACACACGGTATGTTTGGTTCACACAGGACCTCCTGATCCGCATTCAGCGAATCAGCTTGAGCCTTGCATCGATTTGGTATATGGGGGCCGCGTACCGCTTTCGTTACGCGGCCTGCATGGGAATGACTTCGCCGAAAGGAGCCTGGCGGCGCCCGGTCGAAGCCCACAAGACGGGATAGGAAGGAGAGGAAGGCGGGAACGATCCGTAGAGATCAGTCAGGAAGACCATGGTCTGCGGTCTGATTCCGCGCTCCTCGACCCAATCAAAGCAGGGCCCGAATTCCGTGCCGCCTCCGCCCGCCGGATTTAGAGAGATGGGCTGCCCGGCTTCGTAAATCTCGACCTTCTGAACCACCGCGTCAAAGTAGAGCACGTAGGCGCGCTCTGGCCTTTGCCCTTCAAGAATGGATCGCGCTTCCGCCTCAAACAGCCGCAACTGACGTCCGCTGATCGAGCCGGAGCAGTCGACCGCGATGACGATCTCCCCCACGCCTTCCCTTACTACTCCGGGAAGATAAAGCCCATTCCAGAGATGACGCCGGTTGGGACGCATCCAGCTGTAATCAGGCACGGTCGTCTCCGACCACAGGCGGCGCAGAAGCTCCCGCCAATTGACGGCCGCCTCCGCAACGCCTTCCATCGCCCGATCCAGTCCCGCCGGCACCTTACCCGCCTGCTGGGCAACCGTCATCGCCTGTTTGACGGCGATCTCCCATTCTCTGGCCTGCTCTTCGACGGTCGGAGAATCGTCGCTCTCCTGGGGTGCGTCGAGAACCTGGCCAATTCCTCCATCCGTCTCAGGAGCGGATGGATCGCCAGCCTCGTTTCGATCCGGGCTTCCGTTCGATCCTTGCGAGTCCATGGACTGCGGATCGTTTTCACCACTCGGGTTCGAGTGCTGGTCCGATTGGAGGAGGTTATAGATCTGCTCCGCACTCATGCCACGGAATCGATCGTCGAGGAGAACGCTTTCCGGGAGCTTGAGACCAGCATCCACCAGCAATGGATTGATGGCGTAATCACAGGCGATGTTCCATCGCTTCGGATCGCGCCCTGAACGCCGCAGGTGATGATGCAAAGCCGGGTGCATCACCTCGTGCGCCAGCGTTCCGGCCAGTGTGGCTGTGGTTAGGGTTCCGACGAATTCCGGATTCCAGAGAAGCGAAATACCGTCGGTGGCCATCGTTTTGACGGCGCGACTTTCCCGATCCTTCAGCCGATACAAAAGAGATCCGAAGAAAGGATGGTCGAGAAGAAGAGCGGTTCGCGCCTTCTGAATGCGGAGTGAATTTGATGTCTCGATTTTCATGCGGCGCGCGGCGGCTCCATGTATGCCGACATGTGAGCGAAGATCTCATCTGCACTCTCGGGTTCGGCTGGTTTCGCCGATTCCCGATCGCGGAGCACTCCATCCATTTCGGCGACGATGTTGGCGGCGTCGGCGGCAGTGGTCACGCGCAAGAGATCATGTTTCTTGAGTTCCTGCGCCGAGTGGTTGCACAACCGTTGCCTGATTTGCTCCGCAAAGCGATTGAGGTCCTGGTCGCCGCTCACGTTGAGCCGGGGAAGGATCTCGACCAGGTCGAGAACATTAGTGACCAGCGAGCCATGGAAGCGCGACTCCGGCTCATTGAGCCGGTCGACCATGTGGGCGACCACCTCGCGCATTCGTTTCCAGAGGTCTTCTGTTCCCCGCATGAGCGACTCACGGACGCTCAAATCAATTTCGCGGCTGATCCGCGCCTGTTCTTCGGCCGACATCTGGACACGGAAGTCCGCCCCCCCGTCGGGATCGGCAGAACCTCGAGCCTCACGCCGAACTTGGCTTTGAGCTTTTCCGGAGAGGGATAGTCCTCTTCGCGAAAGAGGCCGTTCAGTTCCGGGCGGACCTGTTCGACATACTGCGGATAGACACGCAGGAATGCATCCACACCGGCATCGAAGCTCGCTTCGAACTCGCGCATGCGGGCCATCAGATCGAAGTAGAAGTTGGCCGGCAGCAGGCGAAAGCCCTCATCGGACCACGGCAGCGTGACCTTATAGAAGTGCTGCCGAATCTGGCCGGCGAGACTCCGCAGTTCCTCCAGTTTCTCGGCTCCGTGCAGCAGCTGTTTGTTGTAACGGCCGGCGCCCTGATGGGCGCCGTGCTGGTCGGCCACTTCCCGGCTGACCCTGCGGTCATGTTTCACCGCAGTCCAGACGCTGATATGAACCGCGGCAAGCATCGCTTTCTCCGTGATCATTGGATGACCTCCCGATATTCCACTCCGAAGCGCACGAACTCCGGAGTATGGGTGATTGCGGTATCGCGTGCCGCCGCGTCGCGCATGGCCATCACGCGCATCTCCGTCGGCATCCGTTCGAGATAGGTGATCCCCCGCCCGACTGAGCTATCGCTCAACACCCGTCCCAGGGCGGTCGCGATGGCGATCTGCGCGGAAGGCTCTCGAGGAACGTTGGCCGTTGTGGGATTGAGAAGGATTTCGTCAATCGATGGCAGTTCCCGAAACAGCCGCAGGAACGCGACCAGTTCGGACGCCGCCGGGTGTCCCACGGTCCCGTCGAGCAGTTGCGCCTCGAACTCGCTTGTTCCAGAAAGAAGTCTCGCACCCGTGCGCTTGGCGACGCCCGCCAAAACGCGCGAGGCCATCTCCCAGGAACGAGGCGTGGGCCAGGCGTTAGCGTCCGCAGTAACATCGGCCGCATGCAGCAGGTCGGGTTTGAAGCGGAGGAATGCGATGATCTCTGGGCGAACATGAGCCTTGATGGCCCATTTCGACCAGTCGTCGAGATCGGGTTCAAGATCGAGGTGCACGAACCGGTTTCGCAACGGCCGCGGCATTGCAAAGTGGACCCCGCGTTCCGATGCGGGATTGCCGGCGGCGATCACCACCCACTCGTCGGGCAATCGGTATTCGCCGAGACGACGGTCGAGAACCAGCTGATAGCAGCCGGCCTGCGTCATCTGTGGCGCCGAAGTCAGTTCATCGAGAAAGAGAATGCCCCTGCCCGAGGTCGGCAGAAACTTGGGTGGAACCCACTCGGTCTGATCGGAGGAAATGCGCGGCAGTCCCCGCAGATCGACCGGATCGAGTTGGACGGCGCGCACGTCAAGGAACTCGTATCCAAGATCGCTGGCTACCTGGCCGACGATCTGCGACTTCCCGGTGCCACACGGGCCCCAGATGTGGAGAGGCACACGTTCGCCAATGAGCGCACGGAGCGCCTCATAGAGCTTCGAGGGTTTCATGGGGATTTTCCTTGGGTTATTCTTGCCGATTACAACTCGACTGCTCAGCTCCCCTTCGGGAGAGATTGGCTAAAGAGTTGCCAACCCCAAAGGGCAGCCTTAGAAGGCCAGCGGTCTGAATTTGGGCGGTGCCTGGGAGGCTCCCTGCCATCCTGTTAACAGGAGTTGTTTCTAAACATCAAATTACGGAATGAGTGCGAATCCGTAACAGTCAAGAATTGCTCCGAGCAACGCGGAGTGTTGGTGCTCAAGAAGCGAACCCTTCGCATGCAGTTCAAAAATGGAAGGAGGACATTCATAGATCGCGCATGCGTTTCTTGCCGCATCATGGCGAGCGGGATAGAGGATACCGTCTGGTTTGCTGGGATGGCCGCGAAGTGCGGCAGACCAGCGTTGTGCAACGGCGTGAGAGCCACTGAACAGACGCGAGTCCGCTCCGATACGCGCCAGCCCTCCTGAATTCGAGAGGTCAATCAGCTTTATCGGGCGCAGCAGTTCCAGATGGGCAAGGTGTCGTCCGTCAAGAGCACTTTCCGTCACGGTACGAATTCCGGTCGTTTGGCCGTACGTTTCGATGAACGAACAATACTCATCGAGACTGGCGTAAAGAACACCGTAAGTAAAATCCGGCGAATCGAAACGGTTGCTCCCTGTTCGGCCAAAGAATAGGGGGCTCTTGCCCTTGGCGTGCAGGCGGGAAAGAATGGCACCCACGGGCATTTCGGCCAAGAGCGGTTCGCGAGTTGCGAGATCGCTTGGCGGCTCCGGGTGCTCGCCCGGAAAATCGATCACGCGGCCCCCTGTTCGCCATACGCTTCAGCTGCACGAACGACTGCTCCAGTCTTTCCTTGGCGCAGAGCTTCCAACGGAGTGCTGCCGTTCAGCCTGTCGTTCTCATTCGCAAAGAAGATCGATTGCATCCATGGGTCGTGCCCACTTAGCGCATCCAGAACTTCCTTTAAGCCGTCGATTGCTCTTCCGTTCTCGAACTGAAAAGCCGGATATGCATAGCCCCTCTTGCCTTGAGTAAGACCGATCAGCTGGTTCTGACCTCGCCGCTTATCTACAGCCTGTCGACTGATACCGATCGTTTCGGACACCTGCTCGGCGGACAGGGTTCCTCCCAGCTTCTCGAGGATCCTCTTTCTATGCTCGATGCCCCTTAGCTTCGCCCGGATCAGAGGATCCGGGTCGATCGATTCTGTCTTTATCGTGGCCGCAAAAAGCGCATTGACCAGGAGTTCGAAATCGGTGGACGAAGCGGTCAGTTCCTCGACGCTCTGCGCAGGAAGTTCATTCGCTATCGAGGTGAGCGCATTGAAAGCTCGGGAAAAAAACACTGGATGCTCGGTTCGATAGAGCGAGTCAATGACCCTCGTGAGAGGCTTCAGACGGGAGTAATTCTTGCATTCAAAGGTGACCAAGAATTTCTTTCCGTCCACCTCGGTGGTCAATGCGAAGTCTGGAACCTCAAGAGATATTCTTCGGCTCTTTGCCTCGAAAGAAACCTTGTCCTGAGTTACTTCGAACTTCAGATCTCCTTGAATAGGAGTTGACATCAACAGCCGCTTCGTCGCTCCCGCCGTCCGAGAGATTCGGATGCGTGCGGAATCCGAAGCCGGAAGAGACTCGAGCCAGTGGTTCATGATCCTCTGGACATCCTCTAGCGAAGCAGGTCGTTCAGTATGCGTTTCGATCATCACCGCCACCTCATGGTTTACGAAGTAATTGTTGCACTCATTATCATCGTTAGTCAACCATGTTTTGGTGGTGGGTATTGTGGTTTTCGGGCGGCTCTTGCCATCATTGACATTGATAAGAATAGACTTACATAGAATGGACCATCTGCCAGACCACCTTAAAATCCGGCGCGGGAGCGCATTTCAGCGAGATCGTCTCCACCATTCCGGGCACTCGCCCTAAGATCTGAAATCGGCATCCTCCAGGCCCGGAGGCAGATATAACGAAAGTTAGGCCGCGTCGTCGACTTGATCTTCGTCGCCGAACTCGTCTTGTTCGGCAGTTTCGGCAAGAATTTCCTCTTCTTCGTCCCTATCAACTGGGGAAACTGCCACTGGCTCTGGCGCGTCAAAGAGGCCGACCGTCCTGGTGGGCTGGGGAACAGGCTGAGGTGCCGACTTCGGAGCCTCGGCAGGCTTCGCAAAGTCCACCTTCGGAACAGCCTTGGTTCCCGCCGACTTGTTCTTGGACCGTGCCTCCGCTTGGGCTGCCTTGGCTGCTGCGTCCATCTCTACCTTCACGCGGTCGAGCGTGTTCTTGAGCCCGAGGTGCGCCCCGACAAAGTTGACCAGCGTTGACGGTAGCTCGTGGTCAAGTTCCTCGGCTGTTCCAGTCACGCTGAGGGGTGTGGTTAAAGCTGCGTTCTCCCCGTCTCTGATCTTCTGCGGGATGACGTTCACGCGGATTTGGTCATCTTCAATGTGGGTGACGGTCAGCAGAACCGCGCGCTGCCGCAGGAAGGGAGCAAGCTCTTTGAACATGGGTTTCTCCTGATAAAGGGGTCACCTCGGGCGTGACCCTTTGCTAATTGGCTTTTTGAGTTCCGGATCATCCCAGTGCATGGTGTAGCGCCGGCCCAGCGCCAGATTTTCGTTGTAGGCCACGGGATCGCAGTCTCGTTGCCACAACAGGCGATAGAGAGTATTGACCGCCGACTTCATGATGGCTTTCATCTCTTCATCGGAGATGTGGGATATTTCCAGATTGCCGCTACAAACCGTGCACGGCCTTCCTGCATGCAGATCCTCGATCGGGCCATTGCGAAACGCCAAGGCGACCATTGCTTTTGCCTCCGCAGCCAAGTCGAGATCGAGCGTCATTTTCATTGACAGCCTCCACGGTTTCACCACACGCCGGTGTCATAACATGAGCTCACATTATGCGTGAACGGGCTCTCTTGGAGCGTTTCCGCATCTTCGACCAGAGAGCCGGATCGACAGGCAATGCGCTCATTATTCCTGACTTGGCATTGAAGAAAGCGCCATGATGGCCCAGTTTCCCATACCGGAAGAGCTGCGCCAGCATGGCCAACGCGCTGGCGGCAAGAGTCTGGTTGATGAACGGCTCCTGCCGGTCGAGAGCTTCGGCCGCCGAACAGCTTGGCAAGGGGTCCTCGCCGGCTTCGGCGTCTATGATCTCGGGATAAAGCTCGCTGACCGTGCGCAGTCGACCTGCCTTGCGCCGGTTCCGCGCGTTCAATGGCTGACCAAGGACATATTGTCCGCTGGCGGCATTGTTGCCGAGGTCGAGCCAATAGCACGTCCGGCTCAGCGCGCGTGAGAAGGAATCCTCGATGGCTTTGCGTGCTGCGCGTGTATCCACGCACCCAATCACCACATCCGGGCACCTATCCTGGTTCCGGTCGAAGGACCGCACATGGAAATGACTGGGGATTGCCGACCAGCTCGTGCCCCAGAACATGTTGACGCGGTTGATCAGGACAGTGGCCTTGTTCTGGCCGACGTCGGAGGCGGAAAAGGGTTGTCGGACACAGTTCGTCTCGGTGACCGTGTCGGCATCCATCAGGACGACCTCAAGACCATCATGATGGCCCCATACGCGCATCGCCTGGTCAAGATACGGCAACCCCATGACGACGGCGCTGCCCGTTCCGCCTGCGCCAATGATCAGAACACGGACTGTGCGATGGCTCAGCAGATCGGAGGGCAGAGTGTGCTCGATGCGCATGCTACCCCCTGTCTCCACGTACGAACTGCGCGAGCGTCTGTGGTAACCGGATCAGCGTTTCGAGTGGAAACGGCTTGCGCTTGTCCGCCAGGCCGGTCCAAAGGCCTTCAAACCCTCCTGGGTGTTGGGTCAGGCGGCCGACATTGGCGTGAGTAAAGGCGCTCTCATAGAAGCCTCGCTCCCAGTTGGGGATCGAGGATACAGTTGCGCTGTCTGGGCGGCGCATCGAGCCGGTGCAGACGCGGCCGTCGTCAGAGAGGTTCCAGAACGGAGCGACTGCCAGAGTCCTCCCCGCGGACGGACGTTTGTTCTCAGTGAGCGCACGAATCTTCAAATCGCCGTTATCGACTCGCCAGACCAGAGGAGGCTGCGGAAACATGCGGCCATTCAATCCCACGGCCTTCTGCTCGGAGTT
>Ga0207033_1200_pt1 | contig 11892 bp, 11 predicted proteins | sample Alteio_BWMinCont_35_FD_153262 | JGI IMG/M metagenome (GOLD analysis project Ga0207033, IMG submission 153262) | Enriched cells from forest soil in Barre Woods Harvard Forest LTER site, Petersham, Massachusetts, United States -... | ecosystem: Environmental > Terrestrial > Soil > Temperate forest >... | reverse complement strand
TGGGCCAATTCGGTGTACAATCTGGTAATTACCACTACTTTTTTCCCGCTGTATTTTCTGGCCAGCACCCATCACTTTTTTAAGAGCAATGATATTCCTTTTTTGGGCCGTACGTTCGATAACGGTTCACTCTACAGCTATGCCCTGGCGACGGCCTATCTTATCATTGCCTTTTTCTATCCTATCCTGACCTCCATTGCGGACAACCGCGGCAACAAGAAGAATTTTATGCGTTTCTTCTGCTATATGGGCGCGACGGGCTGTAGTCTGCTCTACTTTTTCGATGGCTCGAACCTTGGGTTCGGGATTTTTTGCTTTATCCTCGCTTCCATGGGCTTTGTCGGCAGCGTCGTGTTTTACAATGCGTATCTGCCGGAGATTGCCGCTCCGCAAGACCAGGATGCGGTAAGCGCAAAGGGGTATGCCTATGGCTATATCGGGAGTGTGATCCTGCAGGTCATCGGCTTTGTGCTGGTCCTGACGATGACAAAAGATCCTTTCTTCCCGCTACGGCTGACCTTCCTGCTGGTGGGCGCCTGGTGGGCCGGTTTTGCGCAGATGACCTTTGCCGTATTGCCCAAGCCCGTGCGTAGCGCTGTCAAAAAGACGAATGTGTTCACCGCTGGTTTTGCGGAAGTCCGGAAAGTCTATGCCGAAATAAGGAAGATGTCGGTGCTGAAGCGCTTTCTGCGAGGCTTCTTTTTTTATAGCATGGGGGTACAGACGGTGATGATGGCGGCAACCATCTTTGGCGACAAGCTGCTCCACCTGGACCAAATAAAGCTGATCGTCACCATCGTGCTGATCCAGCTGGTAGCCATCGTCGGTGCGGTCTGGATGAGCCGGCTTTCTGCCCGTTACGGGAATTTCCGCGTACTGATGGGCGTTGTCGTCATCTGGATCCTGGTCTGTGTATCGGCTTATCTGACCGCGGGGATGGCGGAAAACCTGAAGCCATTTCACGACAAGATCGAGGAGCTGCAGCAGCAGAAAGAGGATCTGCTGGCGCGTCAGGGGCAGTTAAATACAGCGGCCTTCGAACAGCAGGACGCCGGAATCGAAGGGGAACTGTCCCGTTGGAAGCATGATCTTGAGCCGCACCAGGAGCCGATTGAATACTCTTTCTATGTACTGGCGCTGACGGTCGGGCTTGTGATGGGGGGTATCCAGTCGCTGAGCCGGTCTACCTATTCCAAGCTGATGCCCGAGACAAAAGATACAGCCTCTTATTTCAGCTATTACGATCTTACGGAAAAGATTGCGATCGTTATCGGGATGTTCAGCTTTGGCTTTATCGGTCAGCAGACGGGGAGCATGAAAAATTCGGTGATCTTCCTGATCGTCTTTTTTGTGATCGGGTTAGCGTGGTTGTATGCGGCGCTGGTCAAGCAAAACAAAATGAATATCGTTCCGTCACCTGTTGTTTAAGCGACTATTGTTATGCAGTTATACAGTATTCCTACCGGCTTTTTTAAATTGGATGGCGGCGCCATGTTTGGCGTCGTTCCCAAGACCATGTGGAGCAAGTTCCATCCGGCCGACGACAACAATCTTTGCACCTGGGCGATGCGTTGTCTGCTGATCGAGGATGCAGGCAAGCTTACCCTGGTGGACAATGGCATCGGCGACAAACAGGATGCGAAATTTTTCAGTCACTATTATCTGCATGGCGATGATACGCTGGATAAGTCGCTGGCCGCGCATGGCTTCCATCGGGATGATGTCACCGATGTGCTGCTGACCCACCTGCATTTCGATCATTGTGGCGGAAGCATTATCCGGGAAGGGGGCCGGTTGGTCCCTGCTTTTAAAAATGCTGTCTACTGGAGTCATTCAAGGCATTGGAAATGGGCGACGGAACCGAATGACCGGGAGAAGGCTTCTTTTCTAAAGGAAAATATTTTACCGATAGCCGCCAGCGGGCAGCTGCGGTTTGTAGATGAGCCTGTTGCGGGTGGCGACCTTATCTCAGCCGTCATTATCCCGGACCTTTCGGTGCGGCTGGTCTATGGCCACACCGACGCGATGATGCTGCCGCAGATCGCTTATAAGGGCAAGACCCTGGTGTTCATGGCCGACCTGCTGCCGTCGGTCGGGCATTTTCCGATCCCCTATGTCATGGCTTATGATATGTTCCCCCTAACGACGTTGAAGGAGAAGAAGTCCTTCCTGGAAGAGGCTGCGGCCAACGGATATGTATTATTCTTCGAGCATGACCCTAACCAGGAATGTTGCCTGGCGGAAAGGACCGAGAAGGGCGTTCGCGCGCTGAAAGGGTTCCGGCTGAGCGATTTGTAAGCATCAGTTATTCTTCCATTCCCATAAGGAAGACCAGGGCTCGTTCGCAATGGGGACTGGCTGGTAGTGGGCCTGTAGAAAATCCATCCACCCCTTATAATTTGCCGGGTTCCGGAACCGGGCCAGTTTATTGAAATCTATCCAGATATAGCGGGTCCGGTGGCGCAGCAGGTCGTCGCAAATCGATCGCTGAATGGCCTGATCGGCGTCCCAGCGGTCATACCATTCCCAGAACTGGTGATAGATCCACCGCGAGGGGGCAAGGATCCTGAATTCGTTATAGGCATAGATGAAGCCGGCGTTACCGATCGTATAAAGCTGGTAATCCGCCGGGGGCCGTTGCCGCAGGTAGTTCAGTACCGGCTCTCGCAGGAGGGGTGTCTCACTACGGGGGGTCAGGTGTGTGGCATGTTGCAGGGCGGTATAGCTGAGGCTGGTGCAGAGAAGGAAACCGTAGATGAGCTGAGCCATTTTGCTCCGCAGGATATCATTTTCGGTGAAGGCAAATACGCAAAACAGCAGGATCGTCAGGCTGGCAGCCAGCGGAACGAAGTAGTACCTGAAATCGGAATCCGAAGATCTCCCGCCCATAAACTCGGCGCTTAAGGACAGGACCACTCCTGCCAGTGCTGCGAGGAGCAATTGTTTTTTTCTGTTTTGGAGGAAAAGGGCGCTTATGCCCAGAATGGTGGCGATCATAAAAGGCAGCTCGTAATTCGCAGCATCCAGCGTCTGTTTGATATACCTGAAATGATCGGGAAACGATTTTTTTTCTGTCGTATACCAGGAGAAATTGAACTGGAAGGCATCCTCCCAAAAATAGCCCAGGGAATGATGAACCCAAAAATACAGCAGCAGGGGGAGCAGGATGGTCAGGAAACCGGCCCCGAGCCGGAGAAGCCGGTATAGGAGGGAGGTGGAACCATCCGACAGCAGGGTATAGATCAGGAAGGGTATGAGAAACAGCACCTGGTCCTGCTGCATAAAAAAGACCCCTGCGCTTAGCAGACCGGCCAGAAAATGGCGCTGCCGGTATTTCCCAATCAGTACGCCAAAAAACAGCAGCTGAAAAAGTGTGGTATATTCCCTGGTCATACCGATTCCGTCGCAGACCAGAAAATCCCGCAGCATCAGGTTAAAGAGGAGCGGAAGGAGCCAGGGGTAGGGCAACCGGTATTTCCGGCAGCATCGGTAGAAGAGCCACGTAGCCAGCAGGGCCAGGAAAAGGTCGATCAGCCACAGGCCCCAGTTCCCCAGGAGAAGGCCAAGAGAATTGAGAAAAAAGATCAGCGGCGGCTTATGATCGAAAAAGTCCCTGTAGGGCACTCCGCCTTTGAGGATCACCTGGCCGGCGTATCGGAATACTTCCTTATCGTCGAGGGGGATATCGAAAGGGGGGCAATATAAAAGGGTCAGCAGTCCGCAGGCTGTCAGGAGAAAGAAAAGTGGGTTGTATGATCGGTTCATCATCTTATCCGGAACAATAGTGTCTGTAGTGCCGACCGGAGGGCGCCGCGCAGAAAATAGCCATTCATCTTGCTGGTCCGTTGCTGCGTTTCGCTCCTGGGTGCAGTCGTGGTCGTAAATATCCTTCTTTTATTCGCTACAAACCAGGCCGTCAGCAGGATATTCGGGGCGAAGCTGTCGGCCGGGATCTTCTCCAATGCCTGGCGTAGTGGTTCGGACCGCATCAGCCTGTAGGGTGTGTTCACGTCGTTCACCGTCCGGCCGAACAGGGCATGAACGATCAATCGCGAGATGAAACTGACGCAACGGCGGGAAAAGCTGGCGTTCTTTTCTTTTCTTTCTCCCAGCAAAAGGTCGTATTGATTCCGGCTGGACCAAAGTTCGCCAAATGGGCGCATATCAAGCTGGTGATCGGAGTCGATCTGGAAAACCCATTCCGCATCGAGGGCCATCCGGTATCCCGCCAGGATCGAGGGGCCGTGGCCGGTATTGCGCTGGGTATGGACGAAAAGGGCATCGTCCTTTTTTTGCCAGCTCTTTAGGATTTCCGGTGATTTGTCCGTCGACCCGTCGTCGATCAGGATCACGCGGTAAGACGCGCCGGTGGCGCTAAAGACCGGTTGCCAGTCTTCCAGGAGAGCCGCCAGATTCTCCTCCTCATTGTAAACCGGGATGACCACGGCCAGTGTGAGATTATCCGGCATGGCTGGCTTTCGTTAGCGGGAGGATGCCTTTTTCGAAGATTTCCAGTGCTTTATCGATTGTTTGGTGCATATCATAGTATTTATATTCGCCCAACCGCCCGGTGATAAAAACATTTTTTTGCTCCGCCGCTTCCTGCTGATACAGGGACAACAACCGCTGGTTGTCTTCTGAAGCGATGGGATAATAAGGTTCGTCGCCGTTATCGGGGAGGGAATATTCCCGGAAAAGGATCGTCTTTTTGTCGGTGTACCTGCGTTCGGGATGCAGGTGGCGGGGTTCATGGATACGGGTATAGGGGATATCGGGATCGGGGAAATTGATCACGGCGTTGCCCTGGTAATCTTCTATGTCCATCGTCTCCTGTTCGAACCTCAGAGTACGCCAGCTGAGCTTACCATATTTATAATCGAAGAAGCGGTCGATGGGGCCGCTGTAGATCAGGCAGGCATCTTTATTCAGGTCGTTTCTTATATCGAAGTAATCTGTGTTTAGCAGGACTTTTACCTTTTTATCGGACAACAGGTGTTGGAAAATGGCGGTATAGCCTTTTTCCGGGATGCCCTGCCATTTATCGGAGAAGTAGTTTTCGCCATAATTCTTGCGGATGGGAAGTCGGTTGAAGATGGAGGCGGGAAGCTGGCGGGGGTCGACCTGCCATTGTTTGATCGTATATTGCCTGAAGAAGGCTTCGTACAGATCGCGTCCGAGTTGTGAGATGGCTTGTTCTTCGAAATTGGCCGGCTGGCTGATCGAGGTATCTCGCACCGTCGCCATGAAATCGTCTACCTGGTAAGGTTTGAGATTGACGTTATAAAAATGGTTGATGGTTTCGAGGTTGATCGGGAACTGATAGTTTCGGCCTCGATAGCAGCTGAGGACCCGGTGGCGGTAGGTATTGAAGCCGGTAAACCGGCGGATATAGTTCCAGACGCGTTCGTTGGAAGTATGGAAGATATGCGTGCCGTAGCGATGGTATTCGATGCCGGTGCCGGGGTCGGCTTCGGAATAGCAGTTGCCGCCGATATGGGCTCTTTTTTCGATGACGAGCACCGGCTGCCCCAACTGGGCGGCGATCCTTTCGGCGATGACCGCACCGGAGAATCCGCTGCCTATGACTACGTAGGAATAGTCCTTTAAGTCCATGGCGCAAGATAGGAAATCGGATCAGTATTATTCACACGCCCAGCAAAGCATCATACAGTTCATAATTCTCTTCATCGAAACAGACAAAGATCAGCTTTTCGATCTCCTTACTGCGTTCGAGGAATTCCGTAACGGTGTCCAGGGCGATAGCGGCGGCCATGTTTTTGGGGAAATGATAGATGCCGGTGCTGATATTGGGAAAGGCGATCGTCCGGATCATATGGGTGGCTGCCAGCCGGAGACTGTTGCGATAGGCGGCGGCCAGCAGTTGGGGTTCCCCGCTGTGGCCGTCCTGCCAGACGGGGCCAACAGCATGGATAACATATCGGGCCGGGAGGTTACCGCCGGTGGTGATTACGGCCTCTCCTACTTTACAGCCGCCCTGCCGGTCGCGGATGCGGCGGCATTCGGCGAGGATGGCGGGTCCGCCGGCGCGGTGGATAGCGCCGTCTACCCCGCCGCCGCCAAGGAGGGAGGTATTGGCGGCATTGACGATAGCGTCGGCCGTGATTTGTGTGATGTCGCCTTTGAGGAGGAGGATGCGGGGGTTCATATAAATAAACTACAGATCGATAAGTGAGCTCAGCGGGTAGCGGAGGTTGCGGTAATAGCTCATATCGACGAGCACTTTTCCGACGGTGATGGGGCTTTCAATGCGGACGGCGATATGGTTAGGGTCATCGGTGACCCAGACCGTCATTTTTTCGCCGCCTTCGAACATGGTACCCTTTACGAGCAGGGGTTTGAATTTTATCGTGCGGAATTTGCCATAATGGGTCCGGATCGTTTCTTTTCCGAGATAACGGATATAGAGGGGATAGACCTGGCGGTCGAGGAACATATAGAAGGGGATCTTATCACCAGGCTTGTGTTGGCTGAAATCGATATTACGCGCGTAAAAAATAGCGCTCAGCACATCCTGGATACAATCGGGGACTTTGTATACGCCGGTATTCGTGATGGCTGTATTGGCATTCTTGACGAAGGTGACGTTTTCCTTGGTTTTGTAGCCGCCTTCATCGACGTCCCGGATAAATTTATAGGGCTGGAGGGTCAGGGTATCGATATAGGATTCGTATCTATCCCTTACGCGGAAGAATTTATCCTCGAAATTATAGGTCTTCCCCTCCCCTATGACATGATATACATCTTTGTGGTCGAAACGCTCCAGTTTCGTGGTAAAGCTGGCTTCGCCGGCGGCGAGACTGAGCTTGGACAGCCCGTAGTATACTGTGTAAGTCAGTATTTCGCCGGCATTGAAAGCGGTATTACGGAGGCCCGAGCAAAAGGCCGGGTCCGGGATAAGATTGGAGTCCTGCGACCGGTTAGCTTTGCGGAGGGTGTCGCCGGACCCGGTGGCCGGTCTGTGTTTGCCGCCGGATGGGCTTACGGCCAGTAGTGAAAAGGACAATCCCGTTAGCAACAAGATAAAAACCGTAATAAGTACTCTCATCTACTTTTGAATAATTTGATGCTGACAATTAACAAACTTCCGATCAAAGCCGGTACGATCAGGTTGATCAGCCAGATCGCAAAAGAGGTGGTGAGAATTCCTATCGTATTGGCGCTGAATACTTCCAGCACCTGGATGCTGGCGCCCCACCTCAATCCTAATTCCGTCAGAAAGGTAAAAGTAGGGACTACGGCCATCACCAGGAAAACCACACTCATGCCTCCCCAAACCTGGCCAAAACCCAAAGACACACCAAAAACGGGAAAAACCAGGCTATATTGAATTATAAACACAATATAGCGGACAAAAGATAAGAACAAAATCCACAACAAGATGTTTGAATCAAAATTTTCTAAAACTTTTATGAAAGCCCCGAATTTCCTTATCCAGGGGATCCGGGTCAGGTTCCTTGCCAACCGGGGGAACCTAAAATAAATAAATGTTAAGCTTACCAGCATCACGCCCACTATTCCCAGCATGACATTCAAACCCCATTCCAATTTTTGCTGGCCGGCCACCGGCCGGTGGTGCAGCAGCGGAAAAAGGTAGATCAGCCCGGCTGCCCCGACCACGAGGGTGATCAGTAATTGGGCGATGCTGCATACCATCGTCAGGGATATCGCGGCAACCCTGCGGCCTTCTTTGACGTATAAAATCCGGCCAAGGTATTCTCCCATCCGGTTGGGAGTGAACGAGGCCATCGTAACACCCGTGAAGATAGCCCGGAAAGCATCTTTGAAAGAAATGCCGCCATCCGGTCGCATCGCCAATTGCCATTTGCGGGCTTCTATGCCCCAGTTTAGGGGCATAAGCGCCACAACCAGCCATAGTCTCCATTGTCCGGGCCCTTTGATCGCGCCAAGGACCTGGTTCAGCGAAGTCTTCCAGTCGGCTTGATGAATGATCTGCTGCCAGATAAACCAGGCCAGCAACAGGAATACAAATGGACCCAGGATATAGGTTGGAAAAATGGCCCTCCGGGGGGTGCGCGCCGGTTGTCGCTTGGAGTTGCCTTTTATTTTGATATTTTTGTTCAACGTCCGATCAATCGGCGTCAAAAATAATCTTCCTGTTGCAAAAGCCATCTAAAATAATTTTGGGGATCGATCCGGGTACCGTTATCATGGGGTATGGGCTGGTGCAATGCACGGGCAACCGGGTCAGCCTGATCGAAATGGGGGTATTGAAGCTGCCGGTTCGCAAAGACAGTTATGAGCGGTTAAAACTGATCCATCAGAAAGTGCAGGAGCTGATTAGCCGCTTTGCGCCGCAGGATTTCGCCATCGAAGCGCCCTTTTTTGGCAAGAATGTGCAGAGCATGCTAAAACTGGGGAGGGCCCAGGGTGTGGCTATCGCTACTGCCATGCATGCCGGCATCCCCGTCGTGGAATATTCGCCCAAAAAGGTCAAGCAGGCCATTACCGGTAACGGGAATTCGGAAAAGCAGCAGGTATGGAAGATGTTGCAGCGCATCCTTGAATTGGAAGAGGAGATCACTTCCTATGACGCCAGCGATGCCGTGGCCGTAGCCGTCTGTCATCATTTCCAAAACCAGATCCACGAAAGAATTTCGGGGGGGGCGGGATCTTTCCGGGGGGATGGATAATAAAACCGGGCAGGGCGGAGGAAGGCGGAAAAAGCCGGGCAGCTGGGAAGATTTTGTCCGGCAGAATCCTGGTAAGGTGCAGCCGCAATAGCCGCAGCAGGTGCAGCCGCAGTAAAGGAGACATTCCAGTTATGCTTAATTATATTTTGTCCGGCGGTATCGTTTTTTTTCTTGCGCTGCCGGTCCACTCGCAAATGAGACCAGCTATCCGGTATAAGGACGATGTATTTCCTGCTATCTCGGTCCAAAAGGATTTATCCTATGTTGCCGATCTTTCTTCCCGCAGCAAAAGGCGATCTCATCTTTTCGATTGGTATGAACCGAAACAAGACGGCGCCCCCTTGCGGCCGCTGATCATCTGGATGCATGGCGGCGGATTTAAATTCGGCTCGAAAGGTATGGAGGCGATGAGGCTGTGGAGCACCGCTTTTGCCCGGCGGGGATATGTGTGCGCCGCTATCAATTACCAGCTGGGCAGCAAGGATCTTCGCTTTCAATTTGACGAGCTGGTGAGAGGTTGTTATGAAGCCATGCAGGATGCCCGTCAGGCCATCGCATACTTTAAAAATAATGCCGGTCGGCTGCGGATCGACACCAACCGGATCATCCTGGCGGGGAATTCCGCGGGAGGGATGATGGCCCTACAGATCGCTTACGGCAATGATGCGGGGATATTGCACCTGATCGGGCGTGCCGACTCTGCTCAGGCCTCTCACGGGATCGATCCGGGCGATATTGCCGCCGTTGTCAATTTTTGGGGCGGCATCTTTCAGCCGGCCTGGCTGCAGGATGCACGGGTGCCGATCGTCAGTGTTCATGGCAAAAAAGACGCGATCATGCCTTATGATCATAAAGGCTTCCCTTTGTACGGCAGCGGGGCTATCCACCGGGTGGCGGACTCCCTTCACATTCCAAATAGCCTGAAAACCTACGACGGCTATTCACATGAATTGCAAAGGCAGTTTAATCCGTTGATCCACAGTCGTGGGACCAAAAAAAGGTGGGTGGAAGCGGGTCAGTTTGCCGCTGACTTTTTGTATGAGGAGCTGTTTGACGGCAGCCGGAAGGAATAAGCGACATACCGGTCATGATGGGCAAGGGAAAGCGGGATATCCAATGGCGTTTTGCCCTCCAGCAGCACGGGGAACCCGCTGCAGGCTTTTTCTATCCGGAGACCTCTTCGCGGAAAAACAGCCTGCAATTCATTTAATGCAAGTGTCCGGACAGCCATGGATTGGTCCGCATAGTTGGAGGAACCGATCACCGTAAACCCCCACCGTGTATCTTCGAAGTCTTCATCTCCGCTGACTGCCGTCACGATCGCTCCGTCCCGGATGATCGACCTGGAATAGAGGGTGCCGGGCCCGTATCCGGTTATGCCTTTGTAAAATTCGTCACCGGAAGGAGGATCCAGGCGGTGGACGGGAATTTTTAGCGGGGAAAAGACGGGTTCGCGATCGATCCTGCTGCTATATTTATAAACGGACTCCTTGATGGACCACATTAACCAAACATAGTGGTCAAAAGGTAACTCCTCCGGTGACCACTGCTGCCTGTAAAGGGTCTGTTCTTCGGCGGAAAGGATCCTGGAATAGAAGCGAGAGCGGCTTGTCCGCTCTTTATCGGTAGCGATCAGCGCTACGATATCATTGCCGGTGCTGGCAACCCTGTTCCTATGAGCAGCCGTCCGCATTACTTTATTTTCTCGGCAATCGCATCGATGCAGTTACCGACCGTGACTATTTTTTCTGCTGAATCAAAATCGATTTCAATATTATATTTTGCTTCTGCGTCTATGATAATATCGACCAGGTTGGCTGAATTGATCTTTAAGTCCTTAACAAGGTTGGTTTTATCATCGATGCTTTCCAACAATTCCTTATTTTCCGTGTAAGGTGAGAGTACTTTTTTAAGTTCATCCAGGATTGCTCGTCTATCCATTTTTATTATATTTTGAAAAAATTAAACACGCATTGACATCGCCGAAACCAAAGTTTGCCTTGGCGACGGTTCTGATTTCCTTTTCTATCAGGGTCACGGGCAGGCAGTCGGGGTCGATCTGTTGTAAAATCTCGGGGTTAGGGTCTTCGAGGTTGATGTTGGGGTGTATAAATTGATGTACAATCTGCAATACCGCCGCCACCGACTCTATGGACCCTGCCGCGCTCAACGAGTGCCCGATCATTGACTTTAACGAATTGACCGGCGGGAAATTACGACCATTTCTACCAAGTGCCAAGCACCAATTCCGAATTTCCATCGTATCGGCGGCTGTAGCGGTCAGGTGGCCGCTGATCAGGTCGATGGAGCTGGGGTTAACGCCCGCGCTGGCGACGGCATCCGAAATACATCTGATAACACCGGGAGAGGCGGGCGCGGTCATAGATCCGCCATTGCGCTGACCACCTGAATTACAGGCGCCTCCCAATAGTTCGGCGTAGATCCTGGCGTTACGGCTCAGAGCAAAATCCAGGTCTTCCAGGATCATCGCGCCTGCTCCCGAACCGGGAACAAAACCGCCGGCAGACTGGCTCATCGGCCGGGAAGCCTTTTCCGGTGCCTGGTTGAACTTCCTGGACAGAATCCTCATGGAGTCGAAAGCGCCAAAAATATAGGGATCCACGTGTTCGCTGCTGCCGACCACCATTCGTTTGGCCAGGCCCTGCTGAATATATTCGTAGCCCATTAAAATCGCCTGGGTGCCGGTGGCGCAGGCGGCGGAAGTGGCGACAATGCGGTTGCCAAGACCCAACCTGCCTGAGATATAAGCAGTTATGCTGCTATTCATCATCTGTTCGATCACCCGGGAGCCCAGTTTTTTTGCCTCTCCGGCGTCTACCCGGCTGATGATCTTTTTGACCACTTCGCATTCCGATACGCTGCTGCCAAAGACGCATCCGGTATCCCATAATGTCTCGCTGTTCCCTATGTTGTTGCCGGCATCCAGCCAGGCGTCCAGCGCGGCCATGATCCCATAGCCAAGGGCATGGCCCTGTAAGCCGTGAAAGGTGATCTCCGAAACGTAATTCCTTAGCTGATTCCAGTCGAACTGCGGGGTACCGGCCACCTGGCTGTTAAAATGAAGATCCTTATAGGAAGCCTCATATCTTATGCCCGAAACGCCATTGCGGATAGCCCTTAAAAATTCCGGAACACCAACGCCATTCGGAGCTACGACCCCTAATCCTGTAATGACCACACGGCGACTCATAACCCTATT
>Ga0207033_1199_pt1 | contig 11917 bp, 11 predicted proteins | sample Alteio_BWMinCont_35_FD_153262 | JGI IMG/M metagenome (GOLD analysis project Ga0207033, IMG submission 153262) | Enriched cells from forest soil in Barre Woods Harvard Forest LTER site, Petersham, Massachusetts, United States -... | ecosystem: Environmental > Terrestrial > Soil > Temperate forest >... | reverse complement strand
GATATTTCAAAACCCTAACTCACCAAGTTCAACCACCGCACTATCACAAATATAGGTGGGCGCTATCCCTGTTGCCGTTATCCTTGTTTCTGCATCATTGGGAAGCGTATTTCCAGTTAACACCAGCACTGTATCAAGTCCAAATTTATTGCCGCCCAAAATATCCGTTTGCAGGGTATCCCCTACCATAACAATTTCCTTTTTATTAACAGGCCCCAGTTCACGAATAAGATCATAAGCGAACATAAACATCTGTGAATCAGGCTTACCGAACCTTATAAACTGTTTACCCACTACACTTTCGATCATCGAGGCAATCCCGCCTATGGCTATAGACACGTCGTGCACAGAAAGCGGGTAGGCCCGATCTGTGTTGGCTACAATAACTGGGATAGTCCTTTTGCGAAGTATGTTGACTGCTGTATTAAGATCCGTCTGCCAATCAAAGCCCTCGTCATCTAAAAATATCAGGGCATTTACTTTGTCAATATTGCTGCTGTTAACCTGGCTTACCGGTAAAGTGTGTAAGCCCGATGATTCAATATAATGTGCAGAGTCTGTTGTTCCGAGGTAAGCAACAATCCCGTCAAGTACCTTCAGGTCTAAATACTCTTTGGTTAACATGCCCGATGAAACAATACGATCAGAGGTTATTGCATGTAAGCCCATTTTATGAAAGCTTTCTGCTAACTGCGCCGGGCTGCGTGAAGCATCATTGGTAACAATGTAATACTCCTTTTTTTCGGCCTCTAAATACGAAAACGTTTTTTCAATACCCGGAACCAGCCCCTGGTAGGTTTTTATCACCCCAAAAGCATCGAAGAATATGATTTTGTACTTATCAATTATTGACTTAAAGTTTTCGATGCGCTTCATTGTTGGTTGATTGGGTTGGATTGAGTTGATTAGGTTGGATTAAGTTGATTAGGTTGGATTAAGTTGATTGAGTTAATTGTTATCGAAAAATAAAAGTCGCATTGGTTACCGCATTAAAAAATTATGAAATTTTACAACTTAATCAACCACTCTCCTAATCAACTCAATCAACCAATTACTTTATCTTCAACGCTTCAATAATCTTCTCTGCATCAAAATCCCTGTCGACTGATGGCAGGTAGATTTCAAAGGCCTCAGCTTGCAACTTTATGGCATATTGTTCATTAAAAAAGTGCTTGCCGTCTTTTATCACGTAATTTAATATAAAAAATCGGTAAGCCTCTTTTAAAAACCTTATTTCATCCGCTGTTATCGGATTTACTTTATGATATTCCTTTAAAAACAGGATAAACCTGTCTTCCATCATCGTATTTATATAATAGCTAAACACTGTTCTGTCACCGGCATCGGATACTACGCGGCTAAAAAAGTAAAAATCGAGTATACGGTAACTCATCCTGAACCAGTCGTAATCCCAGCGGGAATAAAGGTCGAGGTTCTGGGTGACCGAGAAATTGCCAATGTTCCAGTCGATGAATACAGGTATGATCTCAAAGGATTTCATATTGTAATTCGACCGGTTTTTAAGGAACATGTCGCAGTGGTACTTTAAAAAATCAACCTGCATGGCCGAACCAAAGTTTTTTTCATTTGTTTCCAATTGTTGCTGCAAGGCAAAAATATCCGTACGCAATGTTTTGGATGACTTTGGCAATACATTTTTTACCCTCGAACAGGCTTTATGAAACTTGCCTACTTGCTGCCCCAATTTGCGGATCTGATACTCATCAAGACGGCGTGGCAAACTTGTATCTATACGGCTTGGATTATAAAAAACAACCCATGCATCGGTCTTCCCATGCCTGTGCCTGTAAATGTAAACCCTGTTATTTTTCAGTAGGGATTTTGCCAGCAGGTTTTCAAAAGGATAAAGCAAGTTATTGGATAAGGAATGTATGATGCGATGGTCCTCTTTAAAATTTTCGTATTTACCAAAGTAGGATAGCTTGGCAATAATAATATCATCATCATGAAACGTTATGCGGAACACATGGTTTGTTGAAACCATCGCGCTGATATCTTCAATTTCTTTTATGGACTTTGAATCGTCATACCCTTCCCATGCCTTTTTTAGTATAAAAGTATAATCCAGTTTTGTTTGAACCTTCGATGCCCTGACCGGGAATAACGGGTATATCGGGTTTTCAGGTTCTAATTCAATTACTTTATTCACGATGTTATATATTTTGTCTGAACCGGGATTAAGCGGATTTTTGCGATTCTTTGGATGCTTTTTCGCCAAAATTTTGGTTCACAGATTTATTTGATTTTTTTAAAGCCCTTAACTAAATTTTATTTTTGTTTGAACTTTTTGTTGAGTAACCTTTTATATGTTAATGATTTGCTCCCAAAATTCAAGAGTAATCCAATTTCTACATTGTACGCTTCAAGATAATTTATACCTTGTGATAAATGAACATCTTCTAACTCGATTATTGCTTTAAGTTCAACCATTATTAAATTTTCTACAAAAAAGTCAACCCGCCTGCCTCCAACTTGTATTTCACGGTAATATATGGACATTTCTTTTTCTCTTTCAAAAGAAATTCCTTCTAACGCCATTTCAATTTCTAATGATCGTTGGTATATAACTTCCTGAAAACCGTTCCCAAGTTTTGTATGCACACGCATTGCACAACCTATTATTTTGCCTGTAATGTCACTGTATTTTAATTCGTCTTGCATACTTTTTGTCTGAACCGGGATTAACTGATGAACCGAGATTAACTGATTTTAAGGATTTACGCGATGTTAATTTAATAGTTGTATTTATCTCTATAATCTAATTAATCATTTTAATTGCTACCCATCCGATGAATCCATACAATCCCCTTAATCCCGGTTCAGATTATCTTAAAAATCCTCTAAACCTACTCCGTCATCCATCCAATGAATCCCTAAAATCCCCTCCATCCCGGTTCAGATTATCTTAAAAATCTTCTAAACCTACTCCGTCATCCATCCAATGAATCCCTAAAATCCCTCTATCCCGGTTCAGATTATCTCAAAATACCTTTTCAATTCCCAATCCGTTACACTCTTTCCAAATTGCCGGCATTCCCATAACCTTGTTTGCGTAAAATGATCAACAAATGGTTCGCCAAACAGTTCTTTTGCTATAGCCGAATCTTTCATAATTGTAGTAGCGTCAAATAAATTTGATGAAAGGCTGCCATTTCTTTTATCCTGGTAACCGTTACCAATTGTTGCCGGTATATCTAAAGGTAACTTATTTTTTATACCATATAAGCCCGATGCAAGCGCTGCGGCCATAGCGAGGTATGGATTTGTATCTGAGCCGGGTATACGGGTTTCAAGGCGTGTATAAACTTCAGACGGATGCAATACCCTAAAAGCCGTGGTGCGGTTATCAATACCCCAGGTAATAGTAGTTGGCGCCCAGGCGCCTTCAACCAATCTTTTATAGCTGTTTATGGTTGGCGCGTACATGGGCAAAATATGCGGCAGGCAGTGTAATTGCCCGGCAAGGTAATGCTTATGTAGGTCGCTCATATGATACTCATCATCAGCACTATAAAACAAGTTTTCAGATTGATCTTTGTTCCATAAGCTCTGATGAATATGGCCGCTGCAACCAGGCAGGTTTTCGTTCCACTTGGCCATAAATGATGCCATGATGCCGTGTTTATAAGCAATTTCCTTTACTGCAGTTTTAAACAATACCGCTTTATCAGCAGCCCGTAAAACATGGTCATGTAATATTGCGGCCTCGTAAACACCAGGGCCAGTTTCGGTATGCAGGCCTTCCAACGGTACATTAAACTGGTACAAGAGGTTAAACAGGTCGTTATAAAAATCACCTTCCTGAGAGGTGCGCAAAATGGAATAACCGAACATACCGGGTGTGAAGTTTTGCAGGTTGGTAAAGCTTTTTTCTTTTAAGCTTTGGGGGGTTTCCCTGAAATTAAACCACTCAAATTCCTGTGCAAACTCGGGGTGATAACCAATTTCTTCACATTGTTTTGCAATTCGTTTCAGCAAACTGCGGCTGCAGGCAGGCAAGTCGTTACCATCAGCTTCGCTAAAATCGCCTAAAAAAAACGGGATATTCTCCTGCCACGGAACAGTCCTGAATGTAGAAAGATCAATACGGCATTGCCTGTCGGGATAGCCTGTATGCCATCCGGTGAGCTGTACATTATCGTAAACGGCATCGCTGCTGTCCCACCCAAATACCACGTCGCAAAACCCATAACCATTTTGCAGGCCATCGATAAATTTTTTATGATGAATTACCTTACCCCGCAAAATGCCGTCAATATCGGCGAACGCGAATTTTATTTTTTTTATATCGTTTTCTTTGAGATAGGCTATAATTTGATCTTCATTCATAAGGTATAGAATAATTTTCGTCGGCAAGTTAAGCAACTTAAATGTAAAGCATAAAACAATAAAAAAATTGCCCTGTTGACAATACAATACTTGTGGCCGTTTTTTCGTTTCTTTAAACGATACCCTGTTACAATTGTTGCTGCTTAATAGTAATTTGATAATGGATTCAAACAGCTATTTATTCGTCTACGGTACACTGCTAAGTGAAGGAAATGAATTTGCCGCTTTTTTAATGGAGAACAGCACTTTTTATAGCACTGGTAAATTCAGGGGAAAGTTATACGATGTAGTAGAATATCCCGGCGCAATATCCGATCCCAATTCCGGGTACTTTGTACACGGGCAGGTTTTCTTTATGAATGATCCGGAAACAATATTAAGAAGATTAGACGATTATGAAGGTTTTGGTACCGAACAGCCCCAATCCAACGAATTTAAAAGGGAATTAATTGAAGTTGAAACTGAGGATATGCCTTTAAAATGCTGGGCGTATCTTTATAATTTTCCTGTGGAAGGTCTTTGGCATATTAAGTCAGGAAATTACCTGGAATATGTAAAAATTAGCTGAAGGTAGAAAGACTCGGAGAAAGACTTACGAAGTTTAACTCGATATTGTTTTATTTTTTAAAGGCCTCGTTGAGGGCTTCGCCGTTTAAAAACTTCGTAAGTCTAAAGCAAAAAAAATCCCCCGGCATTTTACAACCAGGGGAATGAGTATAATCAATTTAGTTAGTAGTTTAAACTTTAGCCGATTTTACGGTTTTTATAATTACTGCGGCAACTTTGTATGGATCGGCAGCTGAATTAGGGCGACGGTCTTCTAAATAACCTTTCCAGCCTTTTTGAACTGTGTATAACGGGATGCGGATAGAAGCGCCACGGTCAGATACACCATAGCTGTAATCATTAATTGAAGCAGTTTCGTGTTTACCGGTTAAACGCTTGTCGTTATCAGCACCATAAACGGCAATACATTCGGCGATTGCCGGACGGAAGGCTTCACAAATAATCTCATAAGTTTCTTTGCTGCCGCAAGTCCTTAAAGTGGTGTTTGAGAAGTTGGCGTGCATGCCCGATCCGTTCCAATCTAAATCGCCCAAAGGTTTGCAATGCCAGTTAACAGAAACACCATGTGCTTCGCCAATTCTTTCTAATAAATAACGGGCCACCCAAATCTGGTCGCCGGCTTCTTTAGCGCCTTTGGCAAATATCTGGAATTCCCATTGTCCAGCGGCAACCTCGCCGTTAATACCTTCAACATTTAAACCTGCCTCTAAACAGGTATCCAAATGTTCTTCAACTATTTCCCTGCCGTAAGCTTTGGTAGCGCCTACGCCGCAATAGTAAGGGCCTTGCGGGCCTGGGTAACCACCAGCCGGGAAACCAAGCGGTTTATCGGTTTCAGGATCCCATAAAAAATATTCCTGCTCAAAACCAAACCAAAAATCGTTATCATCATCCTGGATGGTAGCGCGGCCGTTTGATGGGTGCGCAACGCCGGTTGAGTCAAGTACTTCACACATTACCAGGTAAGCATCAAGCCTTCCGGGATCTTTACAAATAAATACAGGTCGTAAAACGCAATCTGAAGAACCGCCCGGTGCCTGCTCGGTTGAAGAACCGTCGAAGCTCCAATCAGGGCAATCTTCCAATTTACCGCTAAAGTCACCTAAAATTTTTGTTTTACTGCGCAGGCTTTGTGTGGGTTTGTAGCCATCAAGCCAAATGTACTCGAGTTTAGTTGCCATTGTTTAATGATTTTATAATATTTGGTTTAATCCTTGTTTTTTGAAACGTTATATACAATTATCGAGGCGAATTTAAATTATTTTTGTAAATTTCATTACATTTTGTTGAAAATTTTAGAATTTTTTTTAAAAATATCTATTTATGGTATTAAATTGACTAAAAAAGCGTCGACAACCACATCTTTTATAACTATAGCTTAAAAAAGTATCAAAAAAAGGTGAAAGGCTAAAGGTGAATGCTGTATAAACAACTTATAGTATTTTAATTATTTATTGGGGTGCTGCTAATTCCGTCTCCGCAGGGTCTCTCGCAGAGGACCCTGCGCCGCGTGCCAATCGGAGCCCGATCAATCGAACCAATAATTCCGATAATCATATACGTTTACGAATGGATGTGAAACCCCTGTTTCGTAAAATGCAGCGCTGCTGTGCAGGTAATCCGTAAACTCCATACATAGCTGCCATTTACCCGTCACCGGATTATGATGAATATAGTCCAGTTTTTGATACAAAAAATCAAGTGTAAAAACCGACTTTGCGTCAAACGACGGTTCAAATGCCTTGTGCAACTGACCTTTGGCGCGCTCTTTTTCGGTACATGCTGCTGCCAAAGTGTTTATTATATCGGCATGTTGCTGTTCAATCAGCCGCTTCACCAGGTCGTAGGCCATAAACCTTTTAGCATTGGCCATAATTGTATTCAAATTCACGTTAGGTTGGTTTAAATGAAGCAGCATGTGAACGTGATTCGGCATGATGACAAAACCTGTTGTTTTAGTTTGGTATTTATCGTCTATGAGTTTCAGCCACTTATAAACCAGGTCGTAGGAGTCGGTTAGCTCAAATAAAGGCAACCAGCTGTGGCAGGTAAAAGTAACAAACCAGGTGTCTTCGTTTATTTCATGGCGCGTACGGATCATGGGATAAAAATAGACATTTTTCTTCGTTGGAACATACGGCGCAGGGTCCTCTGCGAGAGACCCTGCGGAGACGGAAGTAGACATTTTTCTTCGTTGGAGCATGCGGCGCAGGGTCCTCTGCGAGAGACCCTGCGGGGACGGAAGACGGATATCACTAAAATCATCACCACTTTTTAAGCCCAAGTAATTTCTCGCCCAATGGTGTAAGTTCAGCTATGGGGTTTTGTTTTTCGCGTTCCAAAGGATCGCCGGGGAAGGCATAGCCTTGCATAGCCTCCCTGCTTTTCCAGCTGTTTATCCGCCATTGCCTAAGTTCTTCATTTTCTTCCTGGGCGGGCATCATAGCAATATATTGCGCTATGCGCACTTTGTTACCGCTTGTATTTGGCCTTATACCATGCGGCTGCAAGCTATTAAATATCAACAGGTCGCCGGCTTCGAGTTTTACTTTTACGATATTGAAACCGGTGGTATCAGGTTTATAATGATCCCGGTCAGCAGGCTGGGTAAGCTTCCAGGTATCGTAGGTCCTGTACAATTCAGGCACACACTGGAAGCCGCCCATATTTTCGTCCGTTTGATCGGCCAGCGCTAATACGCCCTGCACATTTTGTGGTTTTGTTTCCGGGTCATAATCCCAATGAATGAAACCCTTATATTCAAAACCGGGGCGCAGCGGGAAATTCAGGTTGGCCCTATCGATAGTAACCCAAAGTTTATCGGTGCCCCAGATATCGGCAAACGCTTCATGAACCCTGGGGTGCTGCCTGTTGTCCCATAAATATTGGTGGTTATAAATTTCTACCATGCCGGTGTTATTGAGCTCTTTCATCTCCATTTGGGCATTTGGCTTTTTATACCAACTTTCCATATCGTTGGCATCTTTATCTTCATACGCCCATAAATAATCAGCTAACCGTTTGGCCTGTTCTTTTGGCACCGCATTTTTAATGATCACATAGCCGTTATAAATCCAAAAACGCCAGTCTTCCTCATTTAACAAACGCAGGGGCTTGCCGTTGCTGCGGTCGTTTAACGATACCCGGCTTGATTTTGCGGTTGACGGATTGCCGGGGATCTCCTTATGCGCATTTGTAACTTCAGTTGTCATACTTTATCATTTTTTATTCAAAAGTACCGTGCGCCTGAATTGCGTTTATTCTTCCGGTTGACTAATATTTGTGCTGTATTGACATATTTACTACTTTTATCGTAATAAATAAAGCAATATAGCATGGATAAGATCCAATTGGAAAAAGTGGAATTTGAACCGGGGAAGTCCTTCAAACTATTCTCCCCGCGCTTACGGAACACTTTTTTATGGCATTATCATCCCGAATATGAATTGGTATATGTGGAAGCAGATGCCGGGATCAGGCACGTAGGGACGCATGTTTCCAATTACACGCATGACGACCTTGTGCTTATCGGCAGCAACCTTCCGCACCTTAACTTTGATTATAAATTAAGAAGTGAATATCACCAGGTAGTAATTCAAATGAGGACTGATTTTTTAGGCACGGCCATCGGCCTTGCGCCTGAATTTTCCCTTATCAGGACGCTGTTTAAAAATGCAGAATACGGCGTTGCCTTTCATGGAGAAACCAAGCGTTTGATAGCACAAAAGTTAAAGCAACTGGGCGATTTAAATTCATTTGAACAATTGCTGGCGCTGATCGGCATCTTTGAAGTATTGGCACGTTCAAACGAAAAAACGATATTGAATGATGACCTTACCAGCAAAGATTTTATATTGAAGGATAAGATAAGGATGGGCGCCATTTATGAATATATTGATGCAAATTATCACAAAAGGCCCGATGTAAATATAGTGGCGGGCAAAGTAAATTTAACAACGCCGGCCTTCTGCAGGTATTTTAAACGGCAAACCAACATGACGTTTACCGATTTTGTAAACCAATACCGGGTTGAGCGGGCAAAAAACCTGCTAATGCAAAACAATAACGTGACCGAAACTTGCTACGCCGTCGGGTACGAAAGCCTGTCGTACTTTAATAAGGTATTTAAGGGCATTGTCGGGGAAAACCCGTCGGTGTTTAAAAGAAATTTGTAATTCTTATTCAGTCTCGCATGGCCCCGCGCAGATTTAAGTTAACCCATAAAACCACCTTGCACGTCGTTGCGAGGAACTAAGCAATCGCTACACAGGACATTCAACGAAATCTAATGACTTTACAGTAACGGCGTGCGGCTGACAGGTACTGAAGCTATGCCGGTTCATTGATTTGCATAGTTCAGAGATTGCTTCGTTCCTCGCAACGACGACGGTCAACATTCCAACCTTACAACATTCCAACGTTCCAACAAAAAATCCGAAATCAAAATTCCGAAATCCGAAATCATTCAATCATCTTCACATTTTTTTCAGTAAAAAAAAATATAAATATCTATCTTCGGCCAATTTAAATTTCCTACTTCAAATCAAATATAATATGAAAATAACTGTTGTTGGCGCCGGGGCTGTTGGCGCTACCTGTGCGGATAATATCGCCAGGAAAGAATTGGCTGAAGAACTTATTTTATTAGACATCCGCGAAGGTTTTGCCGAAGGCAAGGCCATTGATATGATGCAAACGTCGGCCCTTTTAGAGTTCGATACCAAAATCAAAGGTGTAACAAATGATTATGCCGCCACGGCTGATTCTGAAGTTGTGGTGATCACTTCGGGCCTGCCGCGTAAACCGGGCATGACGCGCGAAGAATTGATAGGCACCAATGCAGGTATTGTAAAAAGCGTTACTGAAAACATCCTTAAATATTCGCCGAATACCATCATCATTGTGGTTTCAAACCCGATGGATACCATGAATTACCTTACGCTTAAAACATCAGGCCTGCCTAAAAACCGTATTTTAGGTATGGGCGGCGCATTGGATTCGGCAAGGTTTAAATACTACTTAAGCCAGGAATTAGGCTGCTCCCCTGCCGACCTTAATGCCGTAGTTATAGGCGGTCACGGTGATACCACCATGATCCCGTTAATTCATCATGCTACCTGGAACAGCATCCCGGTAACACAGTTATTGAGCAAGGAACAACAGGAAAAGGTAGTTGCAGCAACCATGGTTGGCGGCGCAACATTAACCAAACTGATAGGCACATCAGCCTGGTATGCACCGGGCGCGGGTACTGCCTTTATGGTTGAAAGCATTGTGCGTGATCAGAAAAAACTGATCTCCTGCGGCGTTGCTTTGGATGGCGAATACGGTCAAAAAGATATTTCGCTGGTTGTTCCGGTTATCCTGGGCAAAAATGGCTTTGAAGAAATCATTGAGTTTAAATTAAATGCCGACCAGCAGGCCAATTTCAGCAAAAGCGCTGACGCTGTAAGGAGTATGAACCAGGTATTGTATGATACGAAGGTGATATAATTACCTTACGTTTTAGATTTGACAACTTTTTGAAAGTTGTCAAATCTTTAATGAATTAATAAAAAAGGCATTCCTATTGGTAACTGTTCTTTTTTATATTACTGTGCTAATTCATTGGAAATGCAATGGGAACATTATAAGCCACACGCACCGGTTTTCCATCCGCCATACCAGGTTTCCATGGCGGAGATAACTTCATAACCCTTACTGCTTCTTCATCGCATCCATCACCAACACCGCGTTGAACTTTTATATTAGTTAAACTCCCGTCCTTTTCGACAACAAAGCTTATATTTACTGTACCACTTGTGTTGTTTTTTCTGGCCGATTCAGGATAATTAATATTATGGCGAAGAAATTTTATAAAAGCCCCAATTCCTCCTTGAAATTCAGGAACAACATCGACCGAAATATAGGTCTTCCCACTGGATTTGTATTTATATACAGTTGAATTAGATAATAATTTGCCTTTATCAAATACATATTTAACGTCAACAGAATCATTTATTCTGCCAATCCATATCCCATCTTGTACGCCATTATCAACTTCGCCCTCATCACTTATAGTCTTAAAGTCATCACTAAACTCCTTCCATTTTCCTTTGCCATTTTCGGCAAATACATTTCCGGTAGAATCGTTAAATTGTTTTAAAAATACCTTGTTATTGTTGTCATAGCTCCTGATATTGTATAATTTCCCATTTGGGTAATATTCAATTTCATCACCGACAACCCGACCGTTTTCATAATTATTAACAAGCATTTTATGCCCGTTGGAATAAAAAGAGATGCAGCGGCCATGAAACATAAGTTTTTCTATTTTATTACTCATCGATCCTGTCATTAGCTTTAATCTGCCATTTGGGTAAAACTCCTTTACAATAAATAAATTCTTGTCAACATTTGTATCCGGTGGCAATACTACAAGGAAATAATCAGCGCTATCTTTTGATGAAACCAACTTACCCGAGTTCTTTAGATAATAAACGGCAGTATCTTTTTGGGCAAAAGCTCCCCGGCAAAGTAATAAGCATATAGTTAGGAGAAATATCGGTTTTAACATGGAATACGTTTTAATAAACTTTAGTAACAAGGCTTTAATCATAACAAATATAAAAGAATTATTCCGTTGGATTTAAAAGATGAAATGTAAGAAATTCGTTAACGGCCTTTACAATCAAAAAATATTCCCTAATTTCAAACCACCTGAATAATGGCCCTGTCGACAATTTCGCCTCACCTAAATCCTTCCGCCAGTTGGCGGATGGACTTTAAAAAGAGCGAAGTTAGAACCCTCTCCTTTGGAGAGGGCAGGGTGAGGCAATGATAAATGTCCAATTATTAACACCAAATACAATGAGAAAGAATAAGATCGACAGAAGGGATTTTATAAAAAAGAGCAGCCTGGCCTCCGCTGCCTTATTGTTAACGCGTTTTCCTGCCTGGGGCAAAGTGCCTTTTAAAACAAAAAATGAGTTACAATATATCGGTATGCCTGTTGGCGGTA
>Ga0207033_1198_pt1 | contig 11966 bp, 12 predicted proteins | sample Alteio_BWMinCont_35_FD_153262 | JGI IMG/M metagenome (GOLD analysis project Ga0207033, IMG submission 153262) | Enriched cells from forest soil in Barre Woods Harvard Forest LTER site, Petersham, Massachusetts, United States -... | ecosystem: Environmental > Terrestrial > Soil > Temperate forest >... | reverse complement strand
TTAAAAATAATCCTACCTGATTCCCTGCATTTAAATATGTATTTTTCTAATATTTTACGCATTCTCCAATGAATTGCTGTTCCTCACGTTAGAATAAATTACTTTTGCACCACAAATGGAAAAATCAAATTTTATAGATTACATCAGAATTTTTTGTCGCAGCGGACATGGCGGCGGAGGCAGCAGGCATTTTATGCGCACAAAATATGATGCAATGGCCGGACCGGATGGAGGAGATGGTGGACGTGGCGCACATATTATTTTAAGGGGCAGCTCTCAGTTATGGACATTGTTGCATCTACGTTATTACAAAAACGTTTTGGCAGAAGACGGACAGCACGGAGATAAAAATAATAGTACCGGCAGAAATGGTAAAGATATTATCATTGAAGTACCGCTTGGTACCATCGGAAAAGATGAAGAAACAGGATTAAAAGAAATAGAAATTTTAGAAGACGGGCAAGAAATAGTTTGGGTAAAAGGCGGTCGTGGTGGTTTAGGCAACAGTAATTTTAAAACTGCTACTAACCAGGCTCCTGAATATGCACAACCGGGTGAAGATGGTTCTGAAGGCTGGAAAATATTAGAACTAAAAGTATTGGCAGATGTAGGTTTGGTAGGTTTCCCTAATGCAGGAAAATCAACATTATTATCTGTTATCACTGCTGCAAAACCAAAAATTGCAGACTATGCTTTTACCACACTAACACCTCAGTTAGGTATAGTAGATTACCGTGATGGAAGAAGTTTTTGCATTGCAGATCTTCCCGGAATTATTGAAGGTGCGGCAGAAGGTAAGGGCCTTGGACATCGTTTCTTGCGCCACATTGAACGTAACTCAATTTTACTTTTTTTGATCCCTGCCGATTGTGCCGATCATAAAAAGGAGTTTGAAATATTATTGAATGAACTGGAAGAATACAATCCGGAAATGCTGCAAAAAGATTTCGTTATTGCCATCAGCAAAAGCGATATGTTAGATGATGAATTGAAAGCAGCCATTGAAAAAGAGCTTCCCCAAAAAGTGCCGCACATTTTCATTTCTTCTGTCACAGGTTACAATTTGCCTGCGCTAAAAGATCTGTTATGGAAAACATTAAATGCGCCGAAAGATATTTAATTCATAGTGCTGTTATTTATTGTCCACCGAGATTGCATTAACTGAGTATCGTTAATTTATTATAAATTGACAGCCAATATACAGAAAAGCATCGAATCAAAAAGTTCTTGTCATGCTGAGGAACGAAGCATCTCATTTACAAAATAACAGAACGATTATTGAGGATAAGATGCTTCGTTCCTCAGCATGACAAAAGAAGGCTGGATATAATTTACTTTTCATCTAACGATCATCTATCATGGACGATATCAACCATTTTAAAGGAATTGGTTCTCTTGCTATTCATGCAGGTAGATCTATTAATCCTGAGAATGCGCACTTGATGCCTATTTTCGCTACTTCTACTTTTACTTTTGATAATGCCGAACAGGGCATGAATCGTTTTTCAGGCAAAGAAGATGGGTTCATCTATTCACGAATAGGCAATCCTACAACAACTACTGCAGAAGAAATTATCGCAGCTTTAGAAGCCTTTAATATTAACGATACCAATGGAAAATCGCTACAATTAAAAGCCTTATTACATTCCAGCGGACAAGCAGCAATGACTACCATGTTCTTGTCTAATCTTTCTGCGGGCGATAGCATATTATCACATTATTCTTTATACGGCGGCACACACGAATTTTTATATGATATACTTCCTCAGTATGGTATCAATTCACTTATTGCGGACCTGAGAGATGTAGAAAAATTAAAAACCATTATCAAAGAAACACCATCATTAAAACTGATTCATATTGAAACGCCTGCAAATCCTACTATGCAATGCATCGATATTGAAGCCGTGAGTAAAATAGCGAAACAACATAACATCCTTGTATCAGTAGATAATACTTTTGCTACTCCTTATTTACAACAACCATTTAAATATGATGTTGATTTTGTATTTCATTCAACCACTAAATTTTTGAATGGTCATGGCACTGCTATCGGTGGTGTATTGATCGGAAGAGATATTGAATTCATGAAAACCAAAGCACACAAATATTATAAATTGCTTGGTGGTAATAGTAATCCTTTCGATGCATTTTTATTGATACAAGGAATAAAAACTTTAGAAGTAAGAATGGAACGTCATTGTGGTAATGCAATGATTGTTGCTAATCTTTTATCCAAACATCCTGCCATTGCAAAAGTTAATTATAATGGTTTAACTACTCATCCCGACCATAAAACATCATCTAAGCAAATGCGCCATCCGGGAGCTGTTTTAAGTTTTGAATTAAGCGGCGGAATGGATGCAGGCAAACGTTTTATTGATCAGCTAAAAATGTGTGTACGTGCTGTTTCACTTGGAACCGTCGATACACTCATATCTCATCCTGCATCCATGTCTCACTCAGGCATGTCGAGAGAAGACAGATTATCATCCGGCATTGCAGATGGATTAATAAGAATGAGTGTAGGATTAGAAAATATAGAAGATATTATAGCTGATCTAGATCAGGCTTTGAAGTCTTGAAACGATAAAATTCTAAATAGATGATGCACTAACTTAGCAGAACCAAAACTAGTATGCAAAATAAAATTACCATTATCAATGCTTTTGATGCAGAAGATTATTTTATTGAAAAATTATCTAAAGAGTATGATAATGCCGTTACCGAAAACGGTATGGTAAGTGAATTGTTATTTATTAGCAGCATGAATTTTTCTTTTGCTCCATTCCCGCAGCAATACAATTTTGACACATTGGAGCGCGATCTGCAGGAAAGTGTTAACGCCATTAAATCGGCATCAACATTGGCCTTTTTTACATCTTATCATACACGTAAACATATAAACCCGGCATTTGCACAATTCGTTTCGCGCTTATTTCATTTGCAAAACGGAGGTGTAAATAAAAGTATCTGGGGTGAAGGTGCTACCTATAATAAACGTATTCGTATCATTTCGGTAATTGATGATATAGCTACCTGGAAAAAATACAAGTTTAAAAAAGATGCTTCTATGTTGCCGATACATAAAATCGATTTTAGTTTATTTGGCTTTGATGAAGTATTCACCAGTACTTTTGGTTATTTACAAGACAATGAGATGAACGAGTATGGCCTTAAATGCCTTTCGCGCATGCATGATTTCGCAGCAAGTGATTGTTTAAATAAATAATAATTACTGGCTCCCCCGATATAGGAAAGTAATTAGTTTACAAAGCCAATTAACAGCTTCGCTAACTCTACCAGTTCCTACGGAAGCGCCTCTTTGGTTGCGGTGCCACGCGAAGCGAGGCAGACAAAATCATGCGAAGCAGATTTTCGTCGGCGACCAAAGGAGCGCTGGAGAAGGAACGCAGCCCAGCGGCTATGAGCGATTAAGACCAAAAAATTACAAACTGCTATGGTGGATTAAGCGATATTTTTCGCCCGAAAGGCGGGAAGGCGTTTATAGTTCGATCATATTTTATACTGTACTTTCCTATACTCCCAGCAGTCAATTAATAATTTTAACTATAGATATTTGGTGGGTAAAAAAATACTTTATACTATTGCGTCGTAATTATTTTTTTCAAACCCTAAAACAATTTTGTTATGGCTACAACAGCAGGCAAATTGGCTCGTCTTACTATTGATGGTAAGGAGTACAATGTTCTTCAAGCATCTTTTGAATCTACAAAACCAAAAGACAGTTACAACCGAGTAACCGCTTATGCAACTAATGCAGACGCACGTTTCACAATCGAAGGAAAAGATGGTACAACAGCTATCTTCGAAAAGTATGCGAACAGTCGCAATCGTTTCGACGCTAAGCTTACTTTGTACAACACCCACGATGAAGGAAAATTAGTAGAAACTGACTACAAAGACAGTTCTATTACATTCTACTCGTCTTCTTTCAATTCAGCTAACGAGACGCCTTACACGTTGTCTATCGTTATTTCTCCAAAGAGTACTAAAGAAGGAAATGCTCACTTGGAATTTGATCAGAATACTTAATCTGATCAAATTATTTTAGGGCAATTCAATTATAGGCAATGCTTATAAAGGCTACTTATGTGCCTGCTAATACTTGTTTTGTTTGAATTGCCCTTTAATATTTTTTTAATTGAAAGAAATAAAAATTCAAATAATCGCCATCTTTTAATGGCTGAGAAAGAAGAAATCTTCATAGTCCGTACCCTCTATGAAAATTAAAAGCAATATGCTATTTTAAGTTGTTCAATTCTTAATCAAACACAATCCTATTCTATGTCCCAAACATCTGCGCCAGCTAATACTTCAAGTTTATCACTTCCCGTAAAACTTGTTTACGAAGTAAATATTGATGGCACTGTAATAAAACCTATCAACTCAATTGTTATATCTCAACATCATGGTACACATAATAGTGTAGAGTTTAGTTTTCCGCATGAGGTAGTACAGCAGGAAGGTAGTTTTGTATTAGATGATGCTCAAAAGCTATTGGGTCGTTTAGTAGAGATAACTATAAAAAACAGCAACGATTCCGGCAGTGCGGCATTAGAAAATAAATTTATTACTACTAATATAGAATTAGATCAGGAAGGATTGAATGAAGGTATGTTAAGGGTAACGGCCTTAAGTCCTACATGGTTATTAGATGGAGCTCCACACTTTGAAAGTTTTTATCAAAATAATTTGAATGACATTGCCACAGCTATAGCAAAGCCTTTAAATTCTGTAAGAACAAATATCAAAGCAAGTGCTTCTTTTAAAGACACGCTGCCTTATGTTTGTCGTTACAATGAAAGCGGATGGAATTTTTTAAAACGTCTTTCCGCTGAAACAGGCCAATGGCTATACTTTAATGGCACGGACCTTATATTTGGCGATGCCGAAAAAGGTGAATCTCAAAAATTAATTTATGGAAACAACTGCCATAATTTACAAATGAATGTAAAAGCAGCTCCAACACAATCAAGTATATTTGGTTATGATGCAGCACAAAATAACCCACTAAATCAGGAAGCAAATAATTATACCGGTAATCCCGGCTCTTATGCAGAAGATGCCTTTAAACGTAGCAATCAATTATTTTCAGTTGCATCAACATATACTACACATAATTCATTATCAGGGAGTGCATCTGTAGAAGCAATAGGAAAAGCACGCTCAGCAAGTACAGCAGCAGGCATGTATACTATCAGCGGACAAAGTACTTTGTTCACTTTAAAAGTAGGTACATTGGTAGATGTATCATTTAAACGTTTAGGGAAAAGCAGCTCGCATAGACAAATGCGTATTATATCAGTACAACATCATTTGCAAGCTGGTGGTCAATATACCAACACATTTAAAGCGATACCATCATCTGCAGAAGCACCACCAACTATTAAATATAACAAACCTGTCACCCACCCCATGCTGGCAAAAGTTTTAAGTAACGATGATGCTCAGGGCCGTGTGCAAGTACAATTTATGGGATGGCAACAAGATAATGGCTCACAACAAACAGACTGGATAAGAGTTGCAAGTTCTAACGCCGGCAACAGCAATGCAGTAAGCTCCAACAGAGGGTTTATGTTTATCCCAGAAGTTGGTGATCAGGTTTTAGTTGATTTTGAAAATGGCAACCCCGATAAACCTTTTGTTGCACACAGCATGTATCACGGACAAAACGGTGCCGGTGGCGGATCAGGCAATCATATTAAAAGTATTGTTACAAAAAGCGGTTGTATGATACAGTTTGATGATACCGACAATCAGGGAAGCGTAACCGTAACCGACCCAAGCGGCAATACTTTTTATCTCGATGGACAAGGAAACGTAAACGTTACGGCACCAAAAAATATTTTACTGAGCGCAGGCGAAAATATTATGCTCAACGCAGGCATGAGCGTTATGACAAGCGCAGGTACTGATATTATGGATCAGGCCGGAGCTATGATAGCGCATTCAGCAGGTTCAGATATAATGCATACTGCTGCGGGTATGATGACACATACTGCAACAAAAGATTTTAGTTTGCAAGCTGCGAATATTACTAAAGTTGCTACGGGAGATATTTCTACACAAGCAGACACGATAGACAAACAAGCAAAAAAGGATGTAACGATTAGCAGTGTTCAAGGTAATGTAACTAAACATGCAAAAAAAGAATTGCAAAACAATAGCGGCGAAAACACTAAACATAACTAACTATGGGCGGAAAATATATAGAGCAAGCCGGAGGTACTATATCTGAAATTGCACAGAATGATTATACAATTTATGCCGAAGGTAATATTATCACAAATGCAAAGAAAAGTATAAATGAAGTTGGTGAAGATAATGGTGTAAGTTTTGGCTCGCCAAGCGACCCTCCGGCAACTACCAAAGTGTCCACAATCAAATTAATGGGCGTTTTAGATGACGGATCAGCAAACGATGGCACAGGCAATAATTATCAGAAAGGTTTAGTATTCGGCAATGCTTATGAATTTAAAGTTACCGGATATACAAATGGTGAGCCTATTAATAAATCATCCATTAAATGGATGATAAAATATCAAAGCCCCCAATATTCATTCAATAAATCGCTAGAGATAGAACAACATTTTATTCTAGGAGATTCTGTTATTATAACGATGAATGATAAAGATATGTGTGGCTGCGATGTACTAATAAGAGCATATATTAGTGATCCATCTAGTGAAGGAGAATTAAAATTATGGATGCATAATAGGTTTAGATTTTTCGATAGAAAACAATTGGAAAATGAAGTTGAAGATAGAACAACTAAAGGAAAGCCATGGATGATTGACCAAGGGGGAACTCCTTTATGTGGAGTAGCCATTATTTTCTATCTATTAGCAAAAAAGGAGCGAGATGCATATAAAAAAAGCGCTTTAGAATTACACAGGATAGGATTTTCCCAAAATCATGAATATGTTATTGAGCCTAGCGATAAAACAATATATGAAATGAATCCATCTTCTCAAGAGTACCCCTCTTCTGGTAATACCAAAGACAGCAGAATGCCTAGAGTTGATTGGATAACTATGGTTTCAGCAAGAAATAAAGAAAGCTTATTTGGGTATACTGGGAAATCAGACCAAGTCGCATCTGCAATAAATTTACCATCAATGGTTGTTAAGTTTCAAAAAGAACTTTTAGGATATAGCAATGTAATTGACAATACTTATATTGTAATGGACTACAATTCAGATAAATTAAATTGGCTAATTGAAATGCAGAAAGCATACCAAGAAGGGTATAGTGTTAGTATTCTTATTGACTCAGATATGTTAAAAGACAAACCGTCTCATTTTGCTGCTGCCGATAACCCAGCCTCATGGCGATTTCATTGGATTATATATGAAGGAGGCTTATTCGTTGACGATACAACCAATACTTACACTTTTTCATATTGGTGTTGGGGCGACAGAATTAAAACTCATGCTTTTAAAAAAGATAACTTTAATTCAAATTTCTTTGGCTATATAAAAGGCATATAAATGAACTATCCGTTATTCTCGATACTACTTCTTAGTTTTACAAGCATAATATTTCTTCTTTTTAAGATACGTTTACGATATAAAATTATCATTTCATTTATCTTTTCTGTAGGGATATTAATGGCTATTAGATACAATTCTAAAAAACAATCTCCTACAACAGAAGAGCTTAAAGAAGCATGTATTCAATGTAATGCAAATAATGAATATGATGGTGGTTTTACTATTGAATTTTCCGCCAAATCCTCATTTAAGTTTCCTGAAAGTATTTTTACAATAACAAAAGATTCGCTTGGAGATACAATTTCTACGATCTCACAAAAACTAAACCTTACAAAAGCAGGTAATGGAATTGATGAATATGAAATGTATCAATATGATACACCTTTTACGCCATTTAGTACAATAGAAATTAAAATGGGACAATCAATATTTGTATTATCACATTTTAAATTAAAACCCATTATCGTAATGGGAGGCATGATTAAAACGATTAATGGTTGTAAATTAGATAGTGCTATAATTAATAATAAGCAAGTCCCTTTTTACACGTACGAAGACAATAAAATTGAAGTAAAATAAAAAAAGTGAAGAATCTAAATTCCCGCTGGCGCAGATATGCGGCGTTGATATTGCGTGTGGGCGTATCTGTGCCTTGATTGTATACTTAACACAGATACGCCCACACACAACAGCTAAGCTGCATATCTGCGCTAGTATGAGAGAACGGGGGCCCATTGAAGGTTCAGATGATCAAACTACTCGTATGGCACGAATAAATTTAGCTAATGATAATAACGCGGATTATTATATAGCTATCCATGCAGATGGCGTTGATAATTATACTTCATCAGGTTCACATGTAATATATCCTAATACTAATGACTCCTCTCTTTCTGCAAACTGTTCAGAATTAGCAAAAGATATTCTAAGTTTATATAACATTGTCGCTGTTGAAAGTGAATCACCTAAAATTGATGTCAGAGGTCTACAAGTATTGAGCACAACGAATAAAACCGATAGGAAAGTATTAGTTGAACTAGGATTTGTTACTACTCCTAAAGATGCTAGAAAGCTATACCCAAATGTCAGTGTTATTTCACAACAATTATATAATGGTTTATTAACCAATATTGAAAAAAGTTTCTAACCATGAGAAAAATATCTTTTCTTCTTATACTTTTTTGTTTCTCAAAATGTAATTATAAAAATGAGAAACATATTGTGCAAGGGCAAAAAATCACTTCAAATATTAATGATACTACTTTCCATGCTGTCATTATTTCTAACAACGACAGCTTCAAAAATAATGATACAACTTCAAAAACATTTTATGCTAATGGGAAAATGAAAGATATAGTTGTAAAAAAAGATACTGGTGATTGCACACTGCAATATATTTTTTTCTACGAAAATGGCAATCTAAAAGAAACTGGATGTCAGGGTAATGTATCAAACAAAGATATTAATACAGGGATGTCTGTAGGTACTTGGTATTTTTATGATTCGTTAAAAAGATTGGATTCATCAATATATTACAACAATGATGTTTTAGGGAAAGATTTTATTGAGAAAAAACGCTACTATAAAAACGGAGTCATCAAATCAATAGAAAGGTATAATAACTATGAGTTGTATGAAACTGAAGTAGATTCAATAAGTGTATGGAAGTTTTACAACAAATATGGGAAGTTGACACATGTTATTAATCATCAAAAAAAGAATAAAATAGATAGTTAGAATATCTAATGGTATATCCCTGATATTGACAAATTCATTAATCTCGAACTGACGCAGATATGCAGGCAAGCATGAAGCAGCTAAGTAGTTTAACAATCACAGCACAGATACGCCCGCCACACTCAAACCAACACCGCATATCTACGCTAGTGGCGGACATAGAAAAATATGGCGAAAGAAATGGGATTTTTAATGAGTCAACGATACTGATAGTAACTTGAAAAGAAAAGGCAAAGAAGTACTTTTTCGCAAAACATCAGGAAAGGGATTTAATTGTTGGTGGTTATTACAGCATAAATTTGGGTATAACCCTTTACAAACAAAGGCAACTATAAATAGAGAAGATACATATAATGTCCATGATATATACAGAAATCCTGCTAATGCTTCAAAGAATACCTCTAATGATATAATTTATGATTGAGCAAGTGAAGAAAATTAAAATATTAAAATTACTGTTGTTTAACTCAGTATTAATTTTTGCAATAAGTAGCTTTATTATTGCAAAAATTTGGATATCATATCCCCGAACTGGCGCAGATATACAGGGCAAGCTTGAAGCGTAGCGTATCTGTGCTAAGCATTGAACAATCAAAGCACAGATACGCCACACACAACAGCTAAGCCGCATATCTGCGCTAGTAGGTAAGATACCAAACAAAAAAACACCGATTTATATTATAGGTCATAGCTTAGGTACATGGAATGGTGCGCACTTATCTAAAATACTTAATGATTCAGGATATAATGTAGAAATGCTGATAACATTAGATCCTGTTGGTGACGGCACTCTTGTTTATGTAGGATCTCAAATATATTTAACCAAGCCTACTCCTAAAGCTAAATTTTGGATAAATATAAAGACAACCCCTACAAATACAGATAGCTCTGATGATGTTGCACAATTTGGAGAGCAATGGAAAGTAACATCAGGTCCAGACATTAACGCAACTGTAAATATACATCACTATAATGCCGTTGGTATTTTTACCGCTATAATAGCAAATGGTAAGTCTGCAGAGGATTACTTTTATAACTTGATGACTCAAAAATTATAATATGCAATTAAAGAAAAGAATAGCTCTAATACTAGTCTATATATTTATTTCCAGTATTTGTTTATCTACCGTAATGTTATTATGTTTCTCAGTTAATAATGAAAAGGGCAATCAGATACAAAATTCATACTCTGGTATTTATAAAATGCTTTGCTATTTTGGTATATTTCTTTTAACAATAAGTTCAACTTCTATTTATTTAAATCTAATAAATAAGATACGCCAAAATAGGATTTTAAAATTTTTATCTTTTTTTTTATTGCCAACAATCCTTTCTTCTTTTGAAATGATTCCAAGATTACTTCATGGAAATGAGCGAGAGATACAAATAATGTACCCTATCATTATTCCCTTATTTCTTAATTTATCTATTTCGTATATCTATTTTATCTCAATCAAAGATCCTGAAAACAACTCTGTTGATGAAACGCCTCCAGCTAATAGATAGTAGACATTTTATTATTTTGTTTATTTTTTGCATATTATTCTTTGTAAATAAATCTAATGCGCAAATACTATCAGAGCAAAAGCCTTTTTCTTTAGTAAAAGATATATCTAGTAGTGATTATAAACCAGAGGATACTATCAGGCTCCCAACTGGCGCAGATATGCAGCATTGATATTGTGTGTGGCGTATCTGTGCTAAGCATGAACAATCATAATATTATTTTCACCCCAGATGACAGATATAGGAAAAGATACCCTTTTTATTATATTAGGTTACTATGTATCTATTGGTTATCTCTATTGGCGATTTAAACGTTTTTTAAAAAAGACAAATAATTAATCCCTTGCCTTGGTTCATGTCCCTAGGTAACTATATACCTGTTAGACCATGGATGCTTATGGATTACTGTCAGTATTCCACCCCATTGTCATACACTCTGAATCAACCATATTGATACTTGGGAAAGCCCGCCAATATCGGATATCCGCCGAATCTCCTATTGCATAAGAAAGAGAGGTATTACCTGTATAATATTTATTGGCTACAGAAAATTGATAATTATACATAGTATCATAGCTGCTATGATATCTATGCACAGATTCACTTATAAAAATTCCTTTCGTTAAAATGCCCTCTTTTTTCAGATAATGCTTTCCTATTGTCCATTTAACGGGATTATAAACAAAGAAATATCCGAGTACCCCAAGGGATAAGATTATCCATAAGCAAGCCCATGCATCTTTTCAAACCAAATGTTTGTTTAGTCGTTTTTTGTTGTTTAATCTTTTTCATAGAACATATAATATATCCAAATGTAATAAAAAAGGCTGCATACTAGCAGCCTTTAAATAAAGTCCTTTACATCAACATGCAGTTTGTCTGCTATCTTTTTTAAAGTAAGTAAATAACTGTTTCGCTTACCATTCTCCCAACTGGCGCAGATATGCGACGCAAGCATGAAGCGTAGCGTATCTGTGCTAAGTAGTTTAACAATCACAACACAGATACGCAACCACACAACAGCTAAGCTGCATATCTGCGCCAGTGAAGAGTTTAATAAGAAGTTTAAAGCATCTGCTCATTAATTACCGCTTCTTCGGGTGATGTACCTATCTCATTATTGTGCACTACATAAACATCACCATAACCAATTTTTGAATTATTTTTTATTCCTACGCGAATCTTTTCCTTATCTACAATTGCAAT
>Ga0207033_1196_pt1 | contig 12121 bp, 8 predicted proteins | sample Alteio_BWMinCont_35_FD_153262 | JGI IMG/M metagenome (GOLD analysis project Ga0207033, IMG submission 153262) | Enriched cells from forest soil in Barre Woods Harvard Forest LTER site, Petersham, Massachusetts, United States -... | ecosystem: Environmental > Terrestrial > Soil > Temperate forest >... | reverse complement strand
ATTTTATCAAAAATGAAGACTTTATAAAAATACTTCTGCAAATTAAGTCTACACATATTAAGGGCGTATTGGCTTATAATTTTAATTTGCCGGATGTTAATGGCAAATTTCATTCTTTAACGGAATACAGGGGGAAAGTCGTCCTCATTGATTTTTGGTCCACTGGGTGCGGGAATTGCAGCTATAGGTACGATCAAATCCGGGAAATGCGGGATCATAATATTTACTTACGCGAAGTGATGCCTTGTCACCATCTGAAAGTAAATCAATGGTTCCTTTAATCGTTGCATATCCCGGACCAGCGACCACTTTTAAGACGAATAAAAAGATCAGGATAGTGGTAATCAATATTTTTTTCATGGTTTTTACGCTAATATGATTTACCGTTGATTTTGTTGAATACCGCTTAATTGAATTTCTGGGTCAGGTATAGGCATAGCATACCTTGGATCATTCGGGGGTAGCGTGTAAGTGATCCCGTTTACGACTCTTGTCAGTGTTACAGCAAAGCGCACGTCTTTATTTAACCGCCTCAAATCCCCCCATCGCAGACCCGTCATCACCAATTCCTTTCTTCGTTCAATTAAAATTTGAATCAAAGCATCATCAGCCGTTGCAGCGTTGTAGGGAACAAATGTTCCTGTTTTCCACCTTGTAACAAGCAAGGCATTCAGATCAGCCATAGCATTAGTCAAGTCACCCAAGCGAGCTTCGCATTCCGCTTTATTTAAGTAAATTTCGTCAGTTGAAATACCGCAATAAGTATTACCGTTCTTGTCGAATTGACTCAAAAACCCGATTTGGCCAGTACTATAATAGTGAAAGAATACCCCAGGTCTCAGATCGTTTGGATCATTAAACAATTTATACAAATTGGAATCTACATGTGCAGTGCGGTGGATAATGTAATATCCGCTTAACGAGCCGTGAAAAATGTCCTCTGGCGAGTAATTAGGATAGGGGACCAAATTGCCCGGCGTGAGGTTGTTGAAGTCCTGGAGCGTGTTATTAATACTAAGACAGCTATCAGCATTTTTCAGCGATTGATTATAATTTCCTAAAACAAGGTAAACCCTGGATAATAAACCATATGCCGCACCTTTTGAGGGTAGCGTAATCAGACTTGGCTTTGCCGGCAATAATGTTAAGCAAGTTTGAAGATCCTGTAATATCTGATTATAACTGGCCTGCAGACTTGCCCGTGGATATTTTGTATTTATGTCGGAGCTTAACCTCAAAGGAATTCCAAGATCGGTTCCTGCAGTAGCGCTATTATATGGTAACGTAAAATTGTCCACCAAACCATAGAATGCCATTGCACGAAAAAACAAAGCACTCCCTTTGATTTCATTGTACAGACTTTGTTGATTTGACGTATAATTTATCTTAGGCAGATCATCCAGTATCGTATTGGCGTAATAAACCTGTGTGTAAGAATAGGACCAATCATTAACGTTTTGTCCGGCATCATAAATTTGTTTTGCCCATACATAAGAATTCCTTTCTGTTGATGTGCTTGTTGCCCACAAAGCGTCGGTAGTGTAATAATCATCTGTTGACAGCTCCCCCAACGCCGGAAAGCTAAGGGCATTAAAAACGTTGTCATCCTGTAATAACAATTGCAGGTCCTGTAATGTCGAAGGTACTGCTAATGCAATATTGGGTTTTGTATCCAAAAAGGCGTCCTGTTTTTTGCATCCGGAAAGCAATAAACCAGCTATACAGCCATAGGATAGAATTTTGTAAATTATATTTTTCATGATTTTCTTATTAAAAATTCGCTTTAATACCAAATGAGAACGTTGTGGGCAATGGAAATACACCAGTAGTATTTGTACTCAGGTCGGGGTCCAAATGATCTTTATTTGCCCTCCAAAGTATCCCCACGTTGTTTATATAACTGTATAGCTGAAGATGTGAAAATGGTAAGCTCCTTATTTTATTCTTATTAAGATCATAGGAGAGTGTAATATCCTCAAGTCGGATGTGATCGCCGTTATCAATCAGGATGGAGGAGTTTGCGTAAAATAAATCTCTGTTGGTGTCATAAGGGGGATATTGAAGTGAAGGGACGTTTGTTTTCAGTTCGTCACCTGGATTTTGCCATCTTTGAGAAAAATCTACATTTCCAGACCACGGTAAATTGGAAGAACCGTAGGAAGTTTTTCTAAAGTAATAGTCTAATTTATATATTATGTTGGCCGATAAAGACCATTCTTTATAGGTAAAAGTGTTTCGTAAATATCCAAACGTTGTAGGTCTTGAAGAACCGTTATATACCATATCATTGATGGACGTATTGGCAATTATTCCGGCGTAATTTGTACTAACGTTACCATTCAGGTAGCCTTGCGGATCGCCGGTACTATGCGTCAGCCCTGCCCACTTATAACTATATAAGCCAAATAAATCTTTTCCTGCGAGCGGATAAATACTGCTGGCATTACTAAACGTGATATAATTGATGGATGGAAGTGTAACACCATAACGGGTGACAACATCAACGACATGGCTTAAGCTAAAATTGGTAACCCATTTGAAATTTTTGGTGTTTATATTCTTCGTGTTAATTACGATGTCAACGCCATTACCTTTAGTATCAGCTGTATTGCCATAAAATGTCGTAAAACCTGTTGAAGGGGCTAAAGGACTATTGCCAAATAAATCAATGCCCTTTTTTAAATAATACTCTATGCTACCTGAAACGGTATTGTTTTTTGTGCCAAAATCAATACCCAGATTTATTTTTCTAATCCTCTCCCAACGAAGTTCGGGATTTCCGGGATTGGCAATGTAAGCGTATTGCCCACCGGAATACTCAGCTCCTCCGGTTTGTCGAATGGTCGTAACTGCTGTTGCCGTTTTATCAATATTTCCGGTGTAACCATAGGTTGCCCTTAATTTAATTAAAGGGAGCCAGTCGATATGATAGAATTGTTCCTTGCTTAAACTCCAGGCAAACCCGGTTGAATATAACGGAACTGCCTTTTGATTTGTATTGACACCAAATAAGTTTGACTGATCAATTCTGCCGCTAAGGGAAAAAGTATAACGGCCATCATACGTATAGGCAGCATTACTATAATAAGAAATATAGTGGTCCGTTGTCTGGGCATAACCAAGAGAATTAGGTATTGTTCCGTAATTTTGAGGTAACCCGATGAACGTATCGTAATAATCTATATTGGATTGGCTGGTTTTTGTGTTTGCGTCATAGCCATAAACAGTATTATAATTGCTTTCATTGATCGTTTCGTGAATTTCAGTACCGGCTATAACCGATAAATCATTTTTATTATTCCAGTTTTGATTGTAATTTAATTGAGCCCTCCCCTGTTTTGAAATTAAATCCGAATTTTCCGTTTGCAGTACCCCGCCTAAAGGTACCGGATAGGACAAAGAGCCATCAGAATTTACCTGGGTAAACCCATTTATCAGGTTTCTTGTATAATAGGATGATAGATTATTATCATTTGCATAAGCACTGCTCCCTTTCTCATATTCGTACCTTACAGTTGCGCTGAAATGTTTCAGAAAATCATATTTGATCCCGATGTTAATCCGGTTATCAGTTGATGTTTCCGTGTTATCGGAGTTCCTTAATTCATCATAAGGTCTGTAATTCCAGTCCAGGTATTTACCACCGCCAACGGTATCAACATAAGTTTGTGCATAATCTTTTACAACGGGTAATGCATTCCCATTTTTATCGACCAATTGGGCATAGGGATAGATGCTTCCATAGCCCGTTGTAGCAATCCCCGATACGGTGTTGTTTATCTGGTTCGTTGATTGAACATAGTTGATGGCTGCAGAAATTTGCAGGTTTTTTACCGGGTAAAAATTATAGGAAGAATTGACCGTTACACGGTTGCTGCTATTGCCGACAAGATTCGCCCTGTTATGGTCATCACCAAAAGAAAAGTAGTAATCGCTTTTATCGCCACCGCCCCTCAGGTTCAGATTGTATTGCTGATCAATTGATTTTTGATAGAAATATTTTGTCAAATCGTTCCGTACATCGATGTTGCGGAATGCGTTGATCTGGCTATTGGCATCTACAGCGGAAATGGTACCGGCCCTTTCCTCCCCTAATAAGGCCACAACCGGGGACACGGGTAAATACCCCTGGGACAGCGCATTGTCATATACCCCTTTATTAAACAACGTTTCTTCCAGGTTGATGAAGTCATTAGCATCTAAAAATTGAGGGTTGTAATATAAATCAGGTTTATTACCAATGGTCACATTGGCATTGATTTCACCTTTCAGTGCCTGGTTTCTTTTACCTTTTTTTGTGGTAATAACGATCACCCCATTACCTGAGCGCACGCCCCAGATCGAAGCGGCTGCGGCATCTTTTAATACCGTTATACTTTCTACATCGTTAGGATTAATATTGTTATAGTCACCATCGTAGGCGAACCCATCTACAACAATCAGGGGCTGGTCATTAGCATTGATGGTGCTATGGCCATCTATATTTATGTCTATTTGGCCGGAAGCTGAATTAATGGTATTACGGTTGAATAACAATCCAGGCACAACACCCTCCAACCGGCTTAGCATATCAGTACTAATCCTGCGATTAATTAATGTACTATCTATTTGTACGAAAGAGCCTGTGGCCCGTTCTTTTGGTATAGTTTGATAGCCTGTACTAACTGTCACTTCTTTCAAGCCGCTCATTCCGGGCATCAGTTTTATATTTAAATATGGCATATCACGGTCAACTGTAAAATCGAAAGACCGGAAGCCAATATAGGAGACCACTATTTTATCACCGACCTGTGCCTCAAGATTAAACTCGCCGTCTTCATTGGTAATGGTAGCTTTTGTACTGCCTTTTATAGCGACCGTCGCACCTATCAATGGTGTGCCTGCCGAATCAGTTACCTTTCCGGAAATATTAGCCGGGGCAACAATATCGCCTTTCGGCGCACTCACGGGCTTCTCTTTCAGTTTTAATACAATCGTTTTATTTACAACGGCATAATCAAAAGGCTGATTGGCGAAACAGATTTTTAATGCGGTTTCCAGCGGGGCATTTTTTACCTGTACATCAACAGGCAGCGCTTGCTGCAACCAATCCTGGTTATAAAAAAATGAGTAGCCGGTTTGTTGCTTGATGTCGTTGATTACTTTTTCAAGCGGCGCATTATGTTCAGACAACGTAACGTTTTGGGCCAGTGTTGTCGCGCTGACCTGCATACAGAAGGCTAATAAGATAAACGCGGTGACCTTCATACAAAGCAGCGTTTGACGGGATATATTCATTCCCGTGGTGTGGGTTAATAATGGTTTGCCGGGTTTACCAGTAACTAAAACTGGCCCGTTTTTGCAAAGAGCGTTTAATTGCATATTTTTGCAATGAATTAGGGTTAAAGAATTAAACAGTTCGTCAAATTGTATTTTTCGGCCTTTTTCATTAACCGGTCCCGATTACAGTCGGCTCCGGTTTTTTTTGGCCTTTACTATCGCACCTGGTGGTAGTAAATTAGTCCTTAAATAATTATCCCGTCATAGGCATCTATTGAAAAACGATTATCTTTTTACCATCCACGGCGAATTTCACCCCGCTATATTCCAGTATTTTTAACACATCGGACAATTTTGAAGTCCGTGGTATATCACCCCCGAAATTGTAGTGTTTCTTTTCTCCCTGGTAAACCACATCCAGGTCGTACCAGCGGCTGAGCTGCAGCATCACAGCAGGCAACGAAGTATGACTGTCAAATTTGAACAGGTCATTTTTCCAGGCGATCACCACACCTAAATCGACATTATTTTTAATTACAATGTTGCCATCGGGCGCAGCAACTGCCTGCTGCCCAGGTTTTAAGGTATAACCTTTATTTCGACCGGATGAAACGGAGATACTTCCTTCAATCAGGGTAGTTTTGATAGCTGCCTCATCGTCAAAAGCATTGATATTAAAATGTGTACCCAGGTCGCGAATTACCTGGTTTTTCACTTTCACCGAGAATGGCATTTGCGCATTATGTACCACTTCAAAGTAAACCTGGCCGGTAATTTCAACCTGGCGTTCATGTCCTTTGAACGCTACCGGGAAAGTGATAGAGGAGCCTGCATCCAAAACGGCTATTGTACCATCGGCCAATTGCAGCGAGTGCTTACCGCCGCCACGGAGGGTAGTGAAAGTGTTATAAGAGACGTTTAGCGCTGCATTGCCATTTTGCAGGGCTTGATAAAGCAAATTTCCGTCATTGCTCTTACGGATATTGGTAAGCCCTTGCCGTGCAATTAGTCCCGGTCCTGCATTGCTTACGGCAATTTTCTGTCCGTTTGCCAAAGTCAGCATGGCCTTATTGCCAGGTAAAACGTCATTTTTAAAAGTCCCGGGTTTTAACAAGGCAACCTGCCGGAACGTTTGTTTGTGGATAATGAAATAACCGCCAAGGGTAAGTCCGAGCAGAATCGATGCAGCAACGGCGATTCGGCGCCATTTAGGAGAGCGTCGGATTAAAACGGGAGATTCCCTTCTGATCGCTTCAATCTCCTGGTCCATGTGATTTTCAAGTAATTCATTCAATTGATCCTGGTTCACGAGGCCGAAAAAGGCCATCAATTCCTCTTCCGTTGCCGAACCAGCTATATAGCGGTCAATCAATTGCTTTTTATAAGCTTGTTCCTGTTCTGACATCTATGGACTTTTTTGCTTTCACTGGAATGACGATTGAGGTTATGGCGAAGGGTACGCTGATCACGAAAAAAAGCAGGGGGGATAATTTAACTGCTTAAAAATCAGTCTGATAATTTTATTGATTTTATTACCTGGAAGTCAGTATAGCAATTACGACCAGGAAAGATATACCTAACTCATTTTCGGCAGCGTCTTTAAGTAATTTCATTGAGCGGACCATATGTTTTTTTACCGTATGACGGGTGATGCCCAATATTTCGGCAGCCTCGTCGTAAGTCTTATGCTGCTGGCGGCACAATTGAAATACTTCCCGGGTCTGCTGCGGCATTGTATTAAGCACATTTTCGATAAACTGGAGGTAATCTTTTGTGATATGCGCTTCTTCCGGGTTACTATTTTCTGGGTAGTTGGCCAGGATCAACCCCATAGCTGCCTGCTCTATCGATGCCCGTTTTAGAAAATCAAATGATTGCCTTTTTGCGACGGTAAATAGCCAGGCCCCAACCTCCCGGATCACAAAAGGTTGGTCCCTTGTTTCCCAAAATTTAAAGAAAACATTTTGGCAAATGTCTTCTGAAAGTTCCGCGGAACGCAGGTATTTCCTGATAAAGCGGTAAACCTGCTGGTAATAACGATCATGAATTTCAGCATAGGCGGCCTCATCACCCTGCTTTATCAAGGCAATCAATTCGTTATCCGGAAGTGCTTTAATGGCTGGCAATCGTAAATTCGTTTTTACGAAATTACGGAATTTTCATTTCAAAGAAGGTAATTGATTGTAAACAAGTTATTAAAGATGAATAATTATTCATTTTTTAGCGTCTGTTTTTTGATATAAATAATCTACCGTGCTCACCGTGGATTTCCCATGATAGTATCGTTGAAGATGGCTGGTAAGAACGTTGTGTGCCTACTTATAAAAAAGGGCGTCCCTATCGGGACAGCCCCTCCTTAACATTTTGTGAATAAATATCCCATCCCGGTTCAACGTTCGCTTTAATAAAGATCACGGCTTCATTTTTTGCCGCCTAAGCCCATTTTATCCGGCGCGTGATTTGTGCTTTTAAAGTTGATGATAATCCTATAAATAAAACTATCATAATTAGATTTTTCACGATAACTGTTTGGTTAAGGGTAATGGCTTAATTATTCAAGGTCTTTTCGATTTTCTCAATCAGGTCTTTACCATTGTCCGTTCTGGGATCTTTTGGGTTAGGCCCTAAATCCCCATTTTTATCAATTAAAATCAAAGTGGGGAAACCGCTGACATCGTAATGTGTAATAATTGGATGCAAATCACCCTTTCCCCCGGTGTATAAATTTGTACTCAACGGTGAGGAATACAGGTTTTCTTTTAAACTACCCAGCCATCGGTTCTTGTCTTTATCAATGGATATGGATACGAATACTACATTCTGATTTTGAAATTTCTCTTCCAGTTTAAAAAGAATTGGTGCCAAATCACGACAAGCGCCACAGCCCGTAAACCAAAAATCGAGAATAACGACCTTCCCTTTAAATTGCTTTAAATTGACTAACTTATTGTCTTTATTTTCCAATGTAAAATTGGGGGCAATTGCACCTGTGGTGTTCCTGGAATTTATTCTTTTTAATAATTCCCTAAAATCCGGGTTTTTAACATAAGTTAAAGAATTGGTAATATCATCGGCCACAAACCCAGGAGCCTGCTTACCTTCCCATAATAGAGAGGTTACCAGATTATCCCTTACTGCCCCGGAAAACGTCGAATTCTCATATAAATAGCAATCATGAACATTGAACCTTCGATGCCGGGAAAGGCAGGAATCAACTTTGTATTTATATATAATATAATCCCAAAAGATATAAGAAAGCAAGAATGTAGTACTGTCGCGTTCGGGATATTCAAAACTGTAACTAAACCGCTTTTTGTACCTGGCATATTCCTCTGCATAAGGGTTTGTTGCAGAATCGAGGAACTTATTTGCACGGCTGTACATAAATCGTACCTTTCCGTCAGCGTCCCTTAATCTAATGTCTATTTTTAAAAGATCATTTAATTGTTGTGGAATTAACGTTTTGTAGTCCTTTAGCAGTGAAAGCGATCGATTTAAGCAAGTGTCAAGGCGGAAAAATAGTATCGCTAAGTATTTCGGGTTTGAATCATAATCCATAGGTAAAGAAGTATCAAAGGAATCTTCAATTTTTTTTAGCTGTTGCTGAATTTCATATTCCGGAGCTGATCGTCCGGAAAAAAAGTATTGTCCATTTTTTTCGTTGATCAATGGAATCGCCGGGCATCATTATATAATTGGAAAAGCGATGTCCACGATTATTTTTGAAAAACAAGTCAAAATATTGAGGCTTATTTAACCCGGTAAGATGAAAATGAAATGAATGGTTCTTTGAAATTACGTTATAACTGTTTCGGAAAGGATCATTAATACCCAAGCAGCCATATCTTCGTACGGTTAGCTGTACCGTATCATGATCGTTAAGAAAACTGGCAGAATACGTTAAGTCTACATTTCCGCTTCTTGCAGATACTTTAAAGGAACTTAATAAAACGATTATTATAATTATTGTATTCTTCATAGCTTGAACTGATAAATGATTATCGTGCATTTTGAATTAAATTATCAAGGGTGATTTCATCATAAGGAATTGGAAAGGCATACCTTGGATCGTTAGGGGGCAAGGTATAAGTAACGCCATCTACTTTTTTTGTAAGTGTTATGGCAAACCGGCTTTCCTGGTTAAGCCGGCGTAAGTCGGTCCACCGGAGGCCACGTTCCAATAGTTCCTTTCTTCGCTCTAATAATATTTGGGTTAACGCATCGTCAGCACTGGTTGCTGTGTAGGGAATGAAAGTCCCGGTTTTCCATCGGTTGACCAAAAGCGCATTTAACGTGCCCATGGCATTTTGCATGTCTCCGGCCCTGGCCAGGCATTCTGCCTTGATCAGGTAAATTTCATCAGTTGCCAGGCCGTCATAACGGGAATTTTTGGGATCATAAGAACCTACGAACCGGGGGTATTGCGGAAGCCCGTCCAGTATCGTGAAGAATTTGGTTTTCCGTAAATCATTGTTACTATAAGTCAGATATAAGGCGGAGTCGATATAAGAATTGCGCCGGGTAGCCAGCAGCGTATAGGATACCAGCCCGGTGTGGTAAATATCTTCGGTCAAATAGGTGTTACTGATCGCACTTGTTGTGGGGCTGTTTAAGGTATTGTAATCTTCCAGTGAATTAAATTGTGCAAGGCAGGCATTTGCATACTGCAGGGCTGACGGGTAATCCGCCATTGCCAGATAAATCCGGGCTAAAAGTGCGTTTACTGCCGGCTGGGATGGCGCGGTCTTGTATGCCGGTGTTACAGGGAGCAGCGGCAGCGCATTTTTTAAATCTGTTAGAATTTGATTGTAGCAATCTGCTTCGTTTGACCTTGGTGGCCTGGCATTTATGTCTGAGGTTAATCGTAACGGTATTCCGAGTGTGCTGCCGGCCGTCGCTGAATTATATGGCAAGGCAAAAGTTTGAACAAGATTATAAAATGCAAAAGAGCGATAAAAAAGGGCTGCGCCTTTAATCTGGTTATATTGACTTTGCTGACCGGCGATGATCTTTATAGCAGGCAAGTCGTCTAACACGGTATTGGCATAATAAACCATCTGGTAAGGGTCACTCCAGTCATGAACATAGATGTAATTAATGGGATCGTACAGCGTTTTTGACCATGTATAAGAGTTTTTCAAAAGCGGGTAATCAAGGTTGGCAAATACCCCGTCCTGTACATCGAAATCATCGGACGCAATTTCGCCGAGTTCCGGATCTACCGCCCGATTGAAAACGTCGTTATTTTGTAACAAGCTTTCAATATCCGATAATGAGGTGGGTATTTCGAGCGCCTGATTAGGCTTTGTATCTAAAAATGCGTCCTGTTTTTTACAGCTATTAAAAAATAGGCCAGTTAAACAAGCAGCAAAAAGAAGAATATGTTTTTTCATTATTGTTGTTTTCATGTTTAAAAATTTGAATTAATACCGAAAGAAATAGTACTTGATAATGGAAGCGTATTAGTATAATTACCATTTGTAAAAAGGTCCGGGTCAAGATGATCATGATTAGCCCGCCAAAGGATGCCCACATTGTTCAGGTAACCATAGACCTGCAAATGTGAAAATGGCAATTTTGAAGAACCTCTTTTGTTGAAGTCGTAGGCAATCCGGATATCCTGTAAACGGATATTGTCGGCTTTGTCTACAAGCGACTGGGAATATTGATAAAAATCATCCCGGTCACCATTGTCAGTTACCTGAATTGACGGAACTGTTGTGTGCGACTCGTCACCTGGCTGTTGCCAGCGATTTCCGTAATCTTTATTAACAGTTCCATAGACAATTGCCGGATCAGAAATCCCTGTTGAGGTACGTCTGAAGTAATAGTTCAGTTTGAACGTAATGTTCGCTGAAAGTGTCCAATTTTTATAGATGAAATTATTCCGGAGAGAGCCGAAGGTGGTCGGTCGTGACGGGCCATTATAATAAAGATCCTTGATTGCCGTGTTTGATATGATAGACGAATAATCAGTACTTAATTGCCCGTTTAAAAAGCCTTGCGGATCGCCTGTATCATGGGTAAGTGGCCCTGAACGAAAGCTGTATATGGCATAAATCGGTTGCCCTTGTAATGGCGTAATCGTACCGCCGTTACCGTCGCCGGCAGCTAAATAGCCAGGAACTGAAGATGGTACATCGTAAGCCGTGACCTTATCCAGTACATGACTAACTAACAGGTTACTTGTCCATTTAAAATTTGCAACATATATATTGCGCGTGTTGATAACGACATCTAAACCATTACCGCTGGTGCTTGCCGTATTTCCAAAAAAAGAATATAAACCGGTTGAGGGGGGTAAAGGCGAACTGCCGAACAAATCGGTGGTCTTTTTCAGGTAATACTCCAGACTGCCGGATATGACGTTATTCTTTGAACTATAGTCTAATCCTAAATTAGTCATCCGGACTTTTTCAAATCTCAGTTCCGGGTTTCCGGGGTTGGCTATCGCGTCATACGGTATTCCTGTATAAAAAGCATTGCTTTGCTGCATCAGCGTAGTAACAGCGGTCGCACTGGTATTCACATTTGCATTGTACCCATAGGTTGCCCTTATTTTTAAGTAGGGAAGCCAATCTAAGTGATAAAAGCCCTCTTTGCTTAAATCCCATGAAAACCCGGTAGAATATAGTGGAACGGCTTTTTGATTGGTAGTCACGCCAAACAAATTGGATTTATCGATCCGGCCACTTAGAGAAAATGTATAACGGCTGTTATAGGTATATGCAGCGTTACTGAAGTAGGATATGTAGTTATTAGTTGTTTTAGAAAAACCCTGGTTATTGGGTATTTGTGACGAGCCGAATTCAGTAGGTGTCAAATTAAAATAGTCCGAATAATCAATCGTGGTAAAATCAGT
>Ga0207033_1195_pt1 | contig 12274 bp, 9 predicted proteins | sample Alteio_BWMinCont_35_FD_153262 | JGI IMG/M metagenome (GOLD analysis project Ga0207033, IMG submission 153262) | Enriched cells from forest soil in Barre Woods Harvard Forest LTER site, Petersham, Massachusetts, United States -... | ecosystem: Environmental > Terrestrial > Soil > Temperate forest >... | reverse complement strand
CGGGGCAAGAGCAGCCGCCTGTGGTAGATAACCTGTCCCACGACACTCATAGCGATGAATGCCAACAGAATATCAATCGCGTCCGGGATAAGCCAGAGACTTATACAAAGGACGACCCTTTTGGAGACGAGGAACTCATCTGAAAGCAAGATACAGAGCAACAGCGCTGCCCGTGCTATGGGCAGCAGAGAGCGTCGGGCAAAAACGAATAGGAGGTATTTTATGAGAGGGGAGATTTCCCTAAATCTCCTGAATGCAAGAGCCTTCTTGAATGGTCCGTATATCAGGAAGACGTTCTGCCAGTCACCGCGAGCCCATCTGTGCTGTCGCTCTAGATAAGACTTGAGGTTCAGGGGAGGTTGCTCCGAAAATGCAACGTCTCCCGCAAATCCGGTCCTCAAAAGACAGGCCTCCAAGGTGTCGTGACTCAAAATGGTCTCGGTTGGAATTTGGTTGCCTACGACAGCGTCGAAGGCGCTAACGTTGTACACTCCCTTGCCGAAGAAAGAGCAACTTGCGAACAGATCGAAGTAGAAGTTCCTTTGCGGAGAATTGTTAGGATCGCAGGCGGGTCCGAGCAATGGGCGCATGATGCGCCATCGAAACGCTCCGCCAGCTGAGACGCATGTATGCGGCTGAAAGATCCCGTACCCGCGGTCAAGTTCTCCACGCACGTTAATCACTGCCCGATTCAGGGGATGGTCAATTAGCCCAACTAGTTTCTGCACGGCGCCTCTCGGGAAACTTGAATTGTCGTCGACTACTACGATGTACTGGACGTGACGGAGGAGGCGCGAGTCTCCTTCAATTCGCTCGAAGCCGTTCGCACCGTACAAAATGAACTTGTTAAGGAGTTCAAGCTTGCCCCTTTTGCGCTCCCATCCAACCCATTTTCCCTCCGATTGACTAAATGTTCGCTCTCGATGCAGCAAGAAAAAGGGCCCCACTCGCGATGCTCCGTACTTCTCGTTTAGGCGACGAATTCCTTGCTGACAGTCAATTAGAGCTTTCAGTTCGCGAGGGTTGGCATCGCGCGAGTCGCTATCCGGAAAGTCTGTTAACAATACAAAGAATACATTTCGATCGAGCGTCCGCAGATAGTGCTCCTCCAGTGACGCGACCAAACGATTGGAGTTCAAGCTGTTATACAGCATAGAGGGAATGCACACGAGAGTGGCGCTCGAATCGGGTATCCGTAAGGAATAGTCACAGCACGGCAGTTGTCGCTGTTGAGATCCAAATCGTAACAGATTGTCGAGGAGCCGATTTGCTGAATTTGAGGAGATGACGATCAGACATACAGCAGCGATCGAGGTTAAGAGCACATCATTCACATTTGTCATGTACGTTTGCATCGACAAAGTTATGAACGCCATCCAAATCCCGGCGGCCAGTAACAAATAGGTTGGGATAAACATGCTAGCCGTAGGGATTCGGACGCTTCGTTTGCTCTCGGAACTGGGTTTCAACCCGGACAGTCTCTCAAGCAGAGAGGGCTTGCCCGCGTCGATTAGATAAAACCCGATATGTGAACGCTCTCGGGCTTCGTTTTCATGGTGTCTACTCTCAACTACTGCCATCTCGAGGGCAACTTGAGCAACGCACAATTCTTCGCGATTGCACAACTCAGCTATCTCTGCCACGGCGAGCCGATATGCAGACTTCGTATGAGTTGACTGCAAGGGGTAGAAATGGCTTGGGTCCTGCAAGAGAACTCCTTCAAACGGGAACAAATCAGCGAAGAAATCATCACCGTCGTGTCCTTCGAAAAAGGTTGCAAGTTCGACGAATCGGCCAAAAAGCGCGGCTTCACTGGTGGCACCATTTCTTGTTGCTCTCTCCAGACAACCGTATATCTCGTGAAGGCATGCCAGTTGAACGGCCGGCACCGCAAGCGTAAATTCACCGCAGCGTAAGCTCCCAGACAAGTAGTTCTTCGAAAGGCATTCGCGATAAGCGGACGGGCTCAAACCCTTGTCTGACGTAACGACGAATTCGCGGGCAATCCCCAGGATGTGCCTAGACCGTTGTGTACCGCTGAGCGACCGCAGCCCGTACAGGGCTCTGAGTGACGGTATCAATCCCGAGATCATTCTCCTGATCAAGATTCTCTTTCTAATGATCTCTCCGACGTCAAATTCGGTCAACGGAGCTCCTGAGTTCGGCCGTAGCCACGCACCTCTCGCAAGCACATAATCTGTGACTGTCAACTTCCTCGACGAATCCCGAAGGGCCAACGCATTCGTATACCGCGCCTTGAGAGACATGCTATTCTCCCAGCGAAGCCTCTCAGCTCTATTCGTTGCGCAAAACTTCAATCGACCGTCGAGATCAGGTTCTGGACTGCCGAGTTGTGCGCTCCCCATACGAGTTCATCCCAGTGGACCAGCAATTTCCCGAACAGCCTCATAATCTCTTGCGTGTACTCGAGGGCCCTTACAGGACCGACTTCCGACGCCAAGTCGGCGGGAACCGAATTTGCGGGTTCGCGCAAGGATAGACGTATCGCACGAATTGTTCCCACGGCCTTTTCCATCCAATAACGCGGTAGCCGGTCCTGCATGACTCTTTCCTCCAGCGTTCGAATCATGGCGTTGCGACTTCGTACGTATTGCAGTGTCAGATATGATCCAAAGGAGCGTGCCGGCATGTCGGCGATGCACCTAAGTTGCTCCCCCGCCGACCTGAGCCCGAAGGTTCGCCTAGTTGCCGCCGGGACTGACAGAGACCGAACAAGGAGTCCGACAACATCTCCGAGCCTGACCCGTACTGAACCCTCGATGTAGTCGGCAAGGTATTTCCTTCCTGGCTCAGAGCAGTGTCGAATCGCCCAAGGCAGATGTCCTATCCAAAAACTCGAGTCGCAGAGGGAAGACAGAATGGCGAACGTTCCGTCTTCGTTTCTTCCCATCGGAAAAAAAGGAGGGATAAGAATCCTATTGTCCACAGCGAATGACATCGAATGAAACGAGGCCCCACGGCTAACCGTGAATTCCGGAACGCAATGCATCATCTCCCGAGTGGTAAGAGCCCGCTCGGAACCCTCTTCGGTTTCAAACACCCGGCGGATACTGTCAACTGAAGCTGCTGTGATAAAACCTGCAGAAGAATAGAGCCCACAATCTCCCATGCACCCTGTGGACGTGACTCCGATGCGCCCTTCGCCACTTCTCAGAATCGAAATTAGATCGCTTCGCAATTCCTGCCACTCGATCTGCGGAGAGTTGCACAAGATCTCCCCTACAGACTTCGATAGATACTGTTCGTGAATGGCCAGCGCATCGAGCGGGCTAGCAAAAGCATTCGCCGCGCAGTTTGCTTCATGAGATGCATAAACGATACAGTCGCAGGGGTCGAGTGCAGCGGAAACACGAACACCTGCAGTGCCACCCACGCGATGATAGGCGCACAAAGTGTCGTCATCTGTCTCGAATAAGCAGTTGCCGACCGTTAGCAAGGTCAGAGCATTCCTTGCAGCCCCGTGGGTGGGAAGCATTCTCGGCGGGTCCAACGCAAACGTGATCACATCTTCAGGAATCGAGCAAGTTTGCGCAAGCAAGCGAATAAGCCTCGCGCGGAGCTGCGATCCATAGTATGAAATCTGAGAAACAACAGAGCCGTACTTCCGGCGGCAGTTCTCGAAAACGGCCCTGTTTGCAGATTCCCAACTGCGATCGTTCGAATCGTCCACTACGAGCAGTCTGGTTCCGAATCTGCCGAACTCCTTAAGATTCTCCGCGAGCGACTCGAGGCCTTGCTCTAGGTGTTGTGGTCTGCGACATGTGGGGATTCCAACGCATTCAATTCGCGCGTGATCCTCCGATGCCGGGATTCTCGCTTGGATTTCCCGCAACAGCTGGCCCTCGGAGACCAGTAGGCCTTCGTCGCACATGCTCACCAGTTGAACGAGCCGTCGTCGGTAGAGTTCCTCGCGCCACGTCCCCCCTTCCCTCACCTTGGTCTCGTGGCTCCTTTCGATGTAGCCTAGCAGCCAGTTTGGCACGAGTCGTAGTTCAATCAAGTGTCGAAAGCGATTCCTCCAATCCTGTTCGGCGAGAGTCAGGCAATGTACATGTAAGGAAGCGAACTTAGTCGCCTTGGTAATCACGTCGATGCGGGAAGGTTCGAGGTCGAGAACACGTGACTCTGTATTCTTTAGGCAGGCAATACCCCCAGTGTCGCCGAACAAGAAAACCGGCTCGGCGCACGCAAGAGTGTCACGATTCGCTGCCGTTCGATCGAAGGGCTGTCGCTCGACTTCCGGTTGTGGAATTGTGGCCACTTTCATGCGTCTCACCAACGGAGCTCTATCAAACCATGCTATTTCCTTTCATCGGCGCTCTGTCTTTAGGCGCTCCGCAATCGGTGCAATTCCTCAAGGATTGGCCTTCCCTTGCTTGACCCAACTCCGACGTAATGCTTTCGGGGTCTCTCCCGACAAGGCGCGAATGAAACGAGCCAATGACCGGGGAGATCGGTAGCCTAGAGAAAAAGCGATTTCCTTGATGCTACAGCTAGGTTTGTGCGTGAGAAGGTCGCATGCCCTGTCGAACATCAAACTCCTCTTCAAAGCACGGAAATTCTGACCGGTTTGCAGCCGGACGGCTCTTTCGACGGAGTGTCGTTCAACCCTCAGTTGAACAGACAGTTCGCAGAGACGAATGCGCGGATCTCGGCGGAGGGCTAGGCTTATAGAATCAAATAAGGCACAGTAGTCGTAGATCATCGGAATGTCTAAAGGGATTGCGGAGTTCGAGAAAGGGCGAATGGCGGCGGAAACAAGGAACACTACCGTCAATCTTAGGAGTGTTCAGTTGTGAGTCAACCCCGGCCGTAACAACGATGTCATCCTGAAGGTGGTACCGATTCCCGGGGAAAATCAGATTTATACGCGGAAGGACGTTCGAGTATTTCATTTGTCCGTATGTTGGTGCACTGCTGAAGCAGTTCTTTCGCTCATTCCCAATGAAATGGTTGCGCCCGCCCATCAGCTCGTCCGGGCGTACCGCGATAGCGACAGAGTTCGCAACCAGCACATATATCACGAGCCCAAGCGGGACAGAAGTAGACCTGGCTGCTGGCTGGATTCCCAGTTTGCTGCACCGTGCGCGGCCACGATTGGCCGGAGAAAGGGTAGCAGACTTCGGTTGCTGCGGTGCACGCACGGCTTCCCTTTCTGTAAGGAAGACTCGAATCTGCTGTCGTGGACTAAGAACTTGACCTCGGTATTTCTATCCACGATTTGGTTCGAAACTTAGCGGCCGACCGTGAGCTGGCCAAATGTCAGCAAGAACCAACGCGCCATCCCCTTTCGCTCAAATAAGTCCAGGTTTCGAGGCTAGGCGAAAACCCGTTGGAGAACCATCCCATGCGCGACGCGTGTTCGACCACCAACGTGCGTTAACGTTGGCACTCGGACCGAACACCAGAACAGCCTTCTCGCCAGGTTGGTGACGGCGGGAGCGACTGTAAGCGATTCCGGTTCTTGCTACAACATCTAATGCTGTGCTGAATAAGGCAAAAGCTGTACAATTTCGCTACTTTTTGGCAATGGCGTGAAACAGGACTCAGCCCCTTTCGATGACACCGTCGAGGCGGGGGCCGGGTGTCGTCGTTCCGGACGCTTCTCGAGCTGCTGCAGAACGAAGGTCTTGAGGTCTCGAACCGGAGCCTCGCTTAATTGCTCGTGCAAAGGAACTGGCTGATCTATAGCCACAACTAAACGCTATTTCTTTGATGATTGCCTCAGGCCGCGAAGCGAAGTGATGCTTCACGCGCGCGAGGAGGATCTCTGTTCGGAGTTGCCTGAAACTCTTCCCCGCCGACAATCGAACCGCTTTCTTGATCGTTCGCTCGCTGACATGTGATTTCTCGGACACGTCTCGAAGCGAATTTCGCGGGCTGTCGCGCAAGCAGAACAATATCCTTTCGAAAAGGAGCTGCGTATTGTAAGACATGACCTTCACCGGCCCTTTTGGATTTTGCAGTTTGATCTATGAAAAATGAGCTGTTGGATTACGTCTATTTGTGGAAGAAAGTCCCTATAGTTCCCTTGGTGGCATTTCGAAGTACGGGCCAGGGCCCGACACTTATGGTCTTGTAGTTACCGTCATCTCTGAATGGATAAAGCACTTTTCCTTAGGACACGATCCACCTCCGGGCGGAAGGAGTTTCGTCCGACAAAAGCCTTGGCGCAGAAGTCTCCGACTTTGACGCCAGAAACCGCCAGGCCGCTGGCAACACCTACGACGAAACGTAGCGCCAGCCAGGCACTCATCCAATACCTGGAGTCGTTATTGCGGACTGTCAATAGTACTGGCCCAAGAATTCTGTGGAAAAACTGTGGAGAAAGTCCGCCTAAGGGCCCCTGAGAAATCCCTCCACCAACTCCAGTCAACTCTTCCGATACCGGAGCCATCGTCCAGCAGAACTGACGCGCTCCGGAGTGAGCATCATACGGCTGAGGTTCATTCAGTTCCCCGTGTAAATATATACCGCAGCCGTTATCACAATGGTTCTAGGACGCCCCAAACACCCATTACGACTAAGGAGCGGAGGAATCTCGACGAGCGAGCAATAGCAGACGCGCAGCTTGGGTAAGTACTAGAACTCGGGGCACCCACTGACTCAGCTTCGGTTCTCTTCTAACATCTGAATTGCGATGAGATTGTGATCCGGAAAGGCGGAGTTCTGCCGTGCATCCACAGCTTAGAATTTTTCTTCTGCCTCGATTGAGGTTTTGGCCACACTAGGTACTCTGAATAGATAGAGGCAGGAATTGGCCTCGATCCTGGGTGAAGTGGCGAAATCACCAAGGCAATCGAATGCAGGGCGTGGAACCCCGGTCAATTCCAGTTTGGCCGGCACGACGTCGGGGTGGGAACAAGGTATGGGCGGAGGCGCGCGGTCACTCAATCGTAACGTTCGCATAAGCCCTATTGACCGCCGGGGGCGTACGATAAGCCCTTCCGTGCTCGATGCCGCGGAGGAGATCGGACGCCGTGCTATTAAGTATGCCGAACAAATGCTCATTGACCCAGCGATCGCGGCAACACTCCTGGAGGAAGCGGCGGCTACGGTTTCGCGCACTTTAAACTCGAAAAGGTATTCGAGTCAGCGCGACGTTCTAGACCTTCCGTCCTATCTCTTTCGCGCCTTCATCCGGCGCGTGGATAGAGCCAAGAAGCTGCAATTGATTCAAGAGGCCGCCATCATTGCGCACTCGTCGGAGTCTCCGAACTCAACGGACCCAAAAGCGGACCTTGACCTGAAGATTCTCATCGACGAGCTATTGACAAGGGGCGACTCGGTGACGCGAGACATGTTCTACCGGCGCATTCAGGGTTTTTTGTGGAAGGAAATCGGCGCGTCATACGGCATATCGGACCATGCTGCGGAATCACGCTTTAGCCAGGCGATCCGCAAGCTCGCGCAGAGGCTCGGTTTCAAGACTGACGTGTGAATTCTAAAGAAACTTAACAAGAGGTTCTGAACAATGAAAACGAGAGTCCAATACCGAAGCCCTTTCGAGGACAAGGGCAAAGACTTGCTCGACTTTGCGCGCACCTATCTGTCGAACGCCTTTCCAAACCCGGACCGCGACGGCTGCCCCCCTGACGCGGCGCTCCAATCTCTCGCATTCAACCCAAAGGAGAGCCAGCCTGGAGTCACCGAGCATTTGGCAGCTTGTTCTCCTTGCTTCAGGCGCTACGCGGAATTGTTGGCTGAGCTGAAATCCCGGATGGACGCTGAGGAGGGTTTGTCATGGAGACGCATATCCGCGTGGCCCAAGGCTCATCCTGTGCTGGGAGGGGCAGTTCTTGCTTGCGCTCTGTTCATCGCCATCGGTGTTGGTCTCTTGCTCCGCAGAATCCGACAACCGAATACTCCTCCAATTGATACGAACCGAAGGCCGAGCCCAACGGAGCCAGTTTTCCCCACTGTGGCTTATTCGCCGTTCAGTTTGGATCTGAGCGCACTTTCTCGGGTACGCGGCTCCGAACGATCAACAATTGGAACTCAGGGGCGGGTTGCCGTTCCCTGTTCACCTCTTGATCTGACTGTGACCTTGCCCTTCGCGAGTGAGGAGGGGCCTTACGATCTAAAACTGATCTCGGAAGGCCGGACATTCTGGTCGAAGTCTGCCCAAGCCCATCTGCACAAAGGCAAAACGCTCATTCAGGTCGAGGCAGATTTCAGGCAAATTCCATCTGGTAACTACAACATGGAAGTTCAATCTTCAAGCGGCATTCATCTCATTCAGCAAGTCTCGATTCAAGCTGTATTACCTTAGAGTAAGAAACAAAACGATAATCATTGTGCGCGTTGTGATGGTGGTATTTGTCTGCGCAACAATTTGTGCGTTCGTCCATGCCGAAGCGGGCCAGGATGATCCCGATGTTTTGTTACAGAAGGCGCCTCACTTGGGCGACTGTACAACTGGCGGGATACCGCGTCCTTGTTCACCGAGACCGAGTAACTGTACGCCGCGCGCGGCGATAATCGCAATGTTTGCAGAAACGCAAGCTCAAAAGTCCGACGGAACCTCGGGGATTCCCAGGCCCTGGAAAATGGTTCCCGCCGTTATTCCCCTCTGGATGTTCCTACTATAAGAGAAGTTCTTCCCGGAGTTTCCCCATAGAACTGGTCGCACCATCCGATTACGGAATGTGTGAGCAGTTGCGAAACAGGCAGCACAAACTGAACAAATCACGAAATCCTGAATTTTCTTATTGAGGTTTTTCCCTTCTGAAGGCCTCTGAGTATATAGAGGGGAGTTTTCGCTCGAACATCACTGAGGCACGAAGCGCGACTCCACTTCAACTCAATTTCGAAGACAAACCTCTAGATTCTAATTGAGGTTTCTCCGAATAGAGGGCCTCTGTATCTATTGAGGCCGATTCTGGCCGTGTATTTAAGGAGTTGAGATCATGCTGGAAAACCTTCGCTGCAAGTGCCACATCTGCAAGGTCGAGCGCCATCTCATCAAATCGCTCACCCAGCCACCGACGAGCGTGCGGTTCTCAGCCATAGCATTGAGCTCGCCAGCGCTTGCGAGTTTCTCGAACGTGTCGGAACTGCTTTCGGACCTTCACTCAAGGCGCAACGGCGATTCGGAGGCTTCGCTGGCAGTCGAACTACTCTCAGTACTCGTCCGCGCAGGTACGGATGTGTTCGATGTCGGGTTGATCCAATCCGTCGTAGTTCTCGCGTTTACGCCTACGATCCATCGAACCCATCGGGAGCTGTGCGCGTGGTTTCGAGACCTTGAGTCCGAAGACATTGGGCAACAGATTCTCACGTTGTTCTTGGAGCTTGTGACCTCAGCCTCTCCAACTCTAATGAACAGTCATCTTCCCATCGCCCTTACACGAACATTGCGCAAGAATGCATTTCGGTGGGCAGAAAAGGAACAACGATTCGCGATTCAGAGAGAAGCCGAGAAGTCTGGAGAAGCGGCGGAGCCTTTCGGATACGACGCCTTCGAAACTGTCGCCGTTCTGAACGATTTCCTCGACCATTGCCAGCGGACCGGAATTCTGTCGGTTTTCGAACGGGATCTACTCATTAGATTGAGGGTGGACGGGTTTTTTGCTAAGGAAATTATTCATACACATACAGCGCTCTCAGAGAACGCAGTTCACTGCCGTGTCCTGAGAATTCTGCAGCGCCTTCAGAAGGCAGCAGATGACGTCGGCACCAAGAGTGCTTCTTCTTCGCTTCCTGCTCCTTCACAAAATCCGCAGAAGAGAAAAAATAGTTCGCGAAGGGCGACGGATTTATTTTTGACAGATTAGACCAAGTTTTTGCCCATTAGTAATAGTAGAGGGCAACTCTCGCTGGAAACCTCGCCCAGGTAGAGAAGACCGAAACAGCAACAAATCTCCGAGACCCACCGGAACTTGCTGACAACATTCGCGACTCTGCCATGGACGATTGGGCGTACTCGTGCGGCTCCAGGGGCAGCTTCTCGGCGGCTAGCCGTAACTTCTTCCCCACGCCGACTTTACCACCCAACCAAGTCCGGCGAGGGTTTGCTCTTGAATCCGGATGCGAGTCTGGCTCGCATCAACTGAAAGGAACTCAACGTAAATGAAAAAAGTCTTTCGAAGGAAATCCGTCTCCCGCTGGCTCCGGTCGGCCTCCGTCGCATTCTGTTCGTCTCTGATTCTTGCATCTTGGGCATTTGCGCAGGTGGCCGGCCAATCCCCCTGGGAAAACGCCGTAAGCGTCCTCCAACAGGCATTTACGAGCACGATTGCACGGGGACTGTCGCTGGTTGCAATTGTCGTGGCCGGGCTCACCTTCGCCTTCGGTGAAGGCGGCTCAAAGCGTGTGCTTGCCGGCGTGCTTTTCGGCGTCGGAATGGCCATCGCGGCAGTGAACTTCCTGTCTTGGCTTTTTCCCGGCAACTGAGATACGCGCGTCCCACAGGGAGAAGCACATGGCGGCAGCCCGACGAATCAACAGAGTGCATCGATCGCTATCCCGGCCACTGACGATCCTCGGGGCCGAGCGAAAGCTCTTCTTCTTCGCCATGTGTCTTGGCGCCGCCACCTTCAACCTGCTCAACAGTTTATTCGGCGGGTTGCTGATATTTTTGTTGCTCTACTTCATGGCCCGCTGGGCCACCCAGACCGATCCGCAGATTCTCCGATTTTTGCTGACGGCCGCAAGCCTCCGCGCTCAATACGATCCGATGAAGTTCACCCCAATTGCAATCCGAAGGGATGGCCATGTTCAGGCTTAGCCGAATCTTCAAAAACTACAACGAGAGCGACTCCCTTAGCGGGCGGATCAATCTCCGCGGCTTCATCGGCCCGGACATTTTTCACACGAAGAGCGGGGAGGTCGGCGTCATCCTCGAAGTTCGCGGCGTCGATTACGAATGTCTCGACGGTGCATCGATTGACGGTTTCACGAAGCGTCTCGAATCAGCTCTGAAGCTGTTCGATGAAAACTACCGCGTCTACCAATACCTCTTCAAGCGCAACAATGAGACCATACCCTACAAGCTCTACTCAAACCCTGTAGTAGACACTGCGATTAGAAGTCGAATCGCCTACCTCGGCAGCAAGGCCGATGCGCTCTTTTCCCTGTCGGTTTATTACGTTGTGCTCTACAAGGGGTTTCAGACTTCACACAAGCTCGGCAGCGCGCTGGCCGAGTTTCTAAGGAATCCAAAGAAAGCTCTTGCCGATTTGTGGGCGCATTTCTCACCCCAGAAGCAGATTGTTGTTCTTGGCCAGCACGTCGACGATGCACAGGCAGCGCTCCTTCAGAAAGCTCGCAGCTTCATTCTCCAAGTCAGCGATTTCCTCGCTGTTCGGATACTCGACAAACAGGAGGCATTTCGCGTTCTCAAGAGAACGCTCAACTTCCATCCCGACAAACTCGCGCTCGCCAAACTCAAATACGATAACTTCCTCGACTACTACCTCCCCGAATCCCCCCTGGAATGCCACCGTGGGCATCTGCGGTTGGACGATTACTACGTCAAGGTTTTGACGCTCAAGGAACCATCAGCCCAGAGCTTTCCGCTTATTTTCAAACGGCTGCTCGAAGTGGAAGCGAACTACTACGTCGTCACGGAATGGAAAAAGGAAGATTCCGGCAAGATGCGTCGGATCATCCAGACCAAACGCCGCCATTTTCACAACACCAAGCGCTCCTTCGCGAGCCAGGTCAGCGTGAACGACGCGGCCCCGCAGGACGTGTTGCTCGACGATTCCAAGGAATCCCAAGTCAGGGAACTCGGCGGAGCCACTGCGGAGATCGAGCTATACGGGAACTACTTTGGCCAGTTTTCCCTAACCGTCGTGATTTACGACCTCGATATGGCCAAGGTGGACCGCGTATGCGCCGATTTCTATAAGGTGTTCAGCGTCCACGACGCCCAGCTCTATGAAGAAAAATACAACCTCCTGAACGCCTTTCTCGCAGCGGTTCCAGGCAACTACGATTTCAACTTGCGTTCCATGTACCTGCTCAACACCAACTATGCCGATTTCTCGTTTCTTTTCACCCTTCACTGCGGCGAGCTTCGCAATCACCATCTCCGGCAGGAGTATCTCGCGGTTCTAGAGACCAACCATCACACCCCTTACTTCTTGAATCTGCATTACCGGGATGTGGCTCACACCATGATTCTCGGCCGAACCGGCGCAGGGAAATCGTTCCTTCTGAATTTTCTTATCACCAATCTTCAGAAATACGAGCCGCACACCTTCATTTTCGATTTGGGAGGCAGCTTCGAGAGCCTCACGCAGCTTTT
>Ga0207033_1184_pt2 | contig 12335 bp, 13 predicted proteins | sample Alteio_BWMinCont_35_FD_153262 | JGI IMG/M metagenome (GOLD analysis project Ga0207033, IMG submission 153262) | Enriched cells from forest soil in Barre Woods Harvard Forest LTER site, Petersham, Massachusetts, United States -... | ecosystem: Environmental > Terrestrial > Soil > Temperate forest >... | reverse complement strand
ATTTTCTCGCTTGTCATGGGCCACTATTTATAGCACCATTGGCAGCAATGCAAAGGTATATTTTTGTGCGAATATCAGGAAAGGAATATATTTAGATAATATTACCCCATGACCGCCAATGAATCAATAGTGCTAAGAGATATCGATCCTGAAGACCTTTCAGATGTGGTGACAAAAATCGGGAAGTCTTTCGATCTCGCATTTGACGCCCACACTTTTGAAGGGGCAAAAACCGTTGGAGATATTTGTGCTATCGTTTCCAATCAGATCAATTTGGAACATTCACCAGACTGTACGTCACAGCAGGCATTTTATAAGATTCGGCAGTCGATCGCTACTGTCATGTCGTTGGAAAAAAATGCGATTGTACCAGATTCCAATCTGGAGATGCTATTTCCTCGAAAAGGCCGACGACATAGGATTTTGCGGGTCAGGAAAGAATCTGGCCTTTCTTTAGACCTCTTGGAAGGAGATCAACGACTTGCAATTATCCTTCTATTAGGCTTGATCGGTTCTTCGATAGAACTGTTATTTAATTGGAAATATGGGCTCCTGTGGTTTGGGTTGATCAGTGTCTGTTTACACTTGTCACAAAGGCTGGGAAAAAATTTCCGGGTCAAAACCGTTGGGGAAGTTGCTACCATGGTGGCACGCGAAAACTATATAAAATCCCGCCGAAATCCAAAAACCGTGAACCGGCAGGAAGTTGTTGAGAAAATCAGGGAGCTCTTTGCCCATGACCTTTCCCTCGAGCCTTCCAGTCTTTTGCTGACGACTTCGCGAAGCAACCGGTTGTAAGAACAGGCGCTGCCCGGCGACACCTTGCCTGCTTTCTACGAACTTTTCTCCGAACCTATGCAACAACGAGCAAATAAATCATTGATAATAAATATATTACGTTATATTAGAAGAATAAGGCGATTTGGTAAATCATTTCCATCATAATTGAACTTTTTCGTATTTTTGCTATTTTCATCAATTATACCGTATGGCAGACAAACTAATTCTCCGCCGCCAGTATCTGGATAAAATCAGGCCCTTTATCGGGAAAGACTTGATTAAAATCATTACAGGGCAGCGAAGAATTGGTAAGAGCTACATGCTCAAACAGCTTATTGCGGAAATAAAGCAGACTCACCCGGAAGGCAAAATTATTTATATCGATAAGGAACTTGAGGAGTTTTCAGGGATAAGGAATAGCGGAGATTTGCACAAATATGTCAGCGAACAGCTCGTGGATGGAAAGGACAATTTTCTATTTATAGATGAAATACAGGAGATCGAAGCCTTTCAGCGCTGTCTCAGAAGCTTGCTAAACAAAAAAGAATGCGATATCTTTTGCGCAGGCAGCAATGCCACTATGCTGTCTGGCGAACTTGCTACTATGCTGGCGGGACGATATATGGAGTTCCCGATCCATAGCTTAAGCTACCCGGAGTTCATTGAATTTAACCAGATAGGCGACAGCAATGAAAATTTAAACCTTTATCTCACGCTGGGCGGCATGCCTTACCAATATCATCTCGGCCTGGATCCTTCCATCGTATTCGAATATCTTAATAGTTTGTATTCTACCATATTGTTAAGAGATGTCGTAAGCCGCGAAAATATCCGCAACGTGTCGCTGCTGGAAAACCTGGTCACTTACCTCGCCGATAATACGGGAAGCCTATTCGGAGCACAGAACATCAGCAAATATCTTAAATCTCAGCAGATCAATATACCGACACAGTCCGTCATCAATTACCTGAGGGCATTAACGAATGCTTACTTCATCCATAAGGTATCGCGTGCCGATATTCAGGGATTGAAAATATTCGAGATCGGTGAAAAATTCTATTTTGAAGATTTGGGCCTGCGAAACAGCATCCGGCCATTTAATTACCGGGGAGATATCGGCAAACTGATGGAAAATGCCGTATATCTCCACCTGCGACGAAACAATTATAAAGTCTTCGTCGGCAAATCCGGCGACAAAGAAATTGACTTCATGGCCGAGAAAAACGGAGAACGGCTATATGTACAAGTCGCTTACCAATTAGGCAATGAAAACATAATCCAACGAGAGTTTGGAAATCTGGTCGATATCCCCGACAATTATCCCAAATATGTTGTAACGATGGACGAGATCCAACCCGGGAACACCTTTAAGGGTATCAGACAGGTTCATTTAAGAAACTTTTTACGGGAGACGGTGTAGCCTATCTCCGAACTTATTCCGAACTTCAGCCAAATTCTTACTAAAGCTAATGGGTATGAAGAATAACTTTTTCTCCTTGACACTGTCCGTGTTTTTTCTCTTTTCAGTGACAGCCATCCGTGCCCAGCAAGAACTTGTGCAGCTGAAGGGCTATGCTTCAACAATCCGGTCGATCGACCCCGCGGATTCAGATTTCACTGATCTGGCCAGCCTCGGCGCGGCTGTCAAGGACGCCCGGATCGTTTTGCTGGGCGAACAGACACACGGTGAAGGGTCCACCTTTCAGGCCAAGACCAGGATAATAAAATACCTGCACGAAAAGATGGGCTTCGAAGTACTGGCCTTTGAAAGCGGGTTTTATGACTGCGCCCTGATCTGGGAGAACGTGGAAGGAGGGGGTACCGTATCCCGGGAAGTTGTCGGCAGCCTGTTCTACATGTATGCGACGAGTGTCCAGATGCAGGATCTGTTCCAGTATATCCAGCAGCAGCTCAATAGCAACCGGCCGTTGACGATGGCGGGCTTCGAGAGTCAACATACCGGCGCCAAGGCGAAGACACAGTTGTTCCCTGACTTCGAGAAGTTCTTGCGGCAGCGATACCCGGCAGCGCTCGATAAGGATTGGGACGAGTTCCGGCGGATCAGTCTCGCCACCTTTGCCTCGCGGAATTACCGGCCGGCTCCGGAAGAGAGAGACCGCTATTTTCAGAAGCTTAAGAATCTGCAGCATTTGCTGCTATCCGGGAAAGAGGTGACGGACTCGCTCACCGGCAGTGCAGGCTTCTGGTACCAGGTGACGGCCAGCATCGAGAGCCAGACAACGCGCTATTGGCAAATGGTAAAAGGAAATGAAGTAAGCGTCCGGGACCTTCAAATGGCGAGAAATCTGATCTGGCTCGCAGAAAAGGCCTACCCCGGAAAAAAGATCATCGTCTGGGCCCATAATGTCCATATCGCCAAAAGTGTCAGCGGGCTCACCGTAGGCGATCAGCCTCCGCCTGCCGGCGAGGACGCCTTTGTTCCCATGGGATACACCATCCACCAGCATTTCGGAAACCGGGCCTATTGCATCGGATTTTCGGGAGCCGAAGGCAGCTATATGAACTACGAAGACTCCCGGATCCTCACTGTCCCGCCCAGGCAGGCCGGCAGTATTGAAGGGGTGCTTAGTACCACCGGGAACAACTACGCTTTTATGGATTATCACCATGCACCGAAGTCCTTACGGCAGCCGCAGCACGCCACCTTAGCCGATTACACAGATGCACAGGGAGTGTGGCCGGATACTTTTGACGGACTTTTCTTCATTAATAAGGTCTATTCGGTAGAGCGGATAAGTAAATAAGGCATTGTCAGCAGCCTTAGCGCATGATTATTGGCCATTTCCCTTAACAACAGGCAAAATCAACTTGGACTGGTTATGATAAACCTGAATAGTTTCCTTTACAAAATCTTCATCTTTCGCATGGTAAATATCGACAAATTGCTGCGGGTTGCGGTCCACCAGGGGGAACCAGGTGCTTTGCACCTGTACCATAATCCGGTGCCCCTTTTTAAAGCTGTGGGCAACATCGGGCAGGGTATATTTTACCGCGGTCGGTTTGCCGGGCGTAAATGGTTCGGGATTTGAAAAACTATTACGGTACCTGCCGCGCATAATTTCGCCGCGCACCAACATTTGGTAACCGCCCATGGGATATTTTGTAATAGGGTCGTTCTCAGCATCATCTTCGTAAATATCGATGTCGTTGTAACCAACGTTATCCGGGAAGACATCGATCAATTTAACTATAAAATCGGCATCGGTATTGGAAAGGCTCACCAGCAAATCAGCCACCACCGGCCCGGCCAGCGTAACATCTTTTGCCAACGTATCCGTCTGGAACACCAGCACATCGGTACGTTTCGCTGCAAAACGCTGGTCGTCGGTCATGTAATTGCGGCTGCGGTTAAAATGAACATCCGATGTGTAAGGAACAGGTTTGGCAGGGTCGCTAACATACGTATCAAATGTAACCTTATCTGTTGTCGGCACATCAAATGATAATCTCCCCTTTTCTTCCAGGTAAATAGCGGTAGGCTGCATTTCCGCGGGTGGCCATTGCTTTAATTGGTGCCATTGATTTTCGCCGGTGTAAAATATGGTAGCCTTGCTTATATTATCTACAGAACCAACCCCGCGCAGGTAATAATCAAAAAATGGTATTTCAACATGATTGGCGTACCACTCACTGGTATTACTACCCCAATGAACATTACCCAGGTAAGTGCCGTAATTATTGCGCCACTGCCCGTGGAACCAGGGACCCATTACTAACCTGTTGTTAGTTGCCGGACTTTGCGCGTCTATCGCTTTGTAGACGTTCCATGCTCCAAAGCAATCCTCAGCATCAAACAAACCGCCTACCAACAGCATGGCAGGCTTAATGTCTTTAATACCTATCCTTGCATTGCGCGCCATCCACCAGGAATCCCGGTTGGGGTGCACCATCATTTCATTCCAGAATTTCAGGCTGTCCCCCGCTATTTTGGTCAAATTAGGTAAGGCCCCTTCACTTAAATAAAATTGATAGTTATCATGTATAGCCGGGTCATAAGTCGGCGCAGGTGCACTGGTTGGGTGCGGGTGGGGCTGCCCAAAGCCGAATTGTTTGTAAAAGGCAAATGCATCCATTTGGAAAAAGGCCCCATTGTGATGAAAGTCATCCCCTACAAACCAATCGGTTACCGGCGCCTCGGGACTAACCGCCTTCAATGCCGGGTGACCGCTTAAGGAGGCCATAGTTGAGTAAAACCCGGGATACGAAATACCAAACACTCCGACCTTGCCATTATTATTCTCCAGGCTTTTCACCAGCCAGTCAATCGTATCGTAAGTATCGCTGGATTCGTCGATGTCCTTGCTTGTTTTTTTGTTGAAATTAAAAGGGCGCACATCAGCGAAATCCCCTTCGCTCATCCATCGTCCCCTGACATCTTCTATCACCATAATATACCCTCGTTTGCAATATTGGATCAGGTGGTCGGACCAGAAAGCCCGGTAAGCTTTACCATAGGGTGAACAAGAATAAGGCGTCCGTTCCATTAAAATGGGATGCTTTTCTGATTGGTCTTTCGGAAGGTAAACAGCGGCAAAAAGTTTGACTCCATCCCGCATCGGGATGGTTACTTCTTTTTTGATATAATTATTGACAAGCCAGGTGGAATCGCCGTTTTGGGCAAACACTGCGAAAGGAAACAGAAGGCAAAAAAACAGGGTCAATTTTTTCATGTAAGCATTGTTATAATTGGTAATTTAATTCAAATTTTTTAGAAACACCTATTGTCTCTTCCCCGTCCGGTAAGCTTTCAAGTACATCGCAGGCGTTTCCGGATTTTGTATAAGCGCAGGCGTTTCGAACGGATAATCACGATCATAGACATAACCGGGCGTATTACTCATCGAAAACGTGAACAAATGGCTTCCGATGCCCGGTTTGCCGGCAGACGCCCAGGCATCGATCCACTCGACTGCCAGCACTACGGTATCCTTAATAACGATGTTATATGGAGTAAGATCTATATTTACCCATTTCGCGTTCTTTGAAATGATAGCATAGATATTATCCTGCAGCAGCTCTTTTAACGGGAGCCTATCGCCGTGATATTCCAGGATATGCAATCGGACCTTGACGCTGTCGAACGTATTGTGTTTAATATGGCATTCAAATGCCACGGCCCTTACGGGGTATTCTTGTAGCATGATCATCAGCCCTCGCAGCCTTCCCCTGGAGCTGGAATAATCCCCCCAGCCTGTGAACTGTCCATTGTAAGTAACATTACCCACTTCGATGATTTGTCTTTTCCCTGCAACGCCTATTTCCGGCAATTCCTTTGGCTTTGGCGTGAGGCCGATGGTCACCTCTTTTGCCGGGTCCAAATCGGCCAGGAGCAGGGACAAGCCGGCGTACCCGATATAGCTGATGAGAAGAGAATCCATTTTACCTGCCTGTGAGAGATCGATTGAAAAAGTCCCATCACTGTTGGTAATTCCGCCAACCGGCTTCTTATAGATACCCACGCTGGCATAGGGAAGGGTTTGGCCGGTAGTTTTATCGATCACCTTCCCGTGAAGAACCTGCTCCTGGGAAACAAGATGGAGGAAAAGAAAAATTAAAAAGAGCGACGCCCTATTGTTTAGCAAAACGAAGGCTTGCATACTATTTTTTTCAAGATAAGCATTTCCCGCAAAAATGCCTTAAAACCGACGAAAGGACTACTTTCGTTAAACGATAACAAGTCCTCCTCAAAGAAAGGGGTCAAGCCACCTGAGATATTATGACACCGAAGCAAATTGAGAATCTAAAGAAGAAGATTGCTGATATTAAGCGGATACTTGCGGCCGAAAAAAGGAGATTTGGCTGCTATGACGACAGTCGCGGACTTCGCTATCTGCCCACTGCCTACTTTGTGCGGCTAGGTGCCTATTCGGGTGGTCTGGCTTATCTCAAATGGTTTCATAAAAACTTTCCCGATGACGGAGGGTTTCCCGAATTTTTATTTGAATCTGCCATCCTTTTTTTTAAGACGGGTCGGAGAAAGGAAGCCGGGAACAACGCATTCCGGACTTTTTGTTCCAACCCATACTGGTTGGACAGGTTTTTTGGTAGGCCTTTGATACCGCTTGACATCTGGCATCCTTCCAACACCGGCACGGCGGAATATACAGAATCGCTTGCCTATTCCAGCAAACAGCCGGATCTCAGTGACTTTAGTGAGTGGTTGCGGGACCTGGTGGCGTCGGAAGACTTCGCCCGGCGCTGCAACAAATACATTGATATCTTTTGCAGGTTGAAAACGGAGACGGATAAAGAGATGCGCCGTTTACTGGTTCAGGAGGCATTTCAATTGGAGCAATCCGGATGAAACCTGAACCGGCTGCTGACCCGCGGGCGGGACGACATCAGGCTATCTGCCTCGATCTCCTAAGGTTTCTTTTTCATGCGTTCCGCAAGATCTTTTTGAGTATAGCCTTTGGCCTGCATGATTTGATTGATCCTTATGACAATATCCATGTACTGGCGCACAAAAATTCTCACCTCTTCTGGCGTTTCATCCTGTATCCTTTTGGCAATCTTGCTTCGCATGCTGATAAATTTCTAGGGCCATTGGCAGCAATGCAAAGCTATATTTTTGTCCAACTTAGCCCAAATAAAGCCATCATCGGCACCGTCTCATAGATCCCGGGAAAAGTTCGCAAAAATGCGAACTTTTAATTTTGAATTCGACATATAGTCACCCGGAAGCCATGCATTAGGTCAAAAGACCCGTTTCGTTCACTTTCATAATCGAAAATTTTATAAACTCAATCACTTCATCGTTCCGCTTCATTTCCATACCATATTTCCACTGCTCCGCTTCCTTGATCAAATTCTCCCACTGCGGATAGATTCCCTTTATCCATTTGGCAGCGACGTGTTTCGAGCCGGGTCCGCTGCCAAGCACGGTATGAAGAATGCGGCATAAATTCAAGACAAGATAGGATTGGTGGTGACTGCTGGAGAGCCACTCGGGGTCATTGATTCTCGGTTCCCATTCTTTGAATAAATCCCTTGCGCTCGCCGTTCTTACTTCCCGGATATCGATTGGCGGAATAAGCGTATTGAAATCAGGACCCTCCAGCGCGACGCCATGCCGGGAGAGGAAATAATGATTGATAATCCACTCGTTTCCGTACCGCCTGCTAATCTATATCGCTCCTTTCGGGAACAAATCCGCCATAGGCCAGAGAGCCCGAAAGATAAAGACCAACGACCTTTTCGCCAAGAACATTTTTTACGCTTTCCTTCCAATCACCGAGCAGGTCATTGATGCCTTGGTACGGTGTTAGTTTTCTATGTTCATGGGCCGGCAAAATAGCAAATTGCCGTAAATTTCCCAGAATAAGTAGCCCGATTATTACTCGCCAAGATCTACCCAGAGGTATGCACATACAGTTCCTCCACTCCGGTATCAACCCCCATGTAGGTGATGACTAATGCATCGGCATTCAGAAGCCGGGCAAAGGATGGGAGATGAGGTACCGCACCGGTCGGCGGCCGGGTAGCGAAGATCCGGAAAGCGGGGTCGCTGGCATAGATTCCTGTGTCCAGGTAATTGTACCGGTCATAATCCTGTGCCTGATAGCTGTAATTGCTGTTGTAGGTAAAGATGGAATCCAACGAGAATCCAATCACTGCTTTTGAGTCAATCGTATCTATCAGACCCCAGCTGGTATCGGTATTGTTAGGCACGCTATAGTGCCTCACGGCGATTAATATCCAACTGCCGGAAATTCCCGAGCTGTCAGTAATACCAGGCTTGAGCAATTGGTTCAAATTATAAAGCGCAGGAGATGATGGCCTGCAGGAAAAAAGCAAAATTGAAATGGCGAGCGCCGGATACACCCGTTTCATATATGACGGTTTCACACTTTGACAAGCCCCCACGTGTTAACGTTGCATATCACGAAATTGAACTTTCCGACATCGAATGATCACCCGACGCTGCCGTCTACGAGCCCAACTCAAAAGTAATGGGGAGCAGCAGCCGGGTACTGACATTCTCTCCCTTCACTTTTCCCGGTGTCCAGGCTGGCATATTGCTGATCACCTTTACGGCCTGGTCATCCAGACCATCACCTACTTTTTTGTCACCCATCAGCTGCACATCGCTCACTTTCCCGTCCTTATCCACCACAAAGGACACTCTTAATGTGCCGGTCGTATTATCGTCGATCGCAGCCTGGCTATAGTCGAGGTGATCGTTGATATAACTTGACAAGGCATTCGACCCGCCGGGATATTCAGGCATTGTTTCCGCCCTGTTATAAACACCGTCTTTGTCTTTGGCGATCTTATCTGTTCCGGCCGGCGGCATAGCTATGGACGCTATTCTCTTTTTCTTTGCCGGCTTGGCCGCCACAGCAGCCGAATCCTTCATCGTGCTGTCGGTGGTGCTAGCCGTACTGCTGGAATCCGACGCCACTCCTTTATCAGTCGCCTTGGCAGAGCTGTCGTCGTTACAGGCGGCCAGTCCGCAGGTGCCGAAAACCGCGACGATAAAAAAATAGCTCAGCTTCTGGATTACTTTAATACGCATAAGTTGGTGTTTTTAATTAGACATTATATAATCTATTGATAACCAACGCCAATACCATGCCCTATTATTCCCCTGTCATCTGGGGTTGTTTTTGCTCATTATACGCCGGCCAAGCTCAATTCTGAGATCTGGGATACCCAAGGCGGAATCCGCACTCGGGATTGTCGCGGACACCCTCCCCACAAGCCACCGAACCAGCGTACCTTTAATCCAAATAGCCCGATATGCAGATCCGCGTAAAATGCCGCTCGGTAGATGAATTTCTCTCCTACTACCCCGAAGAAGTACAAGAAAAATTGGAGTCCCTTCGATCGACAATCAAAAAAGCCGCCCCCAAGGCCATTGAGACGATCAGCTACAATATCCCTGCCTATAAGCAGACGAAAGTTCTCGTCTATTTCGCTGCTTATAAAAATCATATCGGGTTCTATCCCACCTCCTCCGGTATCAGGGAATTCATCAATCAGCTGAGCAAATACAAGGTTTCTAAGGGAGCGGTCCAATTCCCTATCGATCAACCCCTACCCCTGGGTCTGATCGCCAAAATCGTCAGGTTCCGGGTAAAAGAGGACACTATCGGCACCAATCCATGACCGACCCGAACACCCCCTGCCGAATCGGGTTCGGATTATAATACACGCCATTGGGTTGCAGCCCCACGTTTTGCCGGTTGATGAGAATGATCACCGACAAATGATATTGCGGCACCACCGAGATACTGGTACCGGTGAAGCCGGTATGCCCAAAACTACCGGCAGGTCCATTTTTCATAAACGCATTATCCGGGTCCATCATCCAGCCCAGTCCGTTGTGAAAAGCATCAGGAGTCAGGAAGGAGCGGATCACCTGTTCCGAAAGAAAGCGACCCTCGCCCGTCATCCCTTTATTGAGCAGCATATTCACCAGCAACTGGAGATCTCCTGTGGTCGAGAAAAGACCGGCGTGTCCGGATATCCCATCACTGGCATACCAGGCATTTCCATCATTCACCTCCCCTCTCACCACATACTGACGCCATCCGTTCCAGGATTGCGCATCCAGGCCCGCAATGGCAAAACCCAGCGACGTGTCATGCACCATCCGGTATTCGTAAGGTTGGCCCAAGGAGGTGGCGGCGATATTGGCGCTCCGACCGTGTTGCAAGGGGTTATACCCCGTGTGGATCATGCCCAGGGGCTCGAATACATTCTGCTCTTCAAACTGATCCAGCGACATTCCCGAAACCTTTTCGATAATTGCCCCCAGCAACATGAACCCCAAATCGCTGTATTTGCGCTGCTTTCCGACGGGGTAGCGCAGGGGCAGGTTTTCTATAAACCGGATGACGGAATCCCGGTGCGACGCCAGGTAATAGAGCGGATACCATTCATACAAGCCGGCCGTGTGGGTGAGCAAATGCCGGATGGTGATCTGCTTTTTTTCACCCGTATCAAAACCCGGCAAATACCTGGACACGAAGTCGTCTACCCGGATCTTCTGCCGGTCTGCCAGCAGCATCAGCGAGGTCGTCGTGCCCACTACCTTGGTCAAAGAAGCCAGGTCGAAGAGGGTGGCCATATCCATGTCAGGGGCCGGCTGCAGCAATCGATGATGGAAGTCATATTTCTGTGACTGACCACACGCCCTGGAGTAGACGATGTTGCCGTCCTTTTGGATCTGTATCACCGCCCCGGGGATCAGGTCGGACCGAATGGCTGCCTGAACAACAGAGTCCACCCGTTGCCGCAGCAAAGCATCCGCCGCGTTTGTGTGGTCCTGTGTGTGGTCCTGCCCCTTTGCGCCGATCGTCACTAAGACAAGGGCCGCCACCGGAAGGAATAAAAAGCCTTTCATGCTGTTTCGTTTTTCGGTACACCCACTTTAATCGCTGCTCTTCAAACCATCCAGCAAATCCTGAATTTGAGCGTTGTAGATTTCAACCGAGTCCTCGCCGGGACCAGCCGTGCCTGCGATCTTATTGGCCAGATAATTATAGCTTGCTATCCGCAGGTTACAATACTGGATCAATACATCGTTGCGCTTTTTAAACACGTCAGGCAATTCCAATTCGTTGGCCTCGTCCAAAACCCGGATGCTTCTATTCCAATTGGATATGCCACTATCGCGAAAGGCGCTGATCAGGATATCCTTCGACTCATTACTGTCCAGCTTATAAACGGCCAGAGCCTTATTTTCGAACCTCGCAAATCTTTGCATCTTCTGTTGGTACAGGGCGTAGGTATTGGGTATTTTGTTAAAGGCGATGATCGAAGTGGCGAGCACGAGAACGGCCGCCAAACCGATTGCCGGATAAGCAAGCCTGGGATTGTCCGGCTTCTTTAGGCCGGGATAAAAGAGATACCCTATTAATATCCCGCTGATCAGTCCGCCAACATGCGCCGCGTTGTCCACCCCGCTCTTAGTGCCATAGAGCAGATTGTAGCCGACAAAGATCCCAATGCTGGCCAATAAGGCGGACCTTCGGACTTTATCTATCAGATTGGTGGTAAGCAGGGCCAGGAAGACACCATACATTCCGAATATGGCGCCCGAGGCGCCCGCGCTTAGGGTGAAAGGATGCCAATACAGACTCGTCAGGCTGGCCATGATCCCCGTCAACAGGTAGGCCGCTGCGAACCGGAGCCTGCCCAATTGCGGCTCCAGCAGCAGCCCGATGTAGAGCAGGGCATACATGTTGAAAGCAAGATGTAGGATGCCAATGTGGACGAAGCAATTGGTAATGAGCCGCCACCATTGGTGGTCCAGCGTAAGGAACCGGCTGTTTGCGCCCCAGCTGATGAGGTGCTGGGTATCAGGTTGGATAATATTGGCCCCGGAAAGCACCATCAGGACGAAGACCGCCACGTTGAGATCGACCAGGATCGGGGTGATATAATAGCCATCCCGGGGAACGAATAGGGCAAAGAAGCCGCCCCATTTTTCCGTCGTCGTAGCGGGGGGTTTGCTTAAAATGTCCTCCTCCGGTGAAGGAAGGCGGGGCTTAAGCTCCTCGTACGATTGCTCCAATTGTTCCGAT
>Ga0207033_1188_pt1 | contig 12617 bp, 11 predicted proteins | sample Alteio_BWMinCont_35_FD_153262 | JGI IMG/M metagenome (GOLD analysis project Ga0207033, IMG submission 153262) | Enriched cells from forest soil in Barre Woods Harvard Forest LTER site, Petersham, Massachusetts, United States -... | ecosystem: Environmental > Terrestrial > Soil > Temperate forest >... | reverse complement strand
TCGTATTTCTTTTTACTCTTGGGAGCCGCGTAATAAGATATCCGCTGAAAATCGATCGCCGGCAACTTGAAATTTTGCCATTCCGGCAGCTTCTGCCTTCCAAAGGCCTGCAACCCTTTTAACCGCCAGTCCAGCAGCCACCCCGGCTCATTCTTTTTAGCCGAGATATAACGTATCGTCTCCTCATTCAGCCCGGCCGGTGCAATGTCCATTTCGATATCCGTCACGAATCCGAACTCATACTCCTTATTGGCTATGCTGTCAATTATTTCGTTGTCGTTGGCCATGTTGGTTAACTCCCCTTTAAAAACAATTTATACTTAAGCTCTTTATCTGCATCCAGTTATCTGCATCCGGCAGTTAAACCGAAAAACTTTCCCCGCAGCTACAAGTCCTTGAGGCATTGGGATTATTGAAAGTCAATCCTTTGCCATTCAATCCCCCCGAATAATCCAACTCCGTCCCATAGAGATAGAGTAAGCTCTTCATGTCCACGACCACTTTTACCCCGTTATCCTCGAATACCTGGTCGCCTTCCTTTTGCACGGTATCGAAATCCAGCTTGTATTCCAGCCCCGAACAGCCGCCGCTTTTCACCCCTACCCGTACAAATGTACCCGGGCCGGCCTGTTTGTCCGTCATCAGCCTGGAAATGTAGTCTTTTGCATTTGATGATACTGTAATCATACCACAAAAGTCCGTTAATTACGCCGAACTTCCATGCGATTCCTGTCTTTTTCCGCTTTGCGACAGTCCGTATCCGCCTTGCGAAACATCACTTACCCGCCCCCTGCCTGGGTTAATTTATAAAAAACTGATTTCCAAGGCAGGAAAATTCATCGCCGGCTGGCATCAATGCTTTAAATTTGCACCGTCATAACCTTAATAATTACATAACAATGGCAGATATCTTCGAAAAGCTAGTAAAACACAACGGCCCCATCGGGCAGCACCGGGAAAGAGCGCATGGTTACTTTGCATTCCCAAAGCTGGAAGGTGAGATCGGCAGCCGGATGATCTTCCGGGGAAAAGAGAAAATAGTCTGGAGCCTCAATAACTACCTGGGTCTCGCCAACCATCCCGAAATCCGGAAGGTCGACGCGGAAGCCGCTACCCGGTACGGAATAGCAGCCCCCATGGGCGCCCGGATGATGAGCGGAAACAGCAATTATCACGAACAGCTGGAAAAAGAGCTGGCAGCCTTCGAAGGAAAAGAGGACGCAACGCTTTTCAACTATGGTTATCAAGGTATTATGAGTGCCATCGATGCTATTTGCGGTCGTCACGACGTGATCGTATATGACGCGGAAAGCCATGCCTGTATCATCGACGGCCTGCGGCTCCATCCCGGACACCGCTACGTATACAAGCACAATGACGTGGAAGACTGCGAAAAACAGCTCCAGCGCGCAACTGCCCTCCTCGAAAAGCAAAATGCCGGCGGTATCCTGGTCATCACCGAAGGGGTATTTGGAATGGCCGGCGACCAGGGCAAGCTAAAAGAGATCGCCGCGCTGAAAAAGAGCTATGAATTCCGTTTGCTGGTAGACGACGCCCATGGCTTTGGAACCCTGGGCAAGACCGGCGCCGGCGCTGGCGAGGAGCAGGGGGTCCAGGATCAGATCGATCTCTATTTCTCCACGTTTGCCAAGTCAATGGCCTCTATCGGCGCCTTTATGGCCGGAGATCAGGCCATCGTCGACTATATCCGCTACAACACCCGCTCGCAGATCTTTGCCAAAAGCCTGCCGATGGCCGTCACGATCGGCAATCTGAAACGACTGGAACTGCTGAGAACCCAGCCGGATCTTCGCAAGAAGCTGTGGAGCGTGGTCAATAAATTACAAAAGGGCCTCCTCGATAGCGGCTTCGATATCGGCAAAACCAACTCCCCCGTCACCCCCGTCTATATGAAAGGGGATGTCCCGGAGGCAACGGCAATGGTCATGGATTTGCGCGAAAATCACCACATCTTCTGCTCCATCGTCGTCTACCCCGTGATCCCAAAAGGACATATCATCTATCGCCTCGTACCGACCGCCATCCACACGGACGAAGACATCGAAAGAACACTCGAAGCCTTTCGCTCCACCAAAAAGAAATTGGATGCGGGAGATTACAAAGTACAGGCTATCCCTGATATGGCAGAAGCGTAATCGCTTACAAAAAACCTATTTTCACTTACCCCCCACCGATAAAAACGCTGGGGGTTTTTTGTGACTTTTAGCCCCTCCAAACCGCTCCCAACACCCTCCTGACAAAAAATAGGCCCCGCCAAAACGAGCCTCCGGCTCGTTGCGCAAAGCGCAGAAATTAAACAAAAGGCCCCGCTTTTGGCGGGGCCGCACTAATCAAATACCATTAACCATTAAACCTTATCCTATGAAAAAACAAAGATATAGCCTTCAGATTGAAAGAGAGCAAGTAAAGAACGATTTTTTTTACCCACTTACCATTAAATTGATTCAGATCAAGCCCCATAATACCAATAATCCTTTAGAGGCATTGTCCTAACCCTCTACAGCTAAAACGATATAGTAAAAGGGCTAAAAAAAACCGCCCACCTTCACCAGGAGGCCTTGAAATCCTTTTGATAACTGTCAAAAGAACGGGTCTTGTAAGCGCCATCCCCAAAATACCTGACCAGCAGCTCCAGCTCCTTGGGTTCCATATAACCCGGTATCGCCTGAGGCTCCTCACCGGGAGTGATAATGATCGTAGTAGGAAATTCCAGCCGCCCATGCGTCAGGTAGAGCGCAAATTCATTCGACCGGTACTGAGGATTGAAGGAATAAGTCTTTCCATTCCAATTAATGACCGCATGCGTCTCAGCATCAACCTTAACCGTATAAAATTTATCCTGCAGATATTCTGCCACCTTTTTGTTGGAATAGGTCTTCTTGTCCATCTGCCGGCACCAGCCACACCAGGTCGTGTACAGATCGATCAGCACCGGCCTTTTCTCCTGCTGCAGCTTATCCGCAGCCTGCTCCACACTCATCCAGCCAACACCGCTTTCCGCATCAACGGCGCCACTGGCCCCAACGGCCTCTGCCACTCCCGCAGCTCCAGCGGCTCCTGCCACTCCCGCAGCCCCAACGGCCCCAACCCTTTCCTTCACCCCTGCACCCGCAACTCCATCGGGCTTGCGCCCGCCAAAACAGAGCAGGACCACACCCGCAATAAACAATCCCGGCCACAAAAAGGGAGTTTTGAAGTATTTTCGTTGCTGCATCATTCAAAATTAACGAATTACTACGCACAAAATTGTCGTTGCCGTGACAGGCGCCAGCGGTTCGATCTACGCCCAGCTTCTCCTGAACAAATTAGCAGCCCTGAAACAACAATGGGAATCGCTGGCCGTCATCATGACAGAAAATGCCAAAGAAGTCTGGCGCACCGAACTGGGGAACGAATCGTACAAAGACCACCCCTTCCCCTTCTTTTCGCAGCAGGATTTCATGGCGCCCTTTGCCTCCGGCTCCGGCAAATACGACACGATGATCATCATCCCCTGCTCGATGGGCACCCTCGGCCGCATTGCCACAGGCATCTCCTCCGACCTCATCACCAGGGCCGCAGACGTCATACTGAAAGAAAGAAGGAAATTGATTTGCGTGGTCCGGGATACGCCTTATAACCTGGTACATATCCGGAATATGGAGACCCTTACCCTGGCAGGCGGCATCATCTGCCCCGCTACCCCCTCTTTTTATAGCCGGCCCGCTACCATCGAAGCCGTTGCCGCTACCGTGGTCGACCGCGTACTCGACCTGGCGGGATTATCCATTTCTACCTTTCGCTGGAGCAGCGAGGGGGATTAATTCCTCAGATCCACCTCTTCCGCCCCCGGAAATTTGGATTTATTATACGCCAGCTGCGCATCCGTAAATGGCGCATTCCCGTTGAGCTTGCTCGTATCCAGCGTATACCGGTTGCCCCCTTTGTCAAACCACTTGATGCTGACCAGCGTATGCTGGACCTTATCAATGTAAAGCAAAGCTTTAAAAAAGGTCTTTGTCTTGTCTGTCGGGGTCAGTTCCACTTCCTCCACCGTCCGGGTACCCAGCTTATCCTCACCATTGAGCTTATACAAAAAGTCCTTATCATAGAAATTCGTAAAAAGCTTGTCCGGTGAAATGGTCTGCGTCGCAGGATCGTTTTTGGTGATCGTCACCTCATTGGCGGCTTTATCATACTGGTATACGTCCTTACCATCACTGTAGATCTCCTGGCCGACAATACTGATATGGTATTTATTTCCCTTCAGATAGATCACCCCGCTCTTGCTACCCTGTAATTTTCCCTTGCTGTCTTCCACCTTCAGCGTAAAGCTGGCCTGGACCGCCTTATAGGAATTCAATTTTGCACTGAGCGCATCCAATACTTTTTTAGCATCCGGGTCATTCTTCCCAAGACTATTGTTCTGCGCCTGCGCGACAAAACAGCATCCTAACGACAAGGCAAACAAAATCGATAATTTGTTCATGTTCATGCGCGCAAAATTAACTGAAAACCGGCATAGCAGGGCAAAAAAAACGATCAGGGATTCAAATATTGCGTTAATTCCATTTCTGTCTTTATGAGGACATCCCTTGGCTTGCTGCCCATGCCCGGACCAACCACCCCCGCCGCTTCCAGCTGGTCCATCAACCTGCCCGCCCGGTTATACCCCAGCTTCATCTTCCGCTGGATAAGCGAAGTAGAGCCAAGCTGGTTCATGACGATCAGCCGGGCCGCTTCTTCAAAAAGCGGGTCCCGGTCGGCCAGGTCAAAGTCCTTCCCTTCCATATCCTTTTCATCCACATATTCCGGCAACTTATACGCCTCCGGATAACCCCGCTGCCTGCCGATAAATTCGGTGATCTTCTCCACCTCGGGCGTATCGACAAAAGCACATTGCAGCCGCGTGATCTCCCCGTTATACGAAATAAGCATATCCCCTTTACCGATCAACTGGTCGGCGCCACCGGCATCCAGGATCGTCCTGGAATCGATCTTGCTGGATACCTTAAAACCGATACGCGCCGGGAAATTGGCCTTGATCGTGCCCGTAATGATATTGACAGAAGGCCGCTGCGTAGCAATGATCAAATGGATACCCACGGCACGCGCCAGCTGCGCCAGCCGCGCAATCGGCATCTCGACCTCCTTACCCGCCGTCATGATTAAATCGGCAAATTCATCCACCACTAAAACGATGAAGGGCAGGTATTGATGACCTTTCTGCGGATTAAGCCGCCGCTTGATAAACTTCTCATTGTATTCCTTTATATTGCGCGCATTGGCCTCCTTCAGCAGATCATAGCGGTTATCCATCTCTATACACAAGGCATTGAGGGTATGGATCACTTTTTTTGTATCCGTGATGATCGACTCCTCCTCACCGGGCAGCTTTGCCAGAAAATGCTTTTCGATCGTCCGATAGATGCTCAGCTCGACTTTTTTCGGGTCCACCAGCACCAGCTTCAGCTGGGAAGGATGCTTCTTGTATAGAAGCGAGACCAGGATGGCGTTCAGGCCAACCGATTTACCCTGCCCTGTAGCGCCGGCCATCAGCAAATGCGGCATCGCAGACAGATCGACGATAAAATTTTCATTATCGATCCGCTTGCCGATAGCGATCGGCAGGTTGAAATTGCTGTGCTGGAATTTATCGGATGACAGGAGCGTACGCATACTCACCACCGTCTTCTTTACGTTGGGAACCTCGATCCCGATCGTACCCTTCCCCGGAATCGGCGCAATGATCCGGATGCCGAGTGCAGCAAGGCTAAGGGCAATATCGTCTTCCAGGTTCTTGATCCGGGATATCCGCACCCCCGCCGCCGGGACGATCTCATACAAAGTGACGGTGGGGCCGACCGTGGCGCTGATCTTGGAAATGGAAATATCGTAGTTCTTCAGCGTATTGATGATCTGGTTCTTATTGGCCTCCAGTTCGGAGGCATCCTGCACGATCTTTTCACTGCCATGCGCTTCCAGCAGATCCAGCGTGGGATATTTATAGTCCCGCAGATCCAGCGTGGGCTCATAATCCGGCAGGTTCTCCGGCAACAGCGACTCTACTTCTTCCTCGCTCTCCACCGTTGCCCCCGAACCGGACCTTATCTCCAGCTCCAGCTCTTTTTTCTCCATATCTCTCTTCAGCACCGGCGTTTTGATCGGCGGGATCGTCAACGGCGGCGCCGGCTCTTCACCCGGCTCTTCTTCAAGATCCTCTTCTTCAAACCCTTCTTCCTCCATCCCCATCAGCCCGGCTTCCGGCGGCCCATCCACCTCTTCCGGTTCCCGCTCCGTCACCGTAAACTCGATCTCCGGCTCTTTCGCCGCCATCGGAGCAATCGCGACAACACCACCCTCTTCTTTCAGCACATTTGACTTTGTATGACTGAATTCTTCGTCGACAAATAATTTCGCACCCTTCTTACCCTTCCCTGCCTTTTCTGCGGTCCCCACCTCGACAGGCTCGAGGATAGCCCCCTTTTCCTTTACCGGCAGCTTTGGCACTTTAAACACCGGGTTAAACCGCCAGATAAAATAGGCCAACCCCACCGCGAATAACGTTACCGCCGTCCCCCACCAACCCATGAACCGCGTCAGCCAGTCGCTAATCATATCCCCTACAGCGCCGCCCCAGGGGAAGCCGCTGCCCCGGGTGATAAACGCCAGGGCGACGGAAAAGAACAAAAGCCCCGTCAGCACATACCGTAGATTGCGCGAAATGGAAAAGATCCGGCGCGCAAACAGCAGGTTGACCCCAACGATAAAGAAAAAGGAACCAAACAGATAACTCGCCAGCCCGAAACCATTAAAAAAGAAAAAATGCGACACCAACGCCCCCAGATTCCCCAAAAGATTCGATGCTTTCGCTGTCGTCGAAGGCATCAGCGTATGCCATCCTTCATGAGAGACCAAATTTTGATCTTCCTTCCACGTAAAAAGATAGGAGGTAAATGCAAGGAACAGGAAAATCGCCAACAGGAGAAAAACAGCCCCCGTGATCTTATGGGTACGTTCATCCTTAACGATCTGCCTGGCGGTAACCCGGGCTTCTTTTTCAGGCTTCAGTTTGCCCGAAGCACCCTGTCCCTTCTTTGACTTCAGTCGGTTTGCCATGGGTACAAAGATAAGCGAGTCGTTATTATAATTATTTAAATTACCTTTAAAAAAACTGCTGTTAAAAGCCATGCCGGATCGTCCTCCAGTCAAGGTTTTCACCTACGTGCGAACAGGCTTGCTTTGCTTGCTGCTGCTGGCCATCCGACCCCATAGCCAGGCGCAGAGCACTCCCCCGGTGGCCGACAGCACCCGCAACAACGGCAACACCTCCGTCCCCGATAGCACCCGCAACAACGGCAACACCTCCGTCCCCGATAGCACCCTCGCCGCCGAACAGCACCCCATCGCCGATCTCGCCCGGACCGGTCTGCTGCAAAATCTGTATGACGATACCTGGCTGTATTTTTCACCAACCAAAAATATCTCCATCGCCGAACTCCCCTTCTTACCCTTTCAAAAAGGCACCAAAAAATACAATCACTTTGTCCCGGCCACCCTGATCAACAAAAAAGCCATCCTCCGGTTCACCGTCTACAACAGCGGCAACCAGCCCGCCAGCGCCTTCCTCTGCCCCGGCTTTCTCATGGATAGCATCCAACTCTACCGCCTGGCCCCTCGCCCGGGCACACCCGTCGTCGAGCCTGTGCCAACGATGATGCCGGACGACCCGGACAGTCTTGGATACCGCAAGATAACGCTGGGGCCACACGATACCAGTACTTTTTTTGCCGTGCTTTGCTTTATCAAGGCTTCCTCCAATTCCATCAACCCCACCCTTACCCGGGATACACTGATCCACGAAGGCATTATCATCAACCACCAGAACAAGACGCGCATCGACATCATCACCAACCTGTTCGCCGGTATCATGCTGATGATGATCTTTTATGCCGCCAGTGAATACCTGCAGAGCGGCAAACCCGACTTCCTTTATTATATCGGCTATTCCGCGTGTATCAGCCTGCTGCTGTTCCTGAAATCCACCCTCACCCACGTCACCACCTCCTTTAGCTTCTTTTTTGAAAGCTTTCTCGACAATATCATCTTCTCCGTCGGCTACATCTTTTATATCATCTTCCACCGCAAATTTCTGGACACAAAAAAGAATTTCCGGGCCCTGGACCGGTTCCTTTTTTGGGGCGCCGTGGTCATCGCCGCCCTGACGGTCCTGTACATCCTGTTCTTTAAGTTCTCTCCCGACTTCCGGATCGCCAACACCCTGGAAGACAGTACAAAAATCGTGCTGCTGCTGATCTCCATCGGCTTTATCATAAAAGGCCTTAACTACCGCAACCAATTGATGAACTATATCGTCATGGGAAATATCTCCCTTTGTTTGCTGTCCATCGTCTCCCAAGTCATGATCTCGACAAATTTAAAAGTCGTCAAAGGCCCCTCCGTCCTCAACCTGGCCTTGTTCTATTATGAGGCAGGCATTACGGTTGAATTGCTGTTTTTCCTTTTTGCCCTGACCTATAAGAACAAGATGGAAATCATTCTCAGCATCCAGAAAGAAGAAAAACTAAAGCTCGAAGGGGAACGAAAGGAGATGGAAAAACAGGTAGCCGTGCTGGCGGCCAAACAGGACGAACGCAACCGCATCTCGGTAGACATGCACGACGAACTGGGATCCGGCGTAACCGCCATCCGTCTGATGAGCGAGATCGTAAAGACAAAAATGAAGGACGACACGCTCCCGGAAATAGAAAAGATCTCCAATTCCGCCAACGAGCTGCTCAATAAAATGAACACCATCATCTGGACAATGACCAGTTCCAACGACACCCTGGAAAACCTGGTGGCCTATATCCGGTCCTATGCCGTGGAATTCTTTGAAAACACCCCCATCGATTGCATCTTCAGCATGCCCGCTTCCATCCCGGCCCGCGAGATCAGCGGGGAAAAACGGCGGAATATCTTTCTCTCCATCAAAGAGGCGCTGAATAACGTGGTCAAGCACTCACAAAGTACCGTCGTCCGCATCAACGTGACCATCCACGACCGGATGATAATCGAGATCCAGGACGATGGCATCGGTATCAATATGGAAAAGCTGCGAAAATTCGGCAACGGCCTCAACAACATGAAAAAACGCATGGCCTCCATCAACGGGGAATTCAATATCGAGAACCACCAGGGCACACGCACCACCTTTTACCTCACGCTCTGACCCGCTCCCCGCCCTCCACTCACTGCCCCGGCCGCCCTCCGCTCACTCCCCACCCCCGGCCGCCCGCCGCCCTCATTTCTTCGTCGCCCCGATCCACAGGAATAACCACCCCGCGATAAAAAACACACCCCCTACCGGCGTGGCAATTCCGATAAGGGTCAGATGAGAGCTTTCGGCCACCCTGAGCGCAGTCAGCGCATACAGCGAGCCGCAGAAAAAGATAATCCCCATGATAAAACAATTCCCTGCCCATATTATCCACTTGTTCGAGATCCGCTCCGACAGCAGGGCTACAAACAACAGCGCAAAAACATGATAAAACTGGTAGCGCACCCCCGTCTCGAAGATAGCCACGGCATCCGGGCTTACGATCTCCTTGAGCTTGTGGGCGGCAAAAGCGCCCAGCGCTACGGACAACGCGCCAAGCAGCGCCGCAATCGAAAGAAAATTTTTATTCATAATTTTTTATAATTCCTGCCTATCCTGCCCCACACCCCGCCCATTTTTCCTCCTTCACCCTCTCTCATCCCGCTCAAAGTTCGCATTTTTGCGAACTTTCCCGCCCCTTTCTCAACACCCCTCCGCTAATTTTTCCTCCAACATCCTGCCCCCTGCTCATATTTCCTCCTTCATCCTGTCCCCCTCCCCGGTTTCAAACAGCAACCGGGTCAGCTCTTCCAGGGTAATGCTTTCCTCATTCACTGTCACATCCGCCTGTTGATAATACATCCGCCGCTCGCTCAGCTTACGGATGATATAGCGGCTGAGATCGGCGTCGTCCACCGCCCGGATCAGGGGCCGGCTCATCCTTTCCTTTAACAAGCGTTCCTGCAGCGCCGCGATCGAAGTATTCAGCCAGATCACCTTCCCGTTCTTCTTCATAAACTCTATATTGTTAAAGAAGCAGGGTGTCCCGCCGCCACAGGACAGGATAAAACCATCCTGCTGCTCCACGATCCCTTCCAGGGTCTCCTTTTCCTGGTACCGGAAATACTCCTCCCCCTTTTCCGCAAAAAGGTCGGAAACGGATCGCTTCTCCTTTTCGACGATCACCGTGTCGAGATCATAGAAGCTCAAACCCAGTTTGGCAGAGAGCAACCGGCCCCAATGCGTTTTCCCGGACCCCATAAAACCGATCAGAAATATTTTCATGAACAACGCTCCCGCTTATTTAAAGGCATTTAACCCGGTAATATCCATCCCCGTAATCAGCAGATGTACATCATGCGTCCCCTCATAGGTAATGACGCTCTCGATATTCATCATATGCCGCATAATGGGATATTCGCCCGTGATCCCCATCCCGCCAAGCATCTGCCGGGCATCCCGCGTGATCTGCGCGGCGATTTCGCAACCATTCCGTTTAGCCATCGATACCTGCGCGGGGGTCGCCCGTCCTTCGCTCATCAGGACGCCCAGGCGCCAGTTCAGCAGCTGCGCCTTGGTGATCTCCGTCAGCATCTCCGCCAGCTTTTTCTGCTGCAGCTGGAACCCGCCGATGGGCCGGCCGAACTGTACCCTTTCCATACTATACCGGAGCGCAGTATCGTAGCAGTCCATAGCAGCACCGACTACCCCCCAGGCAATGCCATACCGCGCTTTCGTCAGACACCCCAGGGGGCCCTTCAACCCGCTGACGTTTGGCAGTATATTCTCCTTGGGCACCTTGACATGATCAAAGACCAGCTCGCCCGTAGCCGAGGCCCGCAGGCTCCATTTTCCATGCGTGGTAGGGGTCGAAAACCCTTCCATCCCCCGCTCCAGGATCAGCCCCCTGACCACACCGGCCTCATCCTTGGCCCATACCACGGCCACCTGTGAAAAAGGTGCATTGCTGATCCACATTTTGCTGCCATTGAGGATGACATGATCGCCAGCGTCCTTGAAATTGCTCAGCATGCCACCCGGGTCGCTGCCATGATTGGGCTCGGTCAGCCCAAAACAGCCCAGCCATTCGCCGCTGGCCAGCCGGGGAAGATATTTCCGGCGCTGTTCCTCGCTGCCGTATTCATAAATGGGAAACATGACCAGGGAACCCTGCACGCTGGCAGTGGAACGGACGCCGCTGTCACCCCGCTCCAACTCCTGCATCATAAGACCATAGCTGATGTAATCGAGCCCGCCACCGCCATATTGTTCGGGAATGGTCGGGCCAAAACATCCCAGCTCGCCCAGCTGGCCAACGATCTGCTGCGGAAACTCAGCCTTTTGCGCATAGTCCTCGATAAAAGGAGAAATCTCCTTTTTTACATAGTTTCGCACCGAATCCCTGATCAGCTTGTGCTCCACGGTTAATAACTCATCCAGTTGAAAATAGTCCGGACTTTGAAAAACGTCTATCTTTAAATTCGAAGTGGGGGCCATGGCGAGCGGTTTATAATCTGTCACGAAAGTAAGGAAAAGACGTCTTTTTCCCCTTTTTTCAGTTTTGATGCAACATGGACCGAAAACTCGTGTATTTAATATGTGCGGGAGATGCGCTCCTCTTAAAAATTAGCACATCTCCCGCAAAAAGCTAATGATCGTCCTGGCGGACAAAACCGCCTCCGGCGGTAAGGGTAAATGAACGCTAAAACAGCTGAATTGGAATTATCGGAACCAATACTACAAGACGAATTGGTCGAGCGATGCAAACAGGGGGATTCCCGAAGTTTTGCGGAGCTATACCGGAAGTATGCCAAGGCGATGTACAACACCAGCCTGCGTATCGTCAACCACACCGGGGATGCCGAAGACGTATTGCAGGAGGCTTTCACCGACGCGTTCCGGTCCCTGGAAGACTTTCATTACAAGTCCACCTTCGGGGCCTGGCTGAAAAGGATAGTGATCAACAAATCGATCAATTTGTTGCGCAAACGCAAAATGGATCTGATAGATATCGAAAAGACGAATATCGGCCACCTCCCGGAGGAAGACGGGACGGACGAACAGGAAATCCGGCTGAAGGTCGAGGAAATAAAAAGGACGGTCGCCCTGTTGCCAAATGGCTATCGGACCGTACTGACCCTCTACCTTTTCGAAGGATACGACCAGGAAGAGATAGCGGAGATCTTACAGGTTACGCATGCAACGGTAAGAACACAATACATGCGGGCCAAACAAAAATTATTGCAACTTATCAAACAAGGAGTATTATCATGAGCAACCGGTTAGAACAATTTGTCCGCGATCACCGGGAAGAATTTGACGGTGAGGAACCGGACAGCAAAATATGGGAGGCGATCAGCAAAGACATGGGAGTCGCTGATCCCCCTAAAAAAAAACAGGCCAACCTGGTCCGGCTTTACCGGACCAGATGGAGCGTGGCCGCCGCCGTCGTCCTCCTGATAGCGGGAACGATCGGGTATTATAACGTCCGTCACAACAGCAATACCGGTTCCACCGT
>Ga0207033_1187_pt1 | contig 12649 bp, 8 predicted proteins | sample Alteio_BWMinCont_35_FD_153262 | JGI IMG/M metagenome (GOLD analysis project Ga0207033, IMG submission 153262) | Enriched cells from forest soil in Barre Woods Harvard Forest LTER site, Petersham, Massachusetts, United States -... | ecosystem: Environmental > Terrestrial > Soil > Temperate forest >... | reverse complement strand
CCCAGTCGTCTGAACGACCCTGGAGGTCCTGGAAGAGGTCGGTCCGTAATTTGAGGTCGCCGTCCCGCATCAGGATCTGCTGGCTGGCCAGTCCGTTGTATTCATTGCGGCCAATGAAGTAATTATCGTAGGTATAGTCTTCGCTGCCTCTGACAGCGGTCAGTTTGGGCTCGAAAGCTGTCAGGTCCTGTGAGGGGTCGCGGCCGCCGAGATAACCGAATTTGGCGCCGAACAGACGTATAGCAATTTTATCCTGCCGCTCGACGCCCCCTATGAACAACTGTCGGGCCGGTATAAAAGGGACTTAATACGTAATTTGCGAATGGCAGCCCGATCGGGTCACCACTACGGGAAAGATTTTGACCTGCATGCCGCCCTCCGTGACTTCAGGCACGAATACGCATCACGGTTGCCCGCTATAAAAGAAGAAGATTATCGGCATTTTGAAACGCTATGCCTTTTGCTGCAACAACGCGGCCAGCTGACCGTCAGGGCGGTCCTTGATGGGACCCGGCAGCCCCTGTGCACGGCCGTGTTCTTAAAAGATAAGACCCGATTTTATCTGCTCCACTCCACTACCCTGCCAGGCGGCCGGGCAACCGAAGCCAATCATTTTCTGCTCGACCAGTTCATCCGCGAATACGCGGGCTCTACCATGATCCTCGATTTTGAAGGCTCCGACCACCCGGGTATCGCCCATTTTTACGAAAACTTCGGCAGCATCAACCAACCTTATTTTTTCTATCACCACAATCGCCTGCCCTGGCCGCTCCGGTTGCTGAAATAAGCCACCCCACCTTCCCATCCGCCGTCATCCCAGCCATCCACCGGCAGCCACCCTAACCCATCCGCTCCGCCAGCAACTGCCCGGCGATAACCAGGTCAGCCGGCGTAGTAATTTTTATATTGTTCACCTCCCCTTCGATCAGATGTACAGCATGACCCGCCACCTCCACCACCGTGGCATCATCCGTAAAAGCCTCCTGGTGATCCGTCTTATAAGCTTCCAAAAGGATATCGCTGCGGAAAGTCTGCGGCGTCTGCACCAGCTTGATACGGTCGCGGTCGATCGGCTTACTGCTCCCCTCCTCTCCCACCAGCCGGACGCTGTCCCCGCTCCCGGTCACCGGGATCGCTGACCCGAGACGCACCGCCTGCTCATAACAGCGCTGTATCAATTCCCTGCTGACCAGGCACCGGACCCCGTCATGCACAAAAATAACGGACTCCCCCACCGCCAGCTCCAATCCATTGCGCACGGAATGAAACCGGGTATTTCCACCACTCACCAACCGGATGCGCCCTGCACCCGCAAATCCGGAAGCCAGCGCCCTGGCCACCTCCACATGCGACGCCGGAACCACCAAAATAATCTCGAGATCCGGGAAGACTCCCAAAAAGGTATCCAGCGTATACCACAATACCGGCCGGCCGTTTAACGGCAGGAATTGCTTGGGAACCGGCGTTCCCATACGCGAGCCGGCGCCGCCGGCAACAATAATGGCATATTTTTTCATGGAATTCGCCCGGGCTTTTTATTTATAAATAGCCACCTCCTCCACCCCGTCACTGCTTTTATATCCCCTGTACATCCCCTGGCTATATAAATTAAAGTAACTCCCCACATTCCGCCAACAACCGCTCCCTGCTGATCGCCACCGTACCCACTTCCTCACAGACCAACCCCCCCGCGATATTGGCCACCTCCGCCATCAATCCCGCATCGCGGGTGACGGCATACACCAGCGAGGCCACGGCAATCACCGTATCCCCGGCCCCGGAAACATCTGCGATATTTCGCACATGCGAAGGCACGATCGCCGCCCGACTGCCATCACAGAAAAAAACCCCCTTCTCCGAAAGCGTAATAAAAGATATGGCATGCTTCAACCGCTCCGCCAGCTGTCCATGGATCAGCTCCAGCGCCGTCAGCCCCGCCTCTTCCAGCAGCACATGCAGCCCCTCCCTGACCTCTTTCAGGTTGGGCTTGAAGATCGTAACCCCTTCATAAGAAAAAAAATTCTTCCGCTTGGGGTCCACCGCCGTAATAACGCCCTGCTCACGGCACAACGCCACCGTCTCGCGGATCAACCGGTCCGTCAATACCCCCTTATTGTAGTCCTCGAAGATCATCACCTGCGGCTTCTCCGATTCCAGGTACGCCCGGATCCGGCGGAGCAGCTCGTCTTCTTCCCCAACGGTAAGATCCCGCGTCGTCTCCGAATCCAGTCGCAACATCTGCTGGTTGCGACCCATCACCCTTGCTTTATTGGTGGTGATCCGCGCAGTACTCCCCAAATGCCCCGACGTATTTATCCCATTCTCCGCCAGCAACAGCTCCAACGCCTCTCCATCTGCATCCCGCCCGATCACGCTGAAGCTCGTGACCCGCGCCCCCAGGCTCGCCAGGTTCAGCGCCACATTGCCCGCACCCCCGATCCGATGCTCCCGCCGGTCAAGCGTTACAACCGGCACCGGCGCCTCCGGCGAGATCCGCTCGACATGCCCCCATAGATAGGTGTCCAACATGATATCGCCCAGGACACCCGCCTTTATCCCGCTGAACGCTGCAAACAATTTCGAAAAATCTGGCATTGCTTTACGCTTTTTTGCGGGACAAAGCTAGGTAATATAGCGGGATTCCAAGCAGGACAATGACCGCCCCAAAAATCGAATATTGGGGTTCCTGGATGATCAGCGCCGCACAAAACACTATTGCCAGGACGATATAGATGGCCGGCAGCAGCGGATAGGCAAAAGCCTTATAAGGCCTTTCCACCAACGGCTGCTTGCGGCGCAGAATAAAGATACCCAGCACCGTCAGCGCATAAAACAACACCGCAACAAAAGAGATCATCACCAAAAGATCGTTATACTTCCCCGAAACGCACAGGATACATGCGACCACGCATTGCGCCCAAAGGGCCCACCCCGGCACCGCATTCCGGTTCAGCTGCCCGGCTCGCCGGAAAAACAACCCGTCGCAGGACATGGAATAATATACCCGCGCCCCCGCGAGGATCAACCCGTTATTACAGCCAAACGTCGAGATCATGATCATGACGGCAATGACATAGGTGCCGATATGCCCGAAGATCACATCCGCCGCCGCCACCGCCACCCGCTGCTGCGGCGCAAAAGCGATATGGTCCAGCGGCATCACGCTGAGATACATCAGGTTGGCCGTTACATAAATAATGGTCACGATCAGTGTACCCAAAAATAGGCTCAACCCTATATTCCTTTTCGGGTTCTTCATCTCCCCGGCAATAAAAGTGACATTGTTCCAGGCGTCGCTGGAAAAGATGGATCCCGACATACCCGCCGCTATCGCGCCAATGGCCGCCAGTCCCAGGACAGGCGTACTCAGTACATGACCGACCCCCCCGGACAGGCTCCGCATATTCCAGGCATCCGTCCAATTATGCTGCCACACCTCATGCCGCGCGCCCAGCAAGAACCCAAAGACAATCAGACCGAACAACGACAACAGCTTGATCACCGTAAAAATCCTTTGCACCCACTTTCCCGATTCGATGCCCCAGGTGTTCAACCAGGTCAGGAAAACGATCAGAATGATAGCCTGCAGCTCCGCCCAATGCACATGAATGTTACCGACCGAAAAAGCGATATTCACGGGGGTCAATTCCAACCGAGGCAGGAAATAGCCGGCGAACTTTGCAAAAGCGACGCCAACCGCGGCAATCGTTCCCGTCTGGATGACCGCAAAAAAGCTCCAGCCATATAAAAAACCGGTCAGCGGGTTATAAGCCTCTTTCAGGTATACATACTGCCCCCCGGCCTTCGGAAACATGCCGCTCAGCTCGCCATAGCTCACGGCGGCCGAAATAGTCATAAAGCCCGTGATCAGCCATACAAAGATCAGCCAGCCGGCACTGCCGGTAAGGGAAGTAATAGTCGAACTGACAATGAAAATACCGGATCCGATCATGGACCCCGCAACGATCATGGTGCCGTCCAGCAAGCCAAGCGTTGGCTTAAAGTGGGGGGTAGTTTTGGTTGTTTCTGCCATAAGATTAAAAATAACGGAAAAATGGCAAATAACACCCTACCCCTACCCAATCACTTGGAATTCTTATACGCGGTATTCAGCCCCTCCACCAGTTCATTGGTAATATTAAAGAGGGTATCCTTATTGTAGACAAAGGAATTGGCATCATAGGCGATGATATAGGAATAATTCTTCTGTTTATTGTACGTTTTCATATAGTCCTCCACCCTCTTGCGGACCAGGGTCCGCAGATCCTCTTCATCCTTGTACAATTGCTGCTCTAGCTCCTGTTTACGGGCAGCATAATTCTGCTGCATCTTCTGATATTCCGCCTGCGCCTGCTCCCCCTCCGCCGGGGTCATCGTATTGCCTTTCTGACGCCATTCGTCAATCTTCCGCTGATTGGCCCGGTCCATACTGCTCAGCTCCTGGTTCACCGCATTCTCCTTGGTCTGCGCAACGCTCTTTATGTCTTTCATATAATCATAATGGGCCTGCAGACTGTCCAGATCGAAATAAGCAATCTTAAAGCCCGTGCCGGTAGACTTCTTCTCCCCGTCCACATGCTTTTTCAATTGGTCGATCTGCCGGTTCTGCGCAAGGAACAGGACCCCGATAAGCCCCAAAGCAATAATGCTGAGAATGGTAGAAATATACTTCATAATAAATATTAGGTGAGCGGCTTCCAGCCACCCCTGCGCGAATATAAAAAAGTAGGAGGTCTCGGGCCTCCTACTTTCATGTATTTTAACAATCTATTGTCTATCTATCCTACTCCTCCTCATCGAACTGCATAGCCTCCCGGGTCGTTTGCAACAACTCATATTCTTCCTTGCTGCCAACGATCATATTTTCGAAGTCCCGCAGACCGGTACCGGCAGGGATCGGATGACCCGTGATAACATTCTCCTTCAGACCAAGCATGTCGTCCGTCTTACCCTGGATAGCCGCAGAAGACAGCACCTTGGTCGTTTCCTGGAAGGAAGCAGCAGAGATCCAGCTTTGCGTACCCAGCGAAGCCTTGGTGATACCCAGCAGCAGCGGCGCCGAAGTAGCAGCCTTCGCATCCCGGAATTCAGCCAGCTTCTTGTCATTCCGGCGTAGAATGGAATTCTCCTCCCGGACTTCCCGCAGACTTACAATCTGACCAGCCTTCAGCTTGGTCGATTCGCCCGGATCAGATACCACCTTTTTATCAAAGATCCAGTCGTTTTCATCGAGGAACTCGAATTTGTCAACCGTATCCTCTTCAAGGAAACGGGTATCTCCCGGATCCACGATCGTCAGCTTGCGCATCATCTGCCGCACGATCACCTCGATATGCTTGTCGTTGATCTTCACACCCTGAAGACGATATACTTCCTGGATTTCATTCACAACGTATTCCTGCACGGCAAACGGCCCCTTGATGGACAGGATATCCGCAGGAGCTACCTGGCCGTCCGACAGCTGAGCACCGGCTTTGATAAAGTCACCGTCCTGCGCCAGGATCTGCCTGGTCAGCGGAACAAGATATTTCTTCACCACGCCATCCTTCGCTTCCACGATGATCTCACGGTTACCGCGCTTGATATTACCAAAGGCGACCACCCCGTCGATTTCGCTCACGATAGCCGGGTTACCCGGGTTACGCGCTTCGAACAGCTCCGTTACCCGTGGCAGACCACCCGTGATATCCCGCAGCTTGCCGAGCACCCGGGGGATCTTCACGATAACCTGCCCCGCTTTCACCTCTTCGGCTTCTTCGATCACGATATGCGAACCTACCGGCAGGTTATAGCTCTTTATCTCTTTCCCCCCTTCGATATTGATAGAAGGGATCTTGGTCTTGTCTTTCGTTTCGATAACCACCTTCTCGCGGTGACCCGTCTGTTCATCGGCCTCTTCGCGATAAGTGATGCCTTCGATCACCGCATCGAATTTCACGGTACCGGCAATTTCGGAGATCACAACGTTATTGAAAGGATCCCAGGTGCAGATCACTTCGCCCTTGGCTACCTTCTGCCCGTCCTTGACATTCAGCGTGGCGCCATAAGGCACATTGTTGGTGATCAGCAGGCGGTCGTTCTTCACATCCATGATGCGCACCTCACCGGTACGGCCAATGACGATATGGCTCTTTTCACCTTCCATGTTTTCCGTAATAACCGTCCGGAGACCATCGAATTGGACAGTGCCTTCGAATTTGGCGCCCATCGTCGATTCTACCGAGGCACTGCCGGCCACACCACCAACGTGGAAGGTACGCAGGGTCAGCTGAGTTCCCGGTTCACCGATGGACTGAGCGGCAATGATACCGACCGCATCCCCCTTCTGAGTGGTGTAGCCCGTCGCCAGGTTCTTACCATAGCATTTCACGCACACGCCGCGCTTGCTTTCGCAAGTCAGCACCGAACGGATCTCGATCGTCTCGATTCCGGCCTCTTCCACGCTCTTGGCAATCTCCTCGGTGATCTGCTCACCGGCGGCAACGATCAGTTTATCCGACTGGGGGTCATAAACATCATGCAGCGAAGTACGACCCAGTATCCGGTCATACAGCGGTTCTACAACGTCTTCATTATCTTTCAGCGCAGAAGTGGCGATACCCCTCAGCGTTCCGCAATCCTCTTCCGTGATCACGACATCCTGCGCTACATCCACGAGACGACGGGTCAGGTAGCCGGCATCCGCCGTCTTTAAGGCCGTATCGGCCAGACCCTTACGCGCACCGTGCGTAGAGATGAAGTAATCCAGTACGTTCAGACCGCCCTTGAAATTGGACAGGATCGGGTTTTCGATGATCTCGCTGCCCGTAGAGCCCGACTTCCTCGGCTTGGCCATCAACCCTCTGATACCAGCCAGCTGCTTGATCTGCTGCTTGCTGCCACGGGCGCCGGAGTCCAGCATCATATAAACAGAGTTGAAACCCTGCTTGTCATTCGCCAGCTCGACGATCAGGCTCTCCGTGATCCGGGTATCCACACGCGACCAGATATCCACGATTTGGTTATATCGTTCGTTATTGGTGATCAAACCCATATTGTAGTTCTCCCATACCTCGTCAACCTCGACTTTCGCATTGTCCAGCTGCTGCTCCTTGGTATCGGGAATGATCAGGTCGTTGATGTTAAAGGACAATCCGCCACGGAACGCCATCCGGAACCCCAACAGCTTGATATCATCCAGGAACTTCACCGTCTTGGGGATATTCGTCCACTTGATGATATTGCCGATGATCTCGCGAAGCGATTTCTTCGTCAGGAGGGCATTCACAAAGCCAACTTCCGCCGGCACATTCTGATTGAACAACACCCGGCCTACCGTGGTGTCCAGCAGCTTGTTCTCCAGCGTATCGGTGACAAGGTTCCTCACCATCGTCTTTACCTTGATAAAAGCATGCAGATCGATCCGACCTTCATTATAGGCGATAATGACCTCTTCCGCACTATAGAAGGCCTTCCCCTCGCCCTTCACCTTTTCAGTAGCTGTCGATTTCTTTCCCTTGGTGATATAATAAAGACCCAACACCATGTCCTGTGAAGGCAGCGTGATCGGGGTGCCATTCTGAGGGTTGAGAATATTGTGGGAAGACAACATCAGCAGCTGCGCTTCCAGAACGGCAGCACTGCTCAACGGCACGTGGACGGCCATCTGGTCACCATCAAAGTCGGCGTTGAACGCCGTACACACCAGCGGGTGCAGCTGTATGGCCTTGCCTTCGATCAGCTTGGGCTGAAAGGCCTGGATGGACAGCCGGTGCAGCGTCGGAGCCCGGTTCAGCATCACCGGATGACCTTTTAATATGTTTTCGAGGATATCCCAAACAATCGCCTCTTTTTTGTCTACCAGCTTACGCGCACTCTTCACCGTCTTCACAATACCCCTTTCGATCAGCTTGCGGATGATAAAAGGTTTGAACAGCTCGGCCGCCATATCCTTCGGCAACCCGCACTCATGTAATTTAAGCTCGGGACCAACCACGATAACCGAACGACCCGAGTAGTCGACACGTTTACCAAGCAGGTTCTGACGGAAACGACCCTGTTTGCCCTTCAGCACATCGCTCAAAGACTTCAGCGCCCGGCCCCCCTCTGCCTTCACGGCATTGGACTTACGGGAGTTATCGAACAGACTGTCGATCGCTTCCTGCAGCATCCTCTTTTCATTACGAAGGATTACCTCGGGAGCCTTGATCTCCAACAAACGTTTCAGCCGGTTGTTGCGGATGATCACCCGGCGATAAAGGTCGTTCAGATCCGAAGACGCAAACCGGCCGCCATCCAATGGTACCAGCGGGCGCAGCTCCGGCGGGATCACCGGGATATATTGCATCACCATCCATTCAGGGCGGTTCGTAATGCGGGAATTCGCGTCACGGAAAGCTTCCACGACACTAAGCCGCTTCAACGCATCCGCCTTCCGCTGCTGCGATGTCTCATTGGCAGCAGCATTCCGCAGGTCGAAGGACAGTTGATCCAGCTCGATCCTTTCCAGCAGGTCATGAACAGCCTCCGCACCCATCTTGGCGATGAATTTCTGAGGATCCTCATCCGGCAGGTACTGGTTGTCCTTTGGCAGCGTTTCCAGGATCTCCAGGTATTCTTCTTCCGTCAGCAGGTCGCCATAATTCTGCGCCTTGTCCGCCCGGATGCCCGGCTGGATCACCACATATCTTTCGTAGTAAATGATACTTTCCAGCTTCTTGGAGCTCATCCCCAGCAGATAGCCGATCTTGTTCGGTAAAGACTTGAAATACCAGATGTGAACGACCGGCACCACCAGCTTGATGTGGCCCATCCGCTCGCGGCGTACCTTCTTCTCCGTTACCTCCACCCCGCAACGGTCACATACGATCCCCTTATAGCGGATCCTTTTGTACTTTCCACAGGCACACTCATAATCCTTCACCGGACCAAAAATCCGCTCGCAGAACAGCCCATCCCTTTCAGGCTTATACGTACGGTAGTTGATGGTCTCCGGTTTCAATACCTCCCCATAGCTCCTTTCAAGGATGCTGTCTGGAGAAGCTAGACCGATAGTGATTTTTGAAAAAGTGGCTCTGGGACGATTTTCTTTTTTAATAGCCATATTGCAATATGCGGTTTTTTTTCTTTTTCTTACGCTCTGAATATCAATGATTTGCCCTTCCTCAATCGGGAAGCGGGCAACCAATAAGTGCCAATAAACCTAAATTAAGAGGGCAAAGGTACAACATTTACTGGAAAAAATGGCAATTTCCAAATTGAATTAAATACCCTACAGTCTTGAAGTAATGACGGTTACCCCCTCCGGAGTGGCAGCATATATCGTACTACCCTGAAAGCCCATACCATATACAATGTCGTTGAGCCCCGACCCAAGTCCGTTGTCCTCCGTAAAATTGCTATAACTGGCGCCCCCGTCGGTACTAAAGGATAACCCCGAATTGGTCCCCACCCAAACCGTACTCCCCTGTACGGCTACCGCATTCGTCCAGTTAGAGCCAAGACCGGCATCCGCGGTATAATTTTGAAAAGAAGCGCCATTATTCGTAGAAATCGAAAGCCCCCCAACGGTGGCAACATAGATAACGCCATTGTTGATCGTAAACCCATTACACTGCGCACCCCCACCCAGATTGCCCAACCCGTTCATATAATTCGTAAAATGGCTGCCCCCATCCGGAGAGATCGAAAACCCGTTGGCAGTGGCCGCAAACACAGTACTCCCCTGCGCCGAGATCCCCAGCACATTGGGATCGCCAAGCCCATTGGCAAAAAGGGAATAAACCCCGCCGCCATTCCTCGAGATCCAAACCCCGCCGGTAGTGGCAGCATAAATGGTATCCCCTTGTACATATACCGCATTTATCGGGTAAAAAATGCCGCTCCCCGGGCTGCTTTCAAACGGGTGATTGGTAAAATGCTGCCCGCCGTCGCTGGAAATGGACAGCCCCCCATAAGTGGCCGCATAGATAACGCCCCCCTGGACAAATACCCCCGTTACACTCATATCGCCAAGCCCGTTTGCCGTCGTAAGGGAACTAAAGTTATGCCCGTTATCCGTCGAAACAAAAAGTCCCGCCGAGCTGGGTACATACATCGTATCACCCTCGAAATACACCGCCCTCGGAAAGACAGTGTCCGACGACCCGACGGGGTACGTGGAAAAGACATAATTATAGGCAATCCCATATTTCCCGGAATTTCCATTCGCGGCCGTGATCGTAACCGGCGCTACAAGACTTCCGCTGATATCCACCGCGTCATCCCAGGTTGAATCGTTGACCTCCGCCCCGGCATCGGAAACGGCGCCCGCCGTCACATGCAGCACCACAGCGACGGAATGACAGGAAGCAGGGTTTTTTAAAAGAACCGAAAAAGTATCCGTCGATCCTACCCGGCTGACCGTGCCAATCGAAGGATCCATCGTTATGCTGAGCCCAACGCTGCTTTCCGGAGGCTTATTTTCATGTTTTTTACAGGCGGCGGCAAAAAACAAAACAGCAAATATGCACAGGGCTTTATGCATAAGACAGGCATTTACTATAAAGGTACTACTATCCCCGCCTTCTCCCACTCAAATACTTCTCCCTGATCACATCCTGCACCGGCACATGCAGGATCTTGCTCTCCAGCCAGGAAATAATATCCAGGTACATGAACGCCCGCGTCTCGAACCGGCTCTTCTCATAAGCCTTCAGCTTCACCAGTAACCGCTCGAACTCCGGCTTCAGCCGGTCCGGCGACAGCTTGAACGCCTTCCGCAAAAACCGGAATATCTCCTCCTCCACAAGGCTCAGACTCTCCATCTTCGCCATAAACCGGTATACCGACTTGGTCAGGTATTCCAGCAGGTCGAAATTGCCCAGCTCATAATGCGCGATCAGATGCAGCAACCGCGAATAACACTGCAGATCCGTCCGCAGGTCCACCTTCCAGTTGATAATCTTATTCAGGTAGTCGATCGTCTTCTCATAGTCGCCGCTGCCAAAGTAAAGACAGGCAATCTTATAGTAGAATACAAATATCCGGTGACGGTCCAGGTAAATCCAGTACTCGGCAAGCTTATCCTCGATATAAGGCACCAGGGTCAACCCCTCCGTAAACGTCCCGTCGATAAAATGCTGATTTAGCTTGGAGATATACAGATAAACAAAGGTCTGTATCCGATTGTTCACATTGTTCTTCACCAGGTCTGACTCGGAGAAGTCCTCGAACTGCTTCAACGTCTCCCTGAACTTCTGATCGTTCAGCAGATCGAAATGCGCCCCCAGCAGATTATGCATCCCCTTTATATACTGCGATGTCTCGACCGTCAACATAAAGGGCTCCTTCTCAAAAAGATCCACCCATTTCTGCGTATACCGGTAATACAACAAAAAATCCTGCCGGATGAACGCATACCAGGTAAAGCTCTGGTACTGGTACAGCTTCTCGTAAAAACCCGCTCCCGGCGGCAGGTCCGCCGGCATGTTCTTCTCAAAAAATTCCTGCACCGCCGCCTCGTCTTTCTCATTCCTCGCTACCCCATTCCGGATATACCAGCTGTAAAGCTGCAGCGACAAATTGGATAGCTGGCTGATCAACCGCAGCCGGTCATTTACCGCATCCAATTCCCCCGCCAGCTGGTCCGCCCGGTCCTGCATGCTGCGCGTAATATGCAGCGACTCGATCGTTTTCTCAAAAAAAAGGACCTGCAGCAAAAAAGTCTCCTGGTGATGCTCCCTTGCATTCTCCTTGATCCTGTCCAGGGTCCGGAGGCTTTGCAGGTACAGTCCCTTGTTATAGAGGATACGGGCATAATCCAGCTGCTCATGCAATTGAATATCAACATTATCTTCGTGCCGGATCAGCCTTAGGCTGGATAAGATCTCCCGGTACAGGTGCGCCTTGGCGTTCGACAGCTGCGCCTTCCGGATATTTTTGTTTTTATTTAACAATTGGACCTCATCGTATTCGTCCATCCTGTCCATAGCATCGAATAGCCGGATGCTTTTCAAATCCTCACTGGAAGAATTCCGGGGTGATATAGAGCTTAAAATTCCGCTTCTCTGACTTTTCCAGAGACTTAATCAATTGAAACAGTGCATCTGATGATCGGTTGGGCATCGTAATTTCAACTATTAAAATCCTTTACTGTATTGGGTTTCAGGTCATTTACCCCCTATTAAGGGGTGTAAAACCATCCCAATTATGATTTCAGAACGATAGCAAACCTAGCTAATTTGTGCAAATCCCATCACAATCAATCGTTGAACCCTCTATAAAATTTGATATGTCCGACAAAAAAATTTTCATCTTCGACACCACGCTCCGCGATGGGGAACAAGTCCCGGGCTGTAAACTCAACACCACTGAAAAAATTGAGTTAGCCCTCCAGCTCGAAGCCCTGGGCGTCGATATCATCGAAGCGGGCTTCCCGGTGTCCAGCCCCGGAGATTTCCACTCCGTCCAGGAAATAGGCCGGATCGTCAAAAACGCCACCGTCTGCGGTCTCAGCCGCGCCGTCCAAAAAGACATCGAAGTCGCCGCACAGGCCCTTCAGCACGCCCGCCGGCCACGCATCCACACCGGGATCGGCACGTCCGACTCCCATATAAAAGCCAAATTCAACGCCACCCGCGAAGAAATCCTCCAGCGGGCGGTACAGGCCGTTAAATGGGCCCGCAACCTG